>Ga0182006_1000965_pt1 | contig 19058 bp, 14 predicted proteins | sample Sormic07211104_1_FD_123022 | JGI IMG/M metagenome (GOLD analysis project Ga0182006, IMG submission 123022) | Rhizosphere microbial communities from Sorghum bicolor, Mead, Nebraska, USA - 072115-104_1 MetaG | ecosystem: Host-associated > Plants > Roots > Rhizosphere | place: USA: Nebraska...
AAAAGTTACTTCCACAAAGAACTTTAATGTTAAAGTAAAAGCAGGAGGTGCTAATTTTATGAATGGAACGAATTTAATCCCTGTAAATGTTTTGACTATCAAAGCAGCTACAGCTGCCGGAACAATGGGTGGAACAAAAAGCGCTGTAGTTTTATCTGCAACGGATCAGACTTTAGTAGCCAATGCTCCTCTTGGAAGTGCATTAACACTGAACTTGGACTACACCATTCCAGCGGCAAAATCATCATCTTCTGATATTTTAGGTAAGCCAGCCGGAACTTATACGCAAACAGTAACGTATACTGCAACTGCTTTGTAGCCGCTGTAGATTTGTAATGTTCAAAAGAGAACAATTAAACAAGAATAATCATTAAATCTTACTGCCATGACAAAACAAATCGCCATCACAGCCTTATTAACCTTTGGAGTAGTTATATTTGGAACTAATAATGTTCAAGCTCAAAATACAGCCACAACCACAGCTGTAAACATTACCCTGAACGATGTGATCTCTATAGATGCAGGAAGTACAGCAATTGGTGGTATAGTTGTATTTAACTATGTTACTGCAGCAGACTATAACTCTGATCAGACAATTACCAAAGCCAACTCTTTAAAAGTTACCTCAACGAAGAATTTTAATGTAAAGGTAAAAGCAGGGGGACCGAATTTCGTCAATGGTTCAAACTCAATCCCTGTAGATGTTTTGACAATCAAAGCTGCAGAAGCTCCTGGAAATATGGGCGGAACCAAAAACGATGTGGTTTTATCTCCAGGAGAAAGAACCTTAGTAGCCAATGCTCCGCTTGGAAGTGCATTAACACTGAATCTGGACTACACCATTCCAGCGGCAAAATCATCATCCTCTGATATTTTAGGGAAACCGGCCGGAACTTATACGCAAACGGTAACTTATACAGCGACTGCTTTATAAAAAAAATAAAAAAAACACATCAATATATATTCGCCCTCAACACTTTCCAGGTATTGAGGGTTTTTCTATTTAAGCCCAATGAGTAAACCGTGTAGTGATTTTACTACATGAACTTCCGTTTTCCACTACAAAAAAACTTTTATCGCTGCTGTAGATTTGTAGTGTTCAAAGAGAGCAAACAATTAAATAAGAATAACAATTAAATATTACCATCATGAAAAAACAAATCGTAATCGCAGCCTTAACTTTTGGAGCAATCGTATTAGGAACTAACAATGTTCAGGCTCAAAATACAACCGCAACCACAACCGTAAACATTACCCTGAACGATGTAATCTCTATCGACGCAGGAAGTACTGCCATTGGTAATACGGTTGATTTCAACTATGCTACTGCAGCAGACTATAACTCTGATCAAACAATTACTAAAGCCAACTCTTTAAAAGTTACTTCAACGAAGAACTTTAATGTTAAAGTAAAAGCAGGAGGTGCTAATTTTATGAATGGAACCAACCTGATTCCTGTCAATGTTCTGACGATCAAAGCAGCTACAGCAGCCGGAACAATGGGCGGAACAAAAAGCGCTGTAGTTTTATCTGCAACGGATCAAACCTTAGTATCAAATGCTCCGCTTGGAAGTGCATTAACACTGAATTTGGACTACACTATTCCAGCGGCAAAATCATCATCTTCTGATATTTTAGGTAAACCGGCCGGAACTTACACGCAAACAGTAACTTATACGGCGACTGCTTTATAATAAAATTTTTAGTTTGCAAAGGTTCCTTTTGCTGTGTTTTCAGTAGTTTTGGGAATCTTTTATTATTAAACTATTTACACCATGCACAAGTTCATTCACCTTTTCATTTTCTTTATCCTCACAGGATCTTCTTCACTTCTGGCACAAAGTATCTCCATGTCGCCTACGCGCTTGTTTTTCACAGGTAATCCGGGAGAAAAAGTAACAAAGACAGTCACGCTTCAAAACAGCTCGGATAAGGATTATGTTTTTAATCTCAACTATAAAGATTGGGTTAGAGAAGAAGACGGAAATAAGGTTTATCTTGAAGCAGGCAGTTCAAAAACTTCCAATGCTTCCTGGGTGTCCACCTTAGAAAATGCTGTAACAGTTCCTGCGAAAAGTACAAAGGAGATTGTAGTAACCATGCAGATTCCGGCGAACGCATCACAATCTGCCGTTACGAACAGCATGTTGTTTTTCACCCAGCTTCCTCAGCAGGCAGATAAGGCACGTATTCAGAATGGTATTGGTATTATTACCTTATTTGAGGTGGGACTTCACATCTTTTATACTCCACCGGGAAACCATGTAAAAAGTTTGGATATTACCAATATTTCAGAGGTAAGTAAGGAGAATGCAGCGAACAGAAAAGTCGCAGTAAGCATCCATAATGACGGAAACACCATCAATGATGCCACCGTTGAGTTTGAACTTACCGATACAGACAGTGGTAAGGAAATAAAATTACCCGCAATTTCAATCTCCATGCTTCCGGATACCAATCAGGTTGTTCAGTTTTCTTTACCAGAGAACATTTCAGGGAACTTCCTTGGCGTGGTTATTATCAAAATGGCAGAATCCAATGATTTACGTGTAGGAGAAAAAAACTTTAAATTTTAAAATTAAGCTTTGAAACCACAGAATGGAATATCGATATCAGTCCTAAGAAGAACGATCTTATTTTTTGTATTTGTTCTTCTGCACTTCTCGTTGGCCTTTGCGCAGGAAAAGAAGGATATCCAAATCCATTTTGAAAATGACAGTGTAGCTGTTGAGAAGGGTTCTACTTTTACTAATTTCCTGGTTATTGAGAATAAAAGTTCTGAAGAGATTACCATTCAGAATATCATACCTCAGGAAAAATATCCGGGATTGCTTTTCTATCCCAAAAATGACTTTACCTTAGCTGCGGGTCAGTCTAAAAATCTTCCAGTGAAACTGATCGCCAATGTGGATTTTATGAAACTGAGATCCAATGAGATCCAATTCCAGGTTTCTTATACCAGCCCAACGGTCACCAGAACTGAAAGCGCCTCGTTCTTTGTTGCTAAAGGCGAGAACAAAAACATTGCAATTTATACGGCAACATACGAAAATTTCATTAACCCCGCTTTGCCCCAATCCTCAATTCTGCTGACTGTAGAAAACCAGGGGTATAGTAAACGAACTGTTAGGATTGATTTGCAATCTATTCCTGATGGCCTGGAAATTTTACCAAAACAGCAAACCTTATCTCTGGAAGGTTTAGAAAAACAAACGGTTGAGATCAAAATTGCGGTCAGAAAACAGAATACACTTTATCCGGAATTTAATATTAACGCAATCGTCACAGACCTGCTTGATAATAAAATCGTGGGAAGCAACACGCTCTACTTAGTCATTTTATCGCACAACAGACAAATTGCCCGGGGAAACGAAGCGGTGAGCGGAAGTAATTTTGCGGAGATGAGCTATAATGAAAACAGTTCAGGTTTCAATTATCTTCAATTGAGGGGAAACACAGCGTTTCGGGTGACTGAGAATTTGAAATCGCGCTTCAATATGGGTGCAGATTACTATCTTGAAGACGGCCGTTATAACCTGTATGATACCTGGCTGGAACTGGAGAGAAAAAATACGGTATTACGGGTGGGAAATGTTAATAGCAGCGATTATGATTACCCTGTTTTCGGAAGAGGAGGGAAGGTTTCTACCAAATTTGGTAATAATAATCAGATTGAAATGCTTGCGCTTGAAAATAATTATAACCTGTACGGTAATTATTTCCAACAAACAGAAGGATCTACCATGGTGGGTGCAAAATATGGTTTTGGGAATGCTAAATCTTTCAATGGGAAAGTGTCCTATATATTCGACCATGATCCGCGCCTTAACGTAGATACGCAGGTAGCGAATGCGGTAACATCATTGTTAATTAACGATAAACACACCCTCCGCACGGAGGTGGGCCTTAGCCACGAAAAAGGCCTTGTGAACAAAGATGAAAACGCAGGAGCTTCCATGGGAGCCAATTACGATGGGAAAATAGGGAAATGGGATATACAATCTTTCAATTCCTTTGCCACCAAAAGTTATGCAGGGATCAAACGGGGATCCTTTTTCTTAAATCAGCGGATCGGCCGTCAATTTTCTGCTTCTCAGCGTGCTTTTATACAATATCAGAATTCGCAGGTAGAACCCGAGTTCCTGAGTTTCCAGAGTGAGCCAACCCAACCTGGGAATATCTCTAATTTACGTTATTATTTCAACAGTACAGAAGCGTTGGGAATAGGTTACCAGTTTTCTTTAAAGCAGTGGAATTTTCTACTATCTCCAAAGGTTGAAAAGCAAAAAACAGCTAATTCTTACACATCGCAGGAACTTTTTTCATACCGGTTGGAAGCCAATATCAGCACTACATTAGGTGCCCACGGATTGAACCTGACGGCGGAATATTCTTATTCAAAAGAGAACAATAAACCGGACTGGTTCAACAGTTTGAAAACAACTTTATCTTACAGATATAAATCATTCTCCCTCAACGGAACAGCCCAATGGAACGCAATCAGTGTCTTTGATTTAAATTCTTATTACAATGCAGACCGTAATTTCGCCAATTACAATGTATACGCCTCGTATAATTTCCAGATGCTTAATCATAATCTGACGGGATCTTTTTCAGCAGGAGCCTTCTATTCGGAACTTTATAAGAATTTAAACAGCAATATCACCGGTAATCTGGAATATAAGATTTCGCCTTCCTGGTCCACCACAGGTTATTTTAATCTTTCCGGTTATAAATCTACGGCTGAATATGCAAGCAGTGGCAGTTATTACCAGTTCAGAGTGGGGATTAAAAAATATTTTACAACAGCTACGGCTCTCGGAAATCATAAAGTCGCGTTTCAGTTCTTTGAAGATAAAAATTCCGATGGACTTCTGGAGTCCGGCGAACCGGTACTTGCTAATGAAATTGTAAAACTGGATAATTATGTAGCGATGACAGATAAGAATGGAAAAGTAATTTTCCAGAATGTGCCTGAAGGCACTTACACCCTGAAGGTAAACGAAAGTGCGGGTGCCCGGTTGATGATGGATCCTGTCATCATGGTACATAACAATATCAACCGCAAAGTAGGCCTGGTAAAAAATATTAAGGTAAGTGGAAAATTAACAGAGATCAGGCAAGCCTATGATACCGTGGAAACGGATGTAACCGGAATCGTGGTGTATGCAAAAAGTGAAGATGGGACGATCTATACTGCCGTGGTTAACCAGAAAAATGAGTTTGAGTTTTTCCTGAAAGAAGGAAAATATGACCTCTATATTGAAAATGACAAATACAGCTATACACAACCCACCCAAACTATTCAGGTGACAAAAGAAGGGTATTCAGAAACCGTGATTTTTGAATATAAGAAGAAAGACACCACCATTAAGGTGAAAAAGTTTTAAATTTAAAAGTATGAAAAAGATGAGGGCTTTTCTAATAGGGATTTTTACTGTGTTCTGCGGGTCTGCAGTCACGAAAGCTCAGGATGTGTACCTGTCGGTTCCTGAAAATAATATTTTTAACAGGAGCGAATTTACCTCAGTACCTACCAGGGTAATGACGAACGCCAACAGAACCAACTGGGATTACGCCTTTTTGGGATTAATCCCAACAGCTCCTACATTTACCTCTGTTTCCGGACCAACTTTTACTCATTCTTCTTCCTCACTTACTTTACCCGCTTCCACTCTTCTGTGGCAATTGGAAAGTATGGGCGGGCAGCTGCCATCTGTTGGACTTTCAGGCTATTTACCGGGTTTTCAGTCGTTCAGTACAAGCGCTATAAAATGGTTTGAACCGCCATCGATCAGTCTCGGGGGAGGATTCAACCGGGGAAATATCAATTTTACATTTAAAATTCCTGCTTCACAATTTACTGCCAATGCCTTCCGGGCCGGGAATTACTCCATGGATATCACTCAGAATTATAATGACTTCACACCACGTAATTTTAAAACAATTTTAGTCATTCCTTCATCTATACGATGGATCACAAGCTCTTTAACGAAATACATAGAAATATCTTCTCTGAATGACTACCGCAATACAGGCACGCGGGTGTGGGATTTGGGGAATACGGAAATCGCGCATACGGTTGATTTTAATTTTTGGGCGAAAGCTGCTGCCACAAACATTCAGTTCACGTCCTCTAAAGGGGTTCCGGGAACCAGAAATATAGGAAGTATTAAATTGGGAAGTAACGGATCTGGACTCACGACCAAAGCCTTATCTGCCGATTTTCAGAATTTTTCCGCTGCTAATTTCAGTGTTGTAGCGGGAAACAGAAGCAGCTTCATTCCAGAGCTTTATGTGTCTGCGGAAGATTTTAAAAACCTTTTTTTTGAAGCCGGAACTTATACGTTTGAATTGAACCTCAATGCCAGAAGTACAGATAACTCAATTAACAGTTTGCAAAATACGGCTGTTCAGGTAAAGGTACTTCCTCTGTCGGAGATCACCATCCCAAGTTCCGGGCGTAATGTAAACTTCAATTTTAATACAGCTGCCCATTACACCGATGGTCAGTCACAAATGATTCCCAACCAAATTATGTTGTCCAATAATGAAAGTTTTGAGCTCTATGTAAAATCGGACGAAAATTATTTCAAGAAAGGCGGCCTGCAGACCAACATCAATTCCAACATATTACAGATTGGCGTGGATGGTGGTTCTGTGAATGTTCCCTTATCCAAAACTCCTCAAAAAATACTCTTTAACGGAGCACCGGTTTTGGACCGGGGATTGAACATAAGATACACCATACCACCTGCGGGTGCCCAAAGTTTGGTAGGGAAGGAAAATACCACGTACTCTATCAATGTTTATTATAGCTTTACGGCAATTTAACAATACTTTCTGAAATAATTCTTCCTTATGGACCACTTTAATAGCAATAATCAATCGCCGGATCAGCATGGTATTGATTGATTATGGAGCTTTGTACCATGAGTATTTTATTTGAAGAGCAAGTATGTGTTCACGCTTCCAATAATTCGTTTTGGGAGTATATTTCATACCAATGTTGTATGGCTGTGGTTCCACAATTGGCCGAAAACACAAAACTGTCCAAAAGACTTCCTAAAGGGTCTCTATACAGAAACCTTTTCTTCCTTTGATGAGTTTTCTTCCATCAATCCCTTTATTTTCAGTACTTGTAGATGTATTTTTGTAGTCTGGCTATCAATTATTGACGCTTCAGGCTGTCATTTTTTATCTTACATCATTTGATCAGTTATCTCCTGATATTGTCCATGTTCCATCTTGTAACCATTCTCGGTAATACCAGTAAACAGTTTACAGGGTGGAAGTTTATCGGAATATTATGCCACACAAAGCTGTTTTTAGTTAAAGAAAATAGGGGATTTATTATTTAAGGTAAATCCTATTTAATTTTTCTTTTTACTAATATGATATTTTTTATAACTTGCCTGCTTCTGACAGAAAGGTCTGAGCTATATGTTTTTATTCACATTTAAACAATATAACCCTTTCTGCCTTTTTTCAAAAAAATAATTCAAACAGCTTCTTAAACATTTGATACTGAATTTATGAATGATTTGATCAACGAACTACAATTAAAAATCGAAAGACTGGAAAACGAAATCAATTTCAAGAACGGACTGATCTCAATATTGTCTCATGACTCAAAAGAACTGTTTGGAAATTTTCTGTGGCTTATAGAATCACTGGAACAAAAGACCATAAATGAGGAAGATTTTTTTAAGCTGTTGCCGCAGGTAAAAAGCGATGCCCGGAAGAATCTGCAATCTGTCCAGGACAGCAGCGCCTGGCTAAAAACACAATACGGGGAATTTAAGATTAAACCCGTTAAAATCATGGTGACGGATCTTTTTCACTATTTAGAAGAAAAATACGCTGCTAAATTAAAAGAAAAAAACATTCAATTTTATTTTAAAGGAGATCACAATGCATTTCTTACAAGCGATCGCATCTTGCTCGAATATGTTTTAGACAAAATTTTTAACAATGCGTTAAAATACTCCTTGCCGGGGCAAGATATTTATTTGCAGGTAATTACAGAAGATGATCAGGTTGTACTTTCTGTAATTGATTTCGGAACGGGAATGAATGACAAGTATTTATCTGCAATTTACACTTATGATAATCCGATATTCCTGGGAACTGCGGGCGAGAAAGGAGTTGGATTAAGTTTGAAAATTGTAAAAAATTTTATATCCTTGCTGCATGGAAATATCCAAATCATTTCCGCTGAAAATAAAGGCACCACGGTTTCCCTTTTTTTACATAAATTTATAGAACGATGGGTTTAAAAGTAAACATTCGTATTGTTGTAGCAGATGATCATGGTATCGTCCGGATGGGTTTGATACAAACCATCAAACGGTTAATTCCCGATGCCGTCATTTCAGAAGTCGAAGATTATAAATCGTTATACAAATTAATTCAGAAAGAAGAATTCGATCTGGCCATTATGGACGTTAATATGCCTAATGGTACTGTTCAGGAGGCAATAGATTACATAAAAATTCACCAACCTGAATTAAAAACTCTGATATTTTCTTCACAGGACGAAGAGCTGTATGGGATGCGCTATCTAAAAATGGGTGCCGGTGGCTATCTAAGCAAGCTCAGCTCCAGTGAAGCCATTGAGACTGCTTTAACGGCGATGCTCAATAAGGGCCGGTATGTGAGTGATAATATAAAAGAAGCGATTTTTTTAGAATCATTAACTGGTGCTGCCAAAAATTCTCCCATTGAAACGTTATCAGACCGCGAGTTACAAATTGCCAATAAGCTTGCAGAAGGTCTTCCCCTCAAAGAAATTTCCAATCAGCTGAATCTCCATTCATCGACGATCAGCACTTACAAAAACAGGTTGTTTGAGAAGCTGAAAATACGGTCCATACCTGAACTGGTGGAGATTCTAAGGCTGTATAATCAGTAATATCTTATCACAAAAATTTGATTGTGATCCAATGAGATTATGCAATTCAGCGCCTTTCTGTCTCCTTCTCTGGGTCTTCAGAGCCGTAATCAGTATATAATATAAAAAAAGACAATGCCGATACCCCCAATACCTCCGGACGGAGGCATGTTATATAAAGAAACCGATATGGCGCAGCTGTTTCCTGAGCCGTTAAATGCAATTACCGCTTTATTATTTTTAGCTATAGCCATTTTCTGGACCCTTAAAATGAAGGGTAATTTCAAAGAATATCCTTTTTTAACCTACTGCCTGGTTTTATTATATATTGGTGCCATCGGGGGAACTATTTACCATTCTTTCAGGCTATGGCCGGTATTTATCATGATGGATTGGCTGCCCATTATGTTGCTCTGTCTGTCTGCCGGATTTTATTTTATAGCTCAGAGCACCAGATGGTATTATGCGGTTGCAATGGTTCTGGGATATCTGGCACTTATGTTCGCTTTGAGGAACTGGATTCTGGCAGATAACCCTTCTCTTTTTATTAACCTGAATTATGCAATCATGGCTTCATTGGTGCTTTTCTCAGTATTAAGATACCTAATGTATACCCAATGGAAAGCCGGCCAATGGGTAGGCTTTGCCTTATTGTCATTTGTTTTTGCACTGACCTTCCGTATCGCTGATAAATGGGAATGGTTCAGTTTCGGAACCCACTTTCTATGGCATACGTTTGGGGCGGCAGCGACATTTTGTATGTTTAATTATATTTTTCTTACGGGGAATGTAATTAGGAAGATATAGGTGGTTTTTATCTTCTTTGAAACTCTGCTGCTAGAATAGTATTGAATATTTATACCACTCAGTATAGGTAAATAAGATTTTCAGTATATGGCCTCGGTAGCAAAATCCGATTGCAGATAATAGTTCTGAAGAAGTAAAGATGCAAAACACAAAAAAAATCCCAACGAAAGCTGGGATTTTTTGTTTTAGTTTTGGTAGCAATTTATAATAATTATTTAGTTTTTCGTATTGAATTAGTTTGTTAAAAAAGAAGGTAAAATCATATTTTTTTATTGTAGAATTTCAATTTCTTCGTCTGTAAACCAATCTAATTCAATTAGTTTTGCCTTTAATGCTTCTGGTTCATCAGTGTAAGCGGCAATTGCTAAACTTTTCTTTGCTCTACTACATGTAACATAAAAAAGCCTCGAAGTTCTATCTATTCCTGTTTCTTTACCAACAGATATGTTTTCATTGTCATTTTTCGATAAAACTTTTGTGCCAAATAGTTTATCATAACTAAATGCATTACCTCTAGCCTCAACGTCATCAATTATAACCATAACCCTTTCAAACTCTAACCCTTTAACTCCTTGATGTGTACCAAATGGAGAGTTTTCAGAAATATAGGACTGATATTTTACAATTTCATCAAAGTTAGCTTTTAATGCTAAGTCCCAAGCTAATGAGAGTTCATCATCATCATTTTTTTCTGAATCAGTAAAGAATGAACGTTCTATAGCAAATTTTAGCTCTGATGGAATATTGAAAATTTTTGTCTCATCAACCTCTTTAAGAATTTCCATTAAGCTTGGGATATTATTGCTTTCCCATAACTTTAAGAGTTTATCAATACTTGTTTTTGAGTGTTGTATTATTGTGAGCTTATCGCTTTCATTAATAATATTTTTTTTATCAAATAATGGTGATTGTCGTTTGACAATATTTGCGACTTCAAATTTATTATTTGATATATGAGCTAGATATAAAGGCAGAATTATATTTGTAAAAAAATTAATCGAAGAAGAGCTACCATCAAGCATGCTCGTCTTCAATTTATCTATATTATAAAGAGGATTAAAAAAAGATCCAAATCCCATCCTTGTAGCCGCCATATGATGTTCTAAAGTCAACATTTTTACAGAAATATCCAATTTGCTTTTAGGAGGATTTTTATCTATCCATTTTATATCACTGGTTAATAATGACATTTTTTCTTTAATAGATTCCTCTTCCTTTTCTTTATCTGCATCTCTTGGTATGATAAAGAATCTAACCACGCCACCTGTATTTTCAATTCTTGCTAATTGTATTTGCCCATCAATTTCTTGTCTAATTTTATTGTTAAGTTGAATAATTCTCAACTCGGAACGATGATTCATTACTTTTGTTGGCTTTAACCAATCTTCAGGCAAATCTTCTCCTAGCTTTTCTTTGCCATCACTGTAAATTCGTTGCATTGTATCTCCAAATAAGCCTAATGAAAATTTTGTTTTATTTTGTGATTGAAGTGAAAATAATGCTTCAATTAATTCTTTTTTAGTATCCTGACTTTCATCAATTAAGACTATTGGAAATTTATTTATAATTAATTGCTTAAACAAATCTTTTGATGCTATAAAATTGGATGCTATAGCTATTACTTCGGAATGATTTAAGGAAGATTTTGTTATGTTATCTCCATTAGGATTATAAACAAATTTTGAAATAGTACATAATGAATCTAGTCTTTTTATTTTAGATTCTTTTCTTCTTTGGTTCGAAATAGTTGTTTTATTATTGGGGTCTCTAGCTCTCGAAATTTTTTCTTCCAAGTCTACTATAGAATCATTTAAATCTATGGTTAGCCATTTTTTTATATCAGTAGTGAAGTTTTTAATTAATTCCCAACAAAAGCTGTGTATTGTACTAACCGTGAAAATTGAATCAAATTTTAGTCTATGATTAATTTCATCTGCTGCTGCATTTGTATAGGTAATGATTGCAATTTTTTTATTTTTTAATTTAAAATCATTGCCATATTCTTTTTTGAACTTTTTCAAAACATTTACTAACGTACCTGTTTTTCCAGATCCCGCACCTGCAAAGAGAAAAAAACTTTTAAGATTTAAAGGATTGATGCATTCAGAAATTTCATCATCGATTTGTTGGTCAATATCATTATTTTCAGTTATCATAATGTGCTTGTTTCGGTTTCAATCTTTTTTTCAGTTTTTAATATATTTTGTAGCCAATTCAACCCTTCACTGATATAAGTTGGAGTTTTGAGAGATTTAGGATCTTTAAAATATAATACATCAAGTGCAAACTCGGCTTTCTTTACTCCTTTACCATTAATTGCTAAATATGCTTGCTCTGCAGAGTTATTTGGATCACTTTCATTGGTAGCTTTTACCATTTTCTTCAATAATCCTGTTGTTTCTGTTATTGTCTTGAATGTTTCAATATTTTCCAAAACTAATGCATCCTCAAAAGTATAAGGATAAACTTTTGTACCAGATATGTCAACCTCAGTTTGATAAGCTATTCTTATTGGGTAATCAGCTAAAAGTTTATTTTCAAAAGTTAATTCCAATAAATTGTCAATTTCTTTTATTTTTGGATTCCAACTTTTTAAAGTATCATTATCTGTAATTTGATTTGCCCCTTTTTGAGGCCTACATTTTTTATAACTATCTTCTGGAGGAGTTTTTGAAGTGTCAGAATATTTTTCTTGAGAATCTAGATCAGTAACAATTAATGTAGTTAAACCTAGTTTTTCTATTAGAGGCCGTAGTCTGTGAGCGTGACTTCCTCCAATTTCTAAAATAGTTATATAGCATTTGTCAAGTGTTGCATGATTATTTTTTATAAAATGAGGGAGAAGAATTCTTTCTGCTGGACCTTCTACTAATATTGCAGCATCGGCGAAAAACAGATCATTATGAGTTGTATTCAGGTATCTAATTACAAATTTTTCAGTTTCATTCTCTTCAGCTTTTTTTGAGTCAAAAACTGATTTTATACTAAGCACTTCAGAAATAGGAATTGATGCAATATTTCTTTTAAAGTATCTTAAACTTTCAAATTTTTGATGCGCTATATAACTAGAGTGGGTACTGATTACTAATTGAGTGGTAAATTCGGTCTTATCACCTAACTCGATATGTTTTCTTAAAATTTTATAAGCCTCCTTAATAAAAACTTGTTGGACCTGGGCATGTAAATGTGCCTCTGGTTCTTCGATCAAAACTAAATGTATGGGTTCAATTATATTATCATTTTCATCAGCTTTCTTTCCTTTCTTCATCCATTCATCACGGTAGCCAATTAACTTAAAAGCCATCGAGATTAAGTTTTGGTATCCTAATCCATTATACTTTTCTGGTAGAGATAATCCATTATTAATCTGATATACAACAGCAGAGTCATGACTTAGCCCATCTGTTGCTTTAATGAGAGAAGATAATGTGATTTCGGGGTTTCCTAATCCAGGATAATTCAAATCATGAAGCTCTTTAAGGGCTTCATGGAAATTTGTTTGTAGATTATTATCAAAAACTTTTTGAGCATCATTTAATGATTCTAATGCTTTTAAATCACTCTCTGTAGGATTTATATTAGGATCAATATGGTTTTCGTAGTAAGAACGTAATTGAGAGGAAAGGTTTTGATATTCTGGAGAATTAGGATCACCAAATCCCCTTTGGGCGTTGATTATGTCTACCTTAATTAAGTTTTTAAGTGGATTACCTTCTATTTCAATATTATTTTCATTGATTACTTGATCATCATCTGATTTTTCTGGATCGAGTATATATGTTTTGATTTCAAAATAAGTATTTAATTTTCTTTCACAAAATTGCCAAAAATCCTTTGGCCAAAGTTCAACCGATTTACCACAATCACTGTTTAATTTAATCACTTTTTGTCTGGCAATTATATATTCTTCAATTAGATGTTCTATATTTTTAGGTTGTAATATTAGTCGGATACCTAAAAGGCCTTCCATCCAATCAAGAGTGGGAATTAAATGACTTACATATCTTAATTCTGATATATTAGCATTAATCCACAAATCTAAAGATGGTAAGTATGGTTCTAATAAGCTAAGACTCTTATCCTCTTCAGTTAAATCAGATTTAGTTATCCAAACTTCTGCAATTTTATTTAATTCATTCCAGTTAGTTATGGTAAAATCTTGTGTTTTAAATGCTTTTCTTTCTAAGAAAGTTATTAGTGCTTCCATAGCAGTTGTTTTACCACTGTTGTTTGCTCCAACAAATATTGTTTCTTTATCTGAAAACTCTATTTTGCAATTCTGAAGTTTTCTAAAGTTTTTAATTTTTACAAAATCAATTTTCATGGCATTTTTTGTTTTTGTGGGAATTTTCCTCAGTATCTAACTTAGTTGTTTTATTAGTATTCTAGGTTTGTAAATATATAAAACTCGTAAAATAAAGTTTTACTGTTTCCCGTAAACAATAAAAATAATGAGGAATTTAAAATTTTGAACCAGTATTTTTACGGAATTTTTACAAAAATTAATCACAAAAAAAATCCCAACTTTCGTCAGGATTTTCTCTTATTTTGATTTTTAAATTCTTTTTGCAGTTGATCAATTTCACTTTCAATCTTCTTTAATTCTTTTTCATTGAGTTTTGTAAATAAATGTAATAGATCAATTTCAAGAAAATTACAGAATGTAACAAGACTTTCAATGGTTGGATTGGTTTCTGCTCTTTCAATCCTGCCAACATGATTACTTGAGATATTAAGCTCATTTCCAAGCTGAAACTGTGAAAGTCCCCTTTTAAGCCTATATAATTGAATGAGCTTTCCAATTTGAAATTCTAATTCTTCTATTTCCCATTTATACATTTAGTAAATGTTGGACTTTCTATAATTTTTCATCAACACATATATGTGTTTTATGTATTTTTTTATTACATTTATAAAAAAATACAAACAATGAAAAAGATAAAAACAGATTTCGATCCTCAGTTTTGGACAGGTAAGCGCTCCGGGTTACAGCTGATAGAAACTTTCTTTCAGTTCAATGCGCTGGATGTTTCCAAAGAAATGCTCAGCAACATTATGAATTATGCAGTCAAGAGAAATAGCTGGATCCATGAAGATCCGGCGGTGATCTTCCAGTTTCATCAGTCGATGAGGTCGTTGATTCGGGCAGGCTATCTCATGATGCTGAAAGACAGAAAATGGACGGTCAATACCCGGCCGGAGAAGATTTTCCCTTGGGTTCTTGGCATGCTTTCGGAGAAGGAATACCGGAATCCTCTGTTGGTTTTCAAAAAAGCATTCAGGGAATACACCCTCAAAGAATTTGATTATTTTATGTCCGGAATCGTCTATTTCTCAATGGGTGTTTATGAAAATCTGCCGGAAAGCAACATCGTTATGCCCTACATCCATACGGTTAAAATGCTGGATGCCGCCCACCTTATTCTTCAGAGAAAGAGAGAAAAGGAGAGGGCTGACACCAATCCAGAATAAGATGGAGGTAGTGGTAGTCTTTATATAAGGAGCCAAAACAATGGGGTGCTTTTAAATACGAAGAAGCAAAAGATGCTTTACGCGTTGATGTAAAAACAAAAGCTTTACAAGCCAGACAGGAAATTTAGTTTATAAAATAAACAATAACGGATTCACAATGGATTGGGATACAATCTCAGTTCCTGTAGAGATAAAGTAGCCTTAAATATGATAAACTAAAATCTAAGTAATACGGGATTTTTTATTGTATCAAAAATTATTATTCGGGCCATTTAAGAATGTTTATTTCAAACAGATCAAGTATTTTACGCTTATCATATTGAACACAAAAGGTCAGATTGTAAAAATTTGGTAGAGAGATTTTTAGGAATAAAATAAGAGACAACTATTTGATAGTTGTCTCCTTAAGTGAACTCGCTGGTAAGCTACCCACACTATTTTTATAATGATATCGAAAATATTTTACATTTATTTAGCTGAAAATAAGGTTTTTATGTTTTTTTTTCTTTTTGTTTGAGTACTGTTAAGTTATCTTAATGGTAATGCTATTCCACAAATTTCAATATTTGTTTTGAATCTGTTGTGCCCTTAGGTACATTTATATATTTGTTGTACTTTGATAAATTCAAATGGCCGGAAATATGGTATCTCAAATAAAGTAATTTATGTAGCAGCATTTTCAATTGGATGCAAATAAAACTTATATTACAGTAATAGGTAATCGATAAACATTTAATCCTGACGAATGTGCTTTACCTCAAAATCCAATGGTTTTTCACCTTGTACACCGTATTTTGGAGTCGCAAAACCTTCAGGTGCATAACGTTTTGTTCCAGAGCTGTAATACCATTCGTTGAGGCCGGTAATCATCAGCTTTGCATGATATACATAATTCTCCGCTTCTTTTTGATAAGAACCGAAGTCGGGAAGGCATTGGGAAATATCTTCCAGTTCAGCCACAAAATCATCGTGAATTGCCATTGCCTTTATTAGTGCATCTTCAAGAGAAAGGTGATGCGTATGATGAAGTAAAAGTATAATGTTAAAGTTTTCATTTTCGGTCGCCATTTCTTTTCTTATAGAGGCAAAATCATTTTGTATCCCTATAATAATGGAGTGGAGAAACATTACCCTTTGAATTGCCGGATGCTTGTGAATATGTTCCGGAAGTGCGGATCCAAGTGCCGGATCAATCATATTGCCATAAGCTAACTGACCTATTGAATGACTCCTAATTAATAGATAACGGGCTAATGTGGGATAGGTTTGGGTGAGTTTAAAATGAGTTTCTTCCATGATTCCATAAGTAATAAATTCCCAGAAACCTTTTGCCATTCTTTCAATCCAGAATTGAGGCATACCATTAGCAATCCATTCCTTTCTGGCAAGTTCCATCTGCCTGAACATCCCGATTTCGTCCGGACGTACATTATCACCCGTCATTACCTCAAAAGCACGGTCTCTAAGAGCGGCAACTTCTTCCAATGGCATAATTTCCACATAATCATCAAAGTAGGTTTCATACAACAGAAACCGGCATATAGGTATCAGAAGGTCTGTATTGGTAGTTGTGGCCGACATGTAAGGTGCCACCTTTATTATGTTTTGATTGATATATCTTTTCACGCTCTCAGGTCCCATATAGGCATAATCTTCTTGTATCCATTGCTTTTCCATCTCATCAAAAGTAAACGTTAGAGGACTTGGAAGATGTGGCCAAGGATATTTAGGAATCGGGATTTTAAGTTCTTCTTTCATAAATTTGATTTTTATTTGTTAATGAAATTAATAATGAAATTATATTTGTTTTAGTTTTGCTTTTAATTCTGCTGTATCTGGAAATTCCATAGCGTTGTAACGGTCCAGTTTTGTGGATACATTCTTCCAACCACTTAAAACCATGCTCATGTAATGTACCCAATTAATAACTGCTTCCTGCCACTCACCAAAATCCGGAAGAGAGACTTGTAATTCTAAAAATTCTTTCAAGTCTTCATTATGCAGACGCAAATCTTCAAGACATGCCTCCATCAGGGACATTTGTCGTTCATTCTGAATTACCTTCACAATGTTGTAATAAACGCTGTCTGTAGCTTCATCTTTCAAGACAGACTGTACTTCATTGAAATAGGTAACCAAATGACAGGCTAATGTCTGTAAACGTTGTAATACAGGATTTGCATGAATTTCCGGTGGAAGGACGATTCCTGTTTCCACTTCAGTAAGCTGCAGGAAAGGATACAGACAAATAGAATTTTCGCGTAAGGCAATGCATTCAATTATACTAGGATAAGTTTTATTCTTTTTATACTTCAATTCAGTTTTTAGCCCCATGAAATATCTATCGATCATATGTGTAAAACGGAAAAGCGATTCTTCTGGGATAAACTCTAGCAATTCCTGTCTCAAGGAAGCTAGCATATTACCCAAGGGGATTCTGGAATCCTCGCCGGCTATCTTGCCTTTAAGTACTGCAATTGATTGTTTATGTACATATTCAATGTTCTCTGATTCACTTTCTTCATAGAGATCATCATTATACAAGGTCCATAACATTAATCTGCAAATCGGTCTTAATCGTTCAGGAGAAGCAGTAGGAAACCAATGGGAGGCGATATGTGCCGTCTTGGTCATCTTATACTTCTTACGAAGGTTATGATTGTGTTCATAGAGCCAAAGGTACTCTCCATCAATCCATTGATTCTCTGTTATTTCTTGCAACAGATCTGCATTGGGGTTTTTTAGTGTGGGGAACGGATACTTAAATTGGGTCTTAAGTAGTTCAAGTGTGTTCATGGTCTTATTTTTTTTAAATTTAACACAAGCTAATTACCATTCATGAATTAATCCAACTTGGAAAAACAAATAAATTAAAGGTGTAAATAAAAACTTGGGGAACTCAGGCTTAGGACATGACAGAAATTTTCTTAAAAATTTAGCTTGAGTAGATTTGTTTTATCAAAATATAAATGAGATTGGAAGTATCCAATTCACAATAATCCCAATTGACGGTACAAACAATGAAGTGAAATTAACATTCGACCTGTATAGATCATAATATTATGGATAATGAAAGCAAGCTATTAGAAATAGTTTATAAAAATCAAATTATCACTAATTATAATTTATGATTATATTTTTCGTTATCGAAATTTCATTTCACTAATTTAAAAAAAAGATAATATAGTCAATAGTTTTTTATTTAATATTGTTTTGCGATAAAAGATGTAAAATATAAAGTGTTAACTTGTAATGTATTACATGGTTCTGTGTATGCTGATTCATTGTAAGGAATTCGGAATTTCTTGCTGATATACAGTGTAAAAATGAAATACAGATGCCACTGAAATACTGGGGCAATTAATAATTAATTATGTGTGAGGATTTCTACTGGGCTGATGTGGGCGATCGGTGAAGGCCAATCAGATGATTGGAAGATAGTTGACGATTATACCATTGAACTGAAAAAATTAAGCACTAACTTTGAAGTTGCTGTTCCACCGGAACCATTCGCAATGAAAGTGGCACATTAATTACACACAAAAAAAATAACAACAATATATTAACTTTTTACAGCTCAATTAGTTATTGAAATTTTTTCAGAATAAACAGCTCTGTTTTTGTCTTCTTTTATTCTTTCAGTTTCTTAAACATTCAGTTAATATTCTCAAAAGCTGCCCATTTCTTTCTTCCTCTGGGTGGGATATTCACCTTCCACATAGCCACCATTCATATAGCGGAATGTGTCGTTTGTATGCCATGCGTAAACTCCTGCAATCATAATACCTATGTCCTGAACATAATCATATACAAGTTCTTGGAAAGTATCAAAATAGGGAAGGTTTTTTTGTAATAATAAAAACTCTTCTAAATAATTATCATGTAG
>Ga0182006_1000971_pt1 | contig 18999 bp, 20 predicted proteins | sample Sormic07211104_1_FD_123022 | JGI IMG/M metagenome (GOLD analysis project Ga0182006, IMG submission 123022) | Rhizosphere microbial communities from Sorghum bicolor, Mead, Nebraska, USA - 072115-104_1 MetaG | ecosystem: Host-associated > Plants > Roots > Rhizosphere | place: USA: Nebraska...
GACCTACACCAAAATTGCTGTAGCCGGCATTTTTTTACTTCTGTTCTCGGCCTGTAAAAAGTATGACAACGCACCTGCTGCACCGACACGCCAAACCTATACGGCAAATGTGCAATTAAATGGAGCTAACGAAGTACCTGCAGTGACTACTACAGGCACGGGCACTGCCAACATTACTTATTATTCAGACACCAAAACAATAACTTATACACTCAACTGGCAGCTCGGATCAACTACTGCAACAACAACAGGCATGCACTTTCATGGATCAGATACCGGTGGCAGTACTACCAGTTCCCCGATTGTGATAGAGATTACTGGCTTTACATCCGCCAGCTCAGGATCACTTACAGGTACAACAAGGGCACTAACTGACACAGAAGCTGCACAGCTTTTAGCTGGAAAATGGTATGTAAATATCCATAGCTCGACATTCCCGTCAGGAGAAATGAGGGCGAATATCGCACTTATGAACACCAGCACAGGTACTGGTAATGGTGGCGGCAACGGCTACTAATCACCTTTAATCTGCAGATGGATCAACTCATTTATGCCGGAAGTTGATCCATCTGTTTATCCATTGAATCGGTGCTTATTCGTGAAACAAAACTTTTTAGGGATTTCAGGGTTTTAAAACAGACAACTACATGAACAACAAACAACCCATACATTTTGAAATTCAAATCTCTGAAAATTTTATCTCTGATTTTATGCCTGTCCTGGAATGGTTATCTTTATAGTCAAAACCATGTTTACGTTGATTCTTTAAAAAAGGATTCTTTACAAAGGGACAGTTTAAAAAACCAAAAACCCGCAGACAGCACAAAGGCACAATATGATATTGCAGACCTGCTTCACCGTATTTTGCACCCAAATAAAAAGCCAAATTTGCAGCACAAAAAATCAGGTATTACACCCATGCCTAATTTTGCTTACAATCCAAGTATTGGCGCACAAATAGGCCTTAAAGCTGTTGCCGGACGTGTATTAGGTCATGAGCCAAATACACTGATGTCTATTGCCGCTACCTCGGCCTCCATTACCACAAAAGGAATTATTTACTTCTATCTAAGCCATAATATCTATACCCCCGGGAACTGATGGAATTTTCAGGGAAGCCTGGTCGTTGCAAAAACGGTGACACCAGATTTTGGATTAGGTATTGGACGCGCCGCGACCGATAGCAAAGAAAACCTGATTTTAAGTGACCCCGGACGTAAAGGCTATGTTCTGCACGCCCTCTACTATAATTTCAGAGAAAAAGTATACAAGCAAATTCTCGACAATCTTTTTGTGGGCGCCGGAGTTTCTTTCGACATCAGAAGAAAGATAGAAAATAGAGCAGATACCAGCAACCTGACCCCTTACAATATCTACAGCGACAGATATGGGTTTGAACGCGACCACTACTCCTCCAATGGACTTTTGTTCAATTTGCAGTATACCACCCGCGATAATCAAAACCGGGCTTATAAAGGTATGTATGCCGATGCAGGTTTCCGTATTAACCAAACCTGGATGGGCAGTACCAAAAGTGCCGTGCAATTTAACACAGACTTCAGGAAATACTGGAGCCTTTCCGAAAGAAACCCGGAGCACGTCCTGGCCTTCTGGAACTGGGGTTCTTATCTGATCAGTGGCGCCCTGCCTTACCTCGAACTGCCCGGTACAGGTAAAGATACAGGCTTCAGAAGTGGAAGAGGTTACACCGTGGGCTATTTTAAGGCTACAAAGTATTTCTACTCCGAACTGGAATACCGTTTTCCAATAACCAGGAACAAGTTTCTGAGCGGGGTTACTTTTTTCAATATCCAAACCGCCAACGATGACCTGGGAACAAAGCTTTTCCAGCAATGGCAGCCAGGAGGAGGTGCCGGTTTGCGCGTACTCTTCAATAAAGCCACACGGACCAATCTGTGTATGGACTATGCATTTGGCAATTACGGTGCACGTGGTTTCTTTCTGGGTTTAAATGAGGCCTTTTAATTAATGAGAACCTGGAGCTGCTCCAGCTGTTGATCCAGAGCATCCTTTGCGCAAAGATGAACGCCATAATCAGGCGGTTCCATCGTGTCTAGTTGAGATTTTAGCAGCAAAGGATTAAAAAAATGTCCTTTTCTATTTACTAAACGCTGTTCAAGTGTCTCAAAGTCTGCCTGTATAAATACCCATTTGATCGGTATGCCCGCATTTGCACTTAATATTTGTCTGTACGACTCTTTCAATGCCGAACAGGCCAGTACGGCTCCCCCCGATCCATTCCACAAAATGATATGCCGGGCCAGATCCCTGAGCCAGGGTGCTCTGTCCTCATCGTTCAGAGGAATTCCATTTTTCATTTTCCGGATATTGGATTCCGGATGAAAATCATCCGCATCATAAAAAGGAATCCGCATGCGTTCTGCAAATAATTTACCCAGTGTAGTCTTTCCGCAGCCCGAAACTCCAATAAATAGATATATCATATAAATATGTTCAAAATTAAAACCCCTATTAAACCGACTACAGACACAATGGTCTCCATTAAAGACCAGGACCTGATGGTATCCCGGATGCTCAGGCCAAAATACTCCTTGAACATCCAGAAGCCGGGATCATTCAAATGAGAAAACATCAAACTCCCTGCACCAGTAGCTAAAACCATCAATTCCGGGCTCACATGGGTAGATTGCATAATTGGAATGGCAATTCCCGCAGTAGTTAAGCCCGCAACCGTCGCAGAACCCAAAGCTACCCGAATCGCAGCGGCAATAAACCAAACCAGCAGCAATGGAGAAAATGGCAAAGCCAAAGCCATTTTCGATATATAATCCCCTATTCCACCATCTACAAGTACCTGCTTAAATGCACCTGCCGCACCTATAATAAACAACAGCATCGTAATGCTTTTTAGGGCTTCTTCTGCCTGTTCCATCAAGTCTTTCATCTTCTGCCCCTGCCTTATGCCCATGGTATAGATGGCGAAAAAAGTAGAGATCAATAAAGCAATAACCGGATGGCCTATAAATGCAATAAAAGAACCCGCAAACGAACCTTTTTCCAATACGGCCTGTGAAACTGTTGCCAGGCCAATTAAAAAAACAGGAAGAAGGCTGGTTATTAAACTGACACCAAAACCAGGCAGTTCATTTTCCGGACGAAATTCAAGGTTAAAAAGCCCCTTTGGCGGATTTGGTTTAATTCCTTTTAAAGTCCTTGAAAACAAAGGCCCTCCAATAACAATAGCCGGAATACAAATCAGCCCACCATACATCATCGTCTTACCAATATCTGCCTTGTATAAAATAGCAATAGCGGTAGCACCGGGATGCGGGGGTAAATAACCATGCGTAACCGAGAGTGCGGTAAGCAAGGGAATAGCCACATACAAAACAGATAAACCCGTCGACGCACAAATCATAAAGACAAAAGGAACCAGCACCACAAAACCAACATTATAAAACAAAGGAATTCCAACCAGCAAGCCCGTAACCACCATGGCCCACTGAAGATTTTTTACCCCAAAAAACCTGACCATATACGTGGTGATCTGCTGTGCTGCCCCACCATTGGCCAGCAATTTTCCAAGCACTGCACCCATAGCTAAAATTAAGGACAGCTGTCCAAGCGTACTGCCTATGCCCTCTTCTATAGATTTAACCACCGCAGTGCCTGCCATGCCTTGCAGAAGCCCGGCAGTTATGGAAGTGATGATCAAAGCAAATAAAGCATTGATCTTAAAGACCAGGATCAAACAAAGCAATAACAATACACTTCCAATCAGAATTGTCAACAACATATTTCTCAGTATTTTAAATGTAAGGTAAATATTATGTTCAATTTTTTATTCAACACCTTAAGCAATTGTTATATATTTAAAAAATGTACCGTTACCATGAGTAAGAAGAAGATCTCCATAAAAGATATAGCAAAACTGACCAATACCTCTATAACCACTGTATCTTTTGTCTTAAACGGCAAAGGCCGGATCAGTGCAGATATAAGAAAAAAAATACTCGATGTAGCCCTTGAAAATGGTTATGAACCTAACCGTATGGCGGTTGGGCTGAGAACAGGAGAATCCAAAGTGATCGGTTTAATTGTAGAAACCATTAGCGGACCATTTTTTGGTACCATGGCCAAAGTTATTGAATACGAAGCCGAAAAAGCAGGTTACGGTGTGGTGTACTGCAGTACCGACAACAATATTCAAAAAGGAAAGAACGTAATCAAAATGCTTTCCAACCAACTTGTCGACGGATACATCATTACCCCCATCAAAGGACTGGAGAAAGAAATACAAAAGTTAATCAGCAATGAAAAACCCGTTGTGTTCATTGATAGTTACTTTCCCGACATCGATATCCCCCATGTATTGGTTGACAATTACAACAGTGTGTATCAGGCCATTCAGTTCCTTGCTGATTCCGGGTATAAAAACATTGGATTCGTAACACCAGACCTTGACCTTGTTCAGTTACAGGAGCGGTTAAAGGGTTACCAGGCAGCAATAAAAGCAAACGGACTCACTGAAGATCCGGAAATGGTCTTCAATTTATCCTACAACAGCGAAAGAACAGCAGCCGTAGAGGCTGTCAAGGAATTTTTAACCAGAAAAACCAACATGGATGCTGTTTTTTTCAGCACCAACTATCTGGGCATTATCGGTCTTCAAAGCATCAACGAGCTCAAGCTAAACATCCCTTCCGACTTAGGGGTCATGAGTTTCGATGACCACGAATTATTTGAACTTTATCCTCCGGGAATCACTTCTGTAAAACAACCCACATACGAAATTGCAAAATCCGCTATTGACCTCCTGATGTCCAGTTTAAATGATCGCAGTTTTGATGTTTCAAGCATCAAACTTCAAATCCCTGCAGAGATCATCAAACGCGGATCTACATCTGACCCGAATTAGTGGTTTGAGCGGAGAAACCTATCCTTAATTCAAAAATTATTTTATAGATTTACTTTTGATCATTAAAAAAAGGATTTTTTTTACCATTTTTGATAAAACGTTTTATCATACCTTAACCAGGAACACAATTTAAACCGCTATAACCCACAAAATGAAACAAAAACTTTTACTAACCACCTGTCTGGCAATCGCATGCAGCTCCTTTGCTCAGGCACAATCTACTGATGTCATTCAAAAAAAAGGCTACAAACTCACCTTCATCAACCAGGATGTAAATCTTGATCCGCATCTAAAGAACAGATTGATTGAAACCTTCTTTACTGTCTATCCAAAACTGGAAAAAGAGTACAATAAAAAAACAGCCAAAGACATTACATTTGTGATCGATACCACCTACGACGGGGTAGCAGCAACGGCCAATGCAAGAGTAGTGTACAGCTCAAAATACATGACAAAACACCCTGGAGACATTGATGTAGTAACTCATGAAGTCATGCACATTGTACAGGATTATGGCAACAGCGGCGGCCCGGGCTGGCTAACCGAAGGCATTGCAGATTATGCCAGGTATAAATTTGGGGTAGACAATTCAGGCGCACACTGGGAATTACCTGCTTTTAAACCTACACAACATTACAGTAACGCCTATCGCACCACAGCGCGTTTTTTAGTATGGCTGGAAAAGAATGTAAAACCGGGTCTGGTCAAAACATTTGACAAACAATTACGCGAACATACTTTTACCGATGACAGCTGGAAAAAAGAGACTAGTAAAACTCTAGATGAACTGTGGACAGCTTATGCAGCCCATCCTGAATTATCCTAATCAACATTCTATACACAGATGAACAAACTTCTCTTAGCTCTACTCTTAAGCCCCGTGGTTTACGGACAGGCACAAGCTCAAAAGGCCGAAAAACTGGTACCCTATGTAAACCCGATCATTGGTACCCAACGTATGGGCCACGTATATCCGGGGGCGACAGTACCCTTTGGTATGGTACAATTAAGCCCCGAAACAGATACCATCAGCTATGAACTCAATGGCAAATACAATCCGGATGTATACAAGTATTGCGCGGGTTATCAATATGATGACAAAACCATCTGCGGTTTCAGCCATACCCATTTCAGCGGTACAGGACACTCTGATCTGGGCGATTTTTTAATTATGCCCACTACAGGCAAACTAAAACTCAACCCCGGTACAGCTGATCAGCCCGGCAGTGGATACCGCTCCCGCTTTTCTCACCAGAACGAGATCAGCCAGGCCAATTACTACAAAGTAAAACTCGACGATCACAACATCATCGCAGAGATGACGACCAGTGCCCGAGTAGGCTTTCACCAATATACATTTCCAAAATCTGACCAGGCTCATATCGTATTAGACCTGATGGCAGGCATATATAACTACCAGGACAAGAACGTTTGGACCTATCTTCGTATACTTAATGACTCTACGGTGATCGGCTACAGACAGACCAACGGCTGGGCAAGAACAAGGACCTTGTATTTTGCTATGCAGTTTAACAAGCCATTTACTCAATCAGGTTACAAAAAATATGATAAAAAAGAAGTATACCGTGGCTTCTGGGGCAAATTCGGCCAAACCGAGAACTTCCCCGAAATAGCTGGCAAACAGATCAGGACCTATTTCGACTTTAAAACAGAGGAAGGTGAAAAGATCAAGATCAAATTTGCCATTTCTCCGGTAAGCATGGCAGGTGCGATGAACAACATGCAAACAGAAATTCCAGGCTGGGATTTTGAAAAAGTAAAAAACGATGGGCAGGAACTCTGGGAAAATCAATTGCACAAAATAGAGATCAGCGGCAATAAAGAGATCAAAGAGAACTTCTATACCTCTATGTACCACACCATGATCAATCCAACCGTTTATATGGATGTTGATGGGCAATACAAAGGTCTGGATCAAAACGTACACAAAGCCGAAGGCTTTACCAATTACACTACTTTTTCTCTTTGGGATACTTACCGTGCGCTGCATCCCCTGTTCAACATCATCGAGCCTAAGCGCAATGCCGATATGGTACAAAGCATGATGGCCCACTTTGATCAAAGTGCAGAACATATGTTGCCAGTATGGTCCAATTCGGGAAATGAAAACTGGTGTATGAGCGGATACCATAGCGTAACCGTTTTAGCCGATGCCATCATCAAAGGAAACGTCAACCCCGGCCTCAACCTGAACAAGGCATTGGATGCCTGCGTAGCCACTGCAAGAAAAAGAGACTATGAAGGTATAGGTGAATATATAGACAAGCGTTATATTCCTGATGAAAAAACAGGTATTTCTGTATCCAACACCCTTGAATACGCCTTTGACGACTGGGCTATTGCCCAACTGGCCAAAAAACTCAACAGGAACGATATCTATCTGGAATTCATCAAACGTTCTGAAAATTACAAAAACGTATTTGATAAGGCCTCCGGGTTTATGCGTCCAAGACTCAATGACGGTACATTCCGCAAAAAGTTCGATCCCCTGAGCACCATCAACGAAGGATTTATTGAAGGTAACTCCTGGAACTATACCCTTTTTGCTCCCCAGGATCCAAAAGGACTGATCAAACTCATGGGCGGCAACAAAAAATTCACGACCTACCTGGATTCTTTGTTTACCATGCACCTGCCGGATAAATACTTCGAAGAAACAGAAGACATCACCAGAGATGGGATCATTGGAAACTATGTACATGGCAACGAACCCTCGCACCACGTGGCCTACCTGTACAACTGGACAGACAAACCCTGGAAAACACAGGAAAGAATCCGTATGATCTTACCTATTATGTACAAACCAACACCCGATGGCTTAGGTGGAAATGATGACACCGGACAAATGAGCGCATGGTACATCTTCAGTTCCCTGGGCTTCTACCCTGTTGCCCCCGGATCAGATCAATACGCTACCGGTAGCCCGGCAGTAGACGGCGCCACCATCAATCTCGAAAACGGAAAGACCTTTACTATACATGTACAGAACCAGGGCTCAAAAAATGTATATGTCCAAAAAATGGTATTGAACGGCAAAGTACTCAACAGCCCTTCCATCAGCCATTCTGATATCATGAATGGCGGTGAGCTCACCTTCTATATGGATAACAAACACAAATAAATACCTGAACATTCAAGGCCTCCCATAAAAAAAGGGAGGCCTTTTACATTACTGAAAATTAACCTCTTAAGTCGACACATGTGGATAACCCGCTTCTTGTGTAAATCTATTTCAAACATTCCGCTCCGCCTGAACCTTATTGCTGTATAAAATCCAAACATATGCAACAAAAAGATACTCTACTCAGCACAGATCTTCAACGTTTCATTGACAAATTTGAGCCTTCAAAATTCAAGACATTAACCCGTGGCATAGAGGTTAGAGGCACCAACAACCTCCATCAAAGTATTGCCGGAGCAAAAGAACTCATCGAGAGATTGAAACTTAACCTTTCGGTACACCATACCGCTGAAATGGCCCTATACGGCAGTTTCGAAGTGCTCAGCCGGCAAGCTCCTTAGTCTGTTTAACCATTGCCGGACTGAGGCATGTCCAGCCAGGTGTATAACTGAACACTTAATGTATTCATAACATAACCTAAGCTCAAAGCAAACCTGATCTGCTTAATTTCGCGGAGTGCATGCGCTAGTCATTCACTCAAACGTAAAATTTAGTTCCTTATACATTTATGAAAAGAAGATCAGTACTTAAGAGTATTGGCGGTATCGGAGGCTTGCTGCTGGCCCCATCGATCAGTTTCGGTTCATCATCGCATGAAAAAACACCAGTACTTCGCATTGCCCATCTCACCGACGTTCACCTTAAGAATCACCTGGATGCCCCGGCCAGATATGCCAGATGCCTGCATCATGTGCAGCAGCAATCTCCAAAGGCCGATTTGATCCTGAACGGCGGTGATATCGTTTTTGATATGAACAAAGAACAACTCAGTACCATTAACGACCAATGGAAACTGACCCATCATATCCTGCAACAAGAATGCAGCATTCCGGTAAAGTATTGCCTTGGCAATCATGACATCTGGTGGGATGAAAACAACAAAGGCCAGGCTATTTACGGCAAACAATATGCAATGGACCAGCTGCACCTCAGCAATCCTTATTATAGCTTCAGCAAAAACGGCTGGAAATTTATCCTGCTCGACAGCGTTCACCTGGATATTGATGGTACCTGGTACATTGGAAAACTGGGTGATGTCCAGTTCAGCTGGCTGGAAAACGAATTAAAGAATACCCCTTCAAATGTCCCTGTGCTGATCATGTCGCATATCCCGATCTTAACAGCTACCCTGATGATAGAAGACGATATTGTAAATAAATGGCAAATGCTTGGCGGAGATATGCATACCGATACCGCCAGAATCATCAAACTTTTCTATCAGTATCCTAATGTAAAACTATGCCTCAGCGGTCATATACACCTGAGAGACAAAGTTGTTTATAACGGGGTAACCTATATCTGCAACGGTGCAGTAAGTGGAGCCTGGTGGAACGGCAACAAAAGAGAAACCGCCCCAGGTTACGGACTTCTGGACCTGTATGCCGACGGTACATTTGATGAATCTTATGTAAATTACTAAAAAAAGCCCCGGTCTGAAAATGGCCGGGGCTTAATAAAAAGACCGGAAACAAATCCTAGTCTACAGGAATATCCTGCCCTGGAATATTGGTTTCCGGGTTTTTAGGCAATACCACTTTCAATACACCGTCGGCATAACCGGCGGTAATATCCTCGGTCAGCACCTTTCCATTTAAGGCAAAAGATCTTTCAAAAGCACCATTGCTATACTCTCTTCTGCTGAATTTTGTTTCAGTCTGTTCATTTTCTTCCGGAGTATAAGTGATGGTTAAAACATCGTCTTTTGTGGCTACTTTTAGGTGTGCCTTAACCAAATCCGGGGCAAAAAGATGGACAATGAAGCTATTTTGTGTTTCTTCAATGTTGGCAGGCACCCTTCTGGTATCCTGGCCAAACCAATCCTGTCCATTACCTCTGAAATGAGCTCCAAAAGATCCGCCAAATCTTCCTCCTCTACGGCCGCAGCCTCTGTGCATTCTTGATGAATGATGTCTATGTTCGTTAAACATGTTTTCTTGTTTTAATTGTGATTTACTATGTTCATTTTAAAATCCAGCCGGTCTGGATACCCTTTTTGCACTGCCAATGCATTTAATCCGTAAAAGGTTGCTCCTGCAACAAGCAGTGTCAATACTATTCTGAATGCTCTCATCATGACTAATCGTTAATGTCAATATCCCTTACCAAACCTTTATGCGCTACACCTGGTCTGTACCATTGATTGTCTATGGGTACTATCTTTTGAAACCCGTTTCCATAATCAGCAAATCTGTTTCTGAAGAATTCCCGCTTACGTTGCCTGAAAATCACAATCAGTGCAATTCCAAAAACCATTGCCGCCAGTACAAATGCAAATATGCCCGGGACAAAGAACAAGGCCGCTCCAAGCACCATCCCCATTCCTATAGATCTAAATATTTTTTCCATTTTATCTTGTTTTATTTAGGAAGACGGACAGCAAACAGTTTTACTTTAAATGATTTAAAAAAAAATTCTTAAAACAAAAAAGCCGGCAAAAAGCCGGCTCTGTATGCTATGTGAGATAAAATCTTATCGGAATCTCTTCCTAAATTCTTCCTTAAACCTAGAGCGTTCTTCTCCTGTCATATCGTGCCATTTTTCCCGCATACCAGATCCACGACGCCCAAATCCCCTACCCGGGCCACCAGGCTTAAAATTACCAAAGAGTATCCTGCACAAAACAAGCAAACCAAGGGCCTGCCAGTAATTCAGTTTCCCCGTATGCGCAACCTCCGGTAAAATCCAATTCCAAAGAAACATAACCACATATCCCAGAACTGCTGCAATCAATACAGCCGCCGGAATAAAGAACAAGAACTTTCTGCCTCTGTTAAAATTTCTATTCATCATCTCCCACAAATTTAGTAATTAATAAATTCCTGATATAAATTTTGTAAGCGGCTGCGCAGGTGTTTCACCGCATAACCCTTTCTGGAAATCAAAGTTTTGATGTTCTCACCTGTCTCCTCTGCAAGTTCCTGAAAGGTACGATCTTCCAGTTCATTTTGAATAAACACATACCGCTGATTTTCGGGCAGTTCCTCAAGTGCCAGAAAAAGCTGGTCCCAGAATAGCTTTTTAAGACTCTCGTCTTCCGGTGTATCAGATTCAGTCAATAAGATCTCTTTAAAACTGATTTCACCATCTTCGTCCTCATAACTCAGATCTTCGAGCAGTTCATCTTTCTGTTTACGGTACTTATCAGTAATTTTGTTCCGGGCCACCCTATACAACCAGCCACTGATCTGCTCAATTGCATCTACCTCCGGCTGATTACTCAACTGATACCATACATCCTGCAAAATATCCTCCGCATCCTCATCCGTATGCACACGGCCACGGATAAAACTAAACAGACGTTTTCCATAATCTGCAACCGCACGGATGATATTTTGAGAATCTTTTTTCGGCACTACTTATTGTTTGTTAAGTGAGTAAACGAATGAGAATCAATATTACTTTAAATTCCTCTGAATTTATTTTTTTAAAGACTATTGGTAAACTTTTACCCAGTCAATAACCATTTGTACGGGCAACTGATCGGGTTGTACCTTCCCGACCCAACTGCCCCCCAGCTGCTGGTCGATCATTACATAAAAAGGCTGATCATAAGGCCATTGACTGGCATCGACACCGGTGATTCGCGGATAGCGGAAAGTTTCTACTCCATTTAAAGTAAACACCAGTTTATCCGGAAACCATTCCAATCCAAAAGTATTGAATTCGCTGATGTCCAGCTTCCCTTTTCCGGAATGCGGCGGTTTATCTGTTTGTTTCAAGTTGAGCGTATAATAGGAATGCGTGGTTTGATAAATGATGTCATCAAAGTTCAGGTGTTCCATAATATCGATTTCCCCGTTCTTAGGGTATTTACCATACTTATCTTGCTCCGCAAGCATCCACATGGCCGGCCAGGCACCTTGTACACATCCCAGTTTTGCGCGAATTTCAATTTTGCCATACTGGAAGGCAAATTTGCCTTTAGTGTACACTCCTCCTGTCAAAAAAGGCCGGTGGTCTTTTAAAGTATCCGGATTTTTAATGCCTTTAAGATATAATTTTCCATCTGCCTGAGTATAACAATCAGGATGATTGCTCATATGCTTGTCCCAGTCACTTTTACCTGCCGGAATTTTACTCCATTTACTGGTATCAAGTGCAGCACCATTAAAATTATCTTCCCACACCAGCTTCCATTTGCTGTGCACTCTTCCCTCTTTTTGAAGATAGACATATTTATTTTCAACTACAGAAGGTAACACTTTACAGGAAGCCAATAAAACTGCAGCACAACAGAGCACATTTAGAAATTTAGTCATCATCTTTTTAATAAAAATAAACAGGCAATTGATATGAAATCAAAGTTAATGTTCTCTGCATGTTCATTACTATGAAAAGGAAATTTGTTGACCAAATGTCCAAATTAGTAGCTGTTCGCCAGTATCTTTCCTCTTTCAAAAGTTAAATGCAAAGTATGTAGCCTTGCAGATTGTTTCAGTACATCTTTTTTGACCAATCTGGTAATTGGTGCTTGTTTAATTACCTTTAAAACCTCATCACTTATTGTCCTTGACAAATGATCATTAACAGCAAGACGGTCTATTGTTCCATCCTGTTTCAGGTTAAAAGTAACGATAAGCCTGCCTTGAGCAGATGTAGGGATTTTACAGTTTTTACTCAAATAATCGTATAAAACATCGTCTACAGGATCATGTATAATGGCAATTTCACCCATCAAAGCCGGTTGCTGTTCAACAGTCTTTTGGCAGTTCTGACTTGGCTTCAGGACTCTACCTAGTTTACTTTCCTGTGCATTGGCTTTGGTCATTAATGAGCCCAGACCTACAAAAACCATTGCAGCAATAACACATTTTTTCCAAAGAGAATTTTCCTCAGGCAATGGCCCAGCCTTCAATTGATCTCTGGAAAACCTGCCGCATACATTGTTGTTGTTCTCCTGCATGATCTGGATAAAATAGGCTACGTTTTTATCGGTCAGATCATAAACCATTTTCTCACAGGAACCGCAATACCTATTGCCATCACTCATGTCTTTCATACTATTCCAATCCTGATGACAGGTGAAATTTAATTGGGCATTTGTAATCTTATTCTCTTCCATTTCGGTATGTTTTAGTTGTATATAATTTTTAGATGCACTGCCTTTCGAAATTCCACACCGTTTTTTACAATTCTTTTTTGCAAAGATTTCATACTGTCAATGAACAGTTTTGGGTCGGGAATGGAAGCTAATTATTCTTGTTTTCCTTTTGCTTTCCTTTTGCTTTTCTCCTGCTATCCTTTTGCTTTTAGCAAAAGCAAAACATATAAATTACAGGATACTAAAAAGTTAAAACAAAAATCAGGTAGTAACTGTTATATAGCAAAGACAGAACGATAACCAAATATTTAAACTATGGCACGGATAAAACAAGGAATTTTAGGCCCTATTACAGGCCGGATAGCCAATATCATTGGCTACGAAAGACTAGGTCAGCCGGTCATCAGATCAATAGGACGAAAATCCTCTATTCCCAGATCAGATGCCCAAAAAGCGGTAAGCATGAAATTTAAGCTTACTAAAGCTTTTCTTAAACCTTTGAAAAATTTCATTAATGTAAGTTATAAGACGGCGGTTAAGGGAAGTACTAAAATCCCGGAGAATCAGGCACAGTCTTATAACTCAAAATTTGCAATCAAAGGAATATATCCTGATCTGGAGATGGATTATACCAAAGTGATGGTCAGCGAAGGTGATTTACCTGGTGCAGAAAACATTACGATAGAGCTGGAGGGCAATATGCTGAAATTTAAATGGGACTCAGATCCGGAGCTGCATCATCACCGGTTTAGAGATCAGGCTATGCTTGTTGCTTATTTGCCAACAAATAATAATGCCTTTTACACCGTAAGTAGTGCCAGGCGTTCTGCAGGGGAAGATATTCTGGAGATCCATCCGGTAAAAAAAGCCAATGGTAATGACGAGATTGACCAATCCGTTGAGGCGTATATTGCTTTCATTTCTGATGATAGAGAACAGGTTTCGAATAGCATTTACGCAGGAAGGATAGCACTATAATCAAGTAAAACAGCAACACTTAAGAGAAGACTGCTCTAACATTTTATTGAAGAGAAAATCCGGTTGATTTTCTCTTTTTTTATGCTTAAAAAACTATTTTAGCGTCCGGATTTTTCATGTATCAGATTCAACACGGGAAATCCGAAATTAACGCTATGACCAAATTCGATTTCTTAATGCTCGGCAGTCCCGATCCACAACAGGTCATAAGCAAAAAGACCTTATACAAGAGATCATGAAGGATAAAATTGATTTAATTTTCAAACCATTTCTTATTGCCCTGTTTGGACTAACCATTGGATACACATTTCTCAATTGGCTAATTTTCATTAAGCTGGAGCTTTTTCAACTCAAAGAGATTTACCTCGATTTTGGTATCCCTGCTGTTTTATCGGCGATTACAGCCTGGTTCATTCTAAGATCCAGACTTAATATCTTATCCTTAAAAAACAAAAAAGGGACTTATAAAGACTTTTACTGCTTTATCTTATGGATCATATTGTCGGCCCCACTAATTATTGCGCAAGGATATATTATAACAGCAACTGGAAAATTAACCAAACTCAATTCTATTAGTGAAATTAACACCGTCAAACCTACAAAATACTATACCTTAAAGAATTACTACATTAGTAAAAACAGGATCGGCATTCAATCTGCCTTTGACGTCAGTGGAAAGCAAAATGAAAGTTTTAACATGCACATTTTTGCAGCCCTTCCGATTTTTGAAAAAGCAAGTGATACAAACGGTACAACACCATTTGCATGGTTGGGAATAGAATATAGAAAAACCATTAGCAATCGACTAGAATCAACCCAAAAAAACGAAGCCTACCAGACTTTCGCCACAGAAAGTCAAAATGAATTTAACCATCAGGATGTTTCAAATTTCGTTTATTTGAGCCGTTTAAGATATTCAGATAAACGGGAGGGTTTTATTGATGCCATCAAAAACAATAAATTTTATTCTATAAATCAGACTGTTTTAGAAAGCGTAAATGAGCCCTTTGAAGCCAGGAACGGCAATAAATTAGCTTGGATTATTGGCTCCGCAATTATTGGTGCTATAGTCTGGCTTTCGATGATTTCCATCCCTAAAATAAATCAAGCACAACTTAACAGAATAAAATCTGGCAAACCGGAAAGAAAAGCACAACGGGAAACCAAGGAATTTCTTGATTTTTTGAAACCAAAGGAAGGTTATTTTATCACACTATTGTTGGTTTATGCCAATATAGGTATCTACCTGCTCATGGTTATTATGGGGCTTGGTTTTATGTCCTTTAAAGGACAAGATCTTTTGCGATGGGGGGCCAACTATGGGCCATTGACAAAAGATGGAGAATGGTGGCGGCTGCTTACAAACACTTTCCTTCATGGCGGATTGATGCATGTACTCAACAATATCTATGGGCTTTTATTTGTAGGCATATTCCTCGAACCGCTTCTTGGCAGGATAAGATATTTAGCGATTTATGTATTAACCGGTATTCTTGCCAGTTTGTCGAGTATATGGTGGCATGAAGCAACCGTCAGCGTTGGGGCTTCAGGCGCTATTTTTGGACTTTATGGAGTATTTCTTGCTTTACTGCTGATGAAAGTGTATCCTGCTGACTTTGCAAAATCATTTTTAATCAGTACTTCACTATTTATCGGCTTTAATCTGTTAATGGGCTTAACAGGAGGTATTGACAATGCAGCACATATCGGAGGGCTTTTAAGCGGATTTATTATTGGTTTTATTCTTTATAAAAGTTTAAAAAAAAAGGTAAAAATCCAACCTGATGAAGAAAACAAGATCATATCTCAAAGCCATGAGTTATAAATAATCAATTTTTTCAAAGACCTTGCTTTGTTCGCTTGATAATTTGGACGACTGTCTATAACTTTGACTTATGACTCCAAAAGAAAAAATTCTGAAGATCGGGTTAGACCTTTTCTCTGCCCAAGCCTATCATAACACGGGGGTAAGGGAAATCACAAAGGCTATCAAAATGCCTACAGGATCGTTTCATTACTACTTCAAAAACAAAGAAGAATTTGCTTTAGAGGTATTGGATTTTTTCTTTCAGAAAGATATTGCAGAGCCTTTTTCTGCAGTTATAGACGATGAAAAATTAAACCCTAAACAGAAAATAATTGGCTGCTTTTCTTTAAGAGCTAAGGCTTCCTTAACATCAACCATTGAACGGGGCAAACTCGTGAGTTGTATTATGGGCAATTTAGGGCAGGAAATCGGAGGAGAAAATAGGGCTATTGCAGACAAACTGCAAAAATTGATCAATGATAACATCATTTTCAAAATGAGTGCTTTGATAACTGAGGGCCAAAGAGATGGCTCTATTCAATCTAAGGTCGATACAAGTTTACTCGCCAACGTACTTTTTAATGCCTTTGAAGGCAGTCTTATTCAAAGAAAAATCTCCAGAAATGACAAACCTTTAAAAGACTTTTTAAAATCACTGGAATACCTCTTATAATTTTTTTAATCGTAAACTAGACAGTTGTCTATAAAACTAATATACAATGGAAAATAAATATGATATCGCCGTGATTGGCTCCGGACCAGGTGGATACGTAGCAGCAATCCGTGCAGCTCAGCTGGGAAAAAGGGTCGCTTTGATAGAAAAACACAAAACACTTGGAGGCACCTGTACCAATGTAGGATGTATCCCTACAAAAGCACTTTTGGATAGTTCAGAGCACTATCATCTGGCGCAAACAGATTTTGCTGTTCATGGTATTGAAACGGATAACCTACGGCTGGATTTTAATCAATTTATACAGAGAAAAGATGATGTGGTTACCCAAAATGGTGCAGGATTGAATTTTCTGATGAAGAAGAACAAAATTACGGTACACTCAGGAACGGCCAGCTTTATTGACGCTCATCATCTGTTAATTAAGGGTGCGGAAAACACAGATGTTATTGTGGAAGCGGCACACATCATCATTGCCACGGGATCTAAACCTGCTACCCTGCCTGGTGTAACAATTGATAAAAAGAGAATCATTACTTCTACAGAGGCTTTGTCTCTAACTGAACAACCAAAATCTATGCTGATTATTGGAGGAGGTGTGATCGGCGTAGAGTTTGCCACTATTTTTGCACGGCTAAAAACCAAGGTAACGATTATAGAATATGCAGATTCCCTGCTTCCTACCATGGATAGAGAACTTGGTAAAGCCTTGCAAAAATCATTTGGCAAACTGGATATTAAGCTGGAGTTGAATAAACGTGTTCAGTCTGTTCAGAATTCAGGAAATGAAGTAAAGGTTGTGTTTGAAAACGAAGGGTCAGAGCAACAGGAATTAAATGCAGACTATTGCCTGGTTGCCATCGGCAGAAGGGCTTATACAGACCAGCTTAACCCGGGTGCTGCCGGCGTGGAAGTGCTGCAGAACGGTAAAATTAAAGTAGATGGGAAATTGCAAACCAGTGTTCCGAATATATACGCTATCGGAGATGTCATTAATGGCCCTATGCTCGCGCACAAAGCAGAGGAAGATGGGAAATATGTTGCAGAGCTGATATGTGGAGAGCAATCGCATTTAGATTACAAACTGATCCCTGGTGTAGTCTATACCTGGCCGGAAGTAGCCTCCATTGGCCAGACTGAGGAAGAATTAAAGGCGAAAAACACACTTTACACTATTGGAAAATTTCCTTTTTCAGCTAGTGGAAGAGCCAGGGCATCAAGGGATTTAGATGGTTTTGCTAAGGTATTGATAGATCCAAAATATGGTGAGGTTTTGGGCGTACATGTTATCGGAGCCAGGGCAGCGGATATCATCTCGCAGGCTACAATTGCTATTAAAAATGAGATTACGGTTAAGGAGTTAAATGATATGATCTATCCTCACCCCACATTTTCTGAAGTACTGAAAGAAGCTTATTTAATTGGGTCAGGAAAGCCTTCCATTAATATTTAAGAGCCCCTTTTTTCAAAACCAAAAATGTTACATCAGTTTCAATCCTGTCCGGGACTAAAAAACTGATGTAATATTTGATTTTTGAGAATCATTAGAATTGGCTCGGTTTGGCTTTTTCATCTCGATTTTTACCACACCGTTCCTGCCCCGTTCACCGTATTCAGCCATGGCTGATTTGTCTTTCAAGACATAAATGGCCGCAATATTGTCAGGATTCAGGCCAGCCATCGATGTTCGCTCTACGCCATCAACAAACACCAAAGGCTCTGGTTTTGCTTCGGGCATTTTCACAACTACTGATTTCTGTTTTACAATAGAATCTGCAGGAGCAGACACTACATCAATAGCTGGCATTTTAGCTGGTTTTGATTCTTCAGGTGCTTTTTCCCTTAATTTGGGCTTTGTCGCAACTGTTTTCTTCTTTTGAACAACAGTTATCAAATGCTTTTTCTGAACTACCTTTGGTTGACCGACCTTAGAAACAGGACCAGAACTGACAATCAGTTCTGGTTTGGCAAATGCCCACAGAAAAAATGCCAGGACAGGTAAAATCAGCAGAACAGTAAACTTCCGAAAAGAACCCGAAGCAGGCTTCATCATCATTTTTATTCTTTTCAACTGATCCATTTGGGCAAAAGAACTGGCCAGGGCAAAGACCTGGGTACCCAGCGTATGGTTAACCAGTGTAGCGCGATATACAGCGATGGAATGTCCTTGCAACAATACAGCCTCATCTGCCAAAAACTCATGATTCTGCTTCATCCGGTCCAGGTAGATCCAGGCAAAAGGATTAAACCATTGTAGCGTACAAAACAGCTGCCCCAATAACAGATCCACCCAATGCATTTGTTTTACATGCGCCAGTTCATGCGCCAGGACCAATTTCTTTTCCAACGCAGAACTATGGGCTTTGTTATCCATAATAATATAGTTAAATATAGAGAA
>Ga0182006_1000978_pt1 | contig 18907 bp, 15 predicted proteins | sample Sormic07211104_1_FD_123022 | JGI IMG/M metagenome (GOLD analysis project Ga0182006, IMG submission 123022) | Rhizosphere microbial communities from Sorghum bicolor, Mead, Nebraska, USA - 072115-104_1 MetaG | ecosystem: Host-associated > Plants > Roots > Rhizosphere | place: USA: Nebraska...
GGACCGCGCATGGGCGCTTTGTCCTATTTCTGCCCAGGCGTTTTGTCATGGGTGGCTAACCACGCGCTGGCGCGACGATGCCGCGGCACCCACCCAAAAGCCGATGCACCGGAGGTCCTCGAGTTCACAGTAGCCGCGCAAGAGGGTGCAAGGAGCCGCCGGTGAACGGCAACATCACATCCAAAGTCGCGGCACTGCTGCTCGGACAAGGGGCGCCGGTACGCGTTGTCGGCCGCAATGCGAGATCGCTCGCCTCGCTCAAAGCTGCGGGTGCGGATATCGCGACGGGTGACATCGGCGATGCGGGCTTCCTGGCCCAGGCATTCGCGGGCGCCATCGCCGCGGCTGGCCTGAAACGCGTCGTGAATCCGAGCAGCGTCGGCGCGCACCTGGGCTCGGGGACCGGGCCGATCGCGGGCCTGCACCGGCAGGAGCAGCGCCTGGACGAACTCGCCGGCGTGGACGTGCTGCACCTGCGGCCCGGTTACTTCTTCGAGAACCACCTGATCGCGATCGAGATGATCCGGACCATCGGCGCGTATTCGGACATGACGGCACCCGATGCATCACTGCCGATGGTGGCAACCGCCGACATCGCGGAGGTCGTGGCGCGCGAGTTGCGTACGCCTTCAGGCAAGGGCAAGCGCGTGCTCCATCTGCGCGCGCCAAGCCTTTACACGAGAGGGCGGGGCTTTAGATCGTGGGGCGCCTCGTGATGAATGGGATTGTCTACAACTTGCCGATGCCTATGGACAGGCACCGTGGCGACTGTCCGCTTCGCCTTGATGCGAATGGTGAGGTCCGGCTTATCGCGCACAAAAAAAGAAAGCCGGACGCAGAACGTCCGGCCTGAACCCGCGGGAAAACTTGCAATCAACTCCGCGGGAAGCGCTTTCTGGTTGTACTTCGAGAACCGGCACCCCGCGAAAGCGGGGCTTCGCTCAGAACGCGTGGCGAATGCCGAAGTCGAAGCCGGTCGCACTGCGCGGCCGATAACCCGCCGTGCCATTTCCGGTGGACAGGTACTGCGCCGATCCGAGCGCGGTCGCACCCATGATCGCGGGGTTGTTCTCCCCATTCTTCACTCGGATGCGCGCCGCTGTCGCATACAGCGCCGTGCGCTTGCTCAGGTTGTGTACGTAGCTGATGGCGAGCTTGTTCGCCGAAGCGTCTCGGTTGGACGCGAAAGGCGTCGGCAGTGCCAGGCCCGGATCATTCTTGAACTTGACGCGCTGGTACGCGAAGCGGATGAGCCCGGGACCCACTGGCACCGTGGCACCGATCAGCCCGCCCGTGTACTTGTCCTTCTCAGTCATGGTGAGCGGCTGACCCGCGAAGGGCACACTGGACTTGAGCTCATCGCGTGCCACCGATACTTCGCCGAACAGCTTCACCACGCCGAAGTCATAGGACGCACCCAGGTTGGCGCTCTTGATCTTGTTTTCGAAACCCGCACCGGTGGGCAGGCCCGCAGGCGTAACAGCGGTGAAGTCGCCTGCCGTGCTTTCGCCGTAGGCCACCGCGACGTTCAAAGGTCCGCTTTCATAGCCCAGGCGTCCGCCGAAGTAGCGTCCCTTCTTGCTCGGAGTACCCGCTACGTTGCTCTGATCAACGTTCTCGTGCAGCGCATACTGCACTTGGCCGTAGACGCCGCCGAGATTGGGAGGCAAGAAGTAGCCGATGGTATTGCTGGTGCGAACATATGAGTCGGAACCGCCCATGCTGATGACACCTGGATTGGCCGCGGTCGCCGCACCGCGCACGGTCGCGAGGTTGGTGAATACGGTGTTGATCAGGCTGATGCCGGCGCCTACGCCGCCGAGCGGATCGAAGACGGTGTCGTTCCAGAAGGTTGGCGTGTAGTCGCGGCCCAGCCTCAACTCCCCGAGGGAGCTTGAAGACAAGCTGACGGTAGAGCGGCGATTGAAATTCTGGGGTCCGCGCGATCCGTCGTCCGGATTGATCTGGCCTTCGAGCCAAAAGCTGGCAGCGAGGCCGCCACCAAGATCCTCGCCGCCGCGAAAGCCGAGACGGCTGGTCGCGAGATTGCCTTGAGAAAGGGCGGTCTGGCTTCTCTTGACGCTCGTCGGCTGCCCTGGCGGGGGAAGCAGGAATGGATTGGCCGTGTTGTTGTACCACTCGCTCTTGACGTTGTAGCGGCTGACAGCGACGTCAACCACGCCGAACAATGTCACGGATGATTGAGCCGACGCCGATGCGGCGACGGCCAGCGTTGCCAATGTGAATATTGATTTATGCATGAGTGTGTTTCCTGGTGGGTGTTCGCAGCGCCGGAATACTAGGTGCCGCGTTCACCGCATCGCTCAGGGTTCCTGCTAGCCTTCGGCAAACTCGAAAGCCTGGGGCACAGTGCGAATCCAATTGAGCCTTCCAGGGTGACGATGACGTAGTCGGGTGGAGCGCGCCGGTCGCCGCGATCTATGGACCGGGGGGACACCTGGAAATAGCGGCGTGCGGCAAGGTCAAAGCGATGCGCGGATCTAACCCCGGGGAGACATCTTCGAGTGTTCAAGGGTCTCATCGGAGGCGCAGCTTGCGCACCTCCACCTCTTCCAGTGATGCCCTGATCGCGGCCATCAAGACCGACCACCACACGCTCGACTGGAGCTTTGAAGCGGAGCCAACCTTCGGATCCAGTCTCGCTCTACGAGCAATGGCCATAGGTGCAGCAGCTTGAGCCAGTTGCCAGAGACGGCGCAAAAGGATGGCCGAGATCGCGCACTTCTACTCGGAGTTGAAATGCAGGCTCTGTGGGCCGCATGCCCGCGATCAATCCTTCGACAGCTGAAGGTCGCTGACCAGCTTTTCCATCTTCACCACTTCATCTGCCACGAAGTTGTGGAAGTCGCGCGTGCTCATCAAGAGCGGCTCGTCGCCGCTGCTGCGGATGCGGTCGGCCACCTCCTTTTTTGCCAGCACGCGGCGCAGGGCCTCATCGAGCTTTTGTACCGCTTCGCCCGGCGTGCCCGTCGGCGCGAAGAGTCCGTTCCACACCACGTAGTTGTAGCCGGGTACACCTTGCTCGGCAACCGTCGGGAGATCGGGCGCAGCGTCCATGCGCGAAGCCGTGCTGGCGCCCAGCATGCGCAAGCGGCCGGCCTTGACGTGAGGCAGGGCGACGCCGTATTGCTCGAAAAGAAGGTCCACGCGCCCGCCGAGCAGGTCGGCCATGGCAGCGCCGTTTCCGTTGTACGGAACGTGCGTCGCCTTCTGACCGGCATCCTTGAACAGCTTCGCCACCGCCAAGTGCGTGGTCGATCCCTGCCCCGCAGAGGCGAAGTTGATCTTGCCGGGGGATGCTTTCGCAGCAGCGAGAACATCTTGCACCCCCTTGTACGGGAGACTCGCCGGGGCGACCAGGACAAAGGGCATGCGCACCATGGACCCGATGGGGATGAAGTCCTTCAGCGGATCGTAGCCGGGCTCTTTCCGGATCGACGGCAGGATGGCGATCGTGGACGATACAGCGAGCAGCGTGTAGCCGTCCGGCGGCGCTGCTTTCGCCGTCCGAATGCCCAGCAAGCCGCCGCCGCCTGGCTTGTTCTCGACGAAAACGCTCTGCTTGAGTTCCTCGGACAGGTGCTGGGCGACCAGGCGCGTAGTCGCATCCACCGCGCCGCCGGGCGCAGTGTTCACCAGGATGCGAATCGGTTTTGTGGGGTAGCCTTGCGCCCGGACCGAGCCCGCGTTCACAAGGGCGAGCGCGAATGCAGCCCCGGCCAGCCAGGTGAGTTTCTTTGTGGACGAATGCATGGGAGCCTCTAGACATGCGGTGGGAATTGCTTGAGCAGGGCTGCACCCTTTTCGCCGATCATGATCGTGGGGGCATTGGTGTTGCCCGAGGTCACGGTGGGCATGATGGAAGCGTCGATGACGCGCAGGCGGTCGATGCCGTGCACGCGCAACTGCGGGTCCACCACCGCCATCGGATCGCAGCCCATCCTGCAGGTGCCCGACACGTGGAAGGACGTTTTGCCCGTATTGCGGATGAATTCCGTGAGCTGCTCGTCGCTGGTGGCCTGCGGCCCGGGCAGTAGTTCGGCTTCGATCGAGGCGGCGATGGGTTGTCTTCGCAGCAACTCGCGGATCTGCCGGATGCCCGCGAGCATGGCTTCCAGGTCGACAGGATCGTCGAGGTAATTGGGAATGAGCATGGGCGGCTGCAGCGGATCAGAGGATGCGAGCCTCACCTCGCCGCGCGATGCCGGACGGCATGCGAACACGGCCACGCTGACCGCATCGATGTCATCCACCGTCACTTGCCCTGAAGGCGAGTAGCTGAAGCTGATCGGCCTGAAGCCCAGTTCCAGGTCCGCGTAGTCGGCTCCGGCATGGCTGCGCGTGAAGGCAGCGGCCAGCGTCGCACCGCATGCAAGGTAGCCGTTCTTTGCCAGCAGGTAGCGCACGCCTTCGCCGTACTTGCGCCAGCCGTTCAGGTGCCGGTTGTGCGAGATGCCTGGGCGCGTGCGTACCTTCACGTTCACCGAGAGGTGATCCTGCAGGTTCTTGCCCACGCCGGGCAGGTGCAGTGCGATGGGAATGCCGTGCGAGCGAAGCTGATCGCCATCGCCGATGCCGGAGTGCATCAGCAACTGCGGCGAATTGAGCGCACCCGCGCACAGTACGACCTCCCGGGCCGCGTGGATGGTGCGCAGCTGACCGCTTTCCATCACTTCCACACCGGTGGCGACGCGATCGGCCAGCACGACGCGCGTCACATGCGACACCGTGCGAATCACGAGGTTGCCGCGCCCGCGCACCGGTTCGAGATATGCGTCGTACGTGGACTGTCGCCTGCCATTGTGGATCGACGCCTGCAGGATGCCAACGCCTTCCACGCCCCGAACGCTGAGGTCGTCTACCAAGGGAACGCCCAGCTGCTGCGCTGCGCGGATGAACTGATCGACTACCGGTGAGCGAAGTGCAGGGTCGCTGATCCTGAGTGGCCCGCCCGCGCCCCTCACGTCGTTGCCGCCGCGCTGATTGTCTTCGAGCGCCTTGAAGTACGGCAGCACCTCGTCCCATGACCAGCCGGCATTGCCAGCGCGGGCCCAGCTGTCGTAGTCCTGCCGGTTGCCGCGCGTGAACACCATGCCGTTGATCGCGCTGCTGCCGCCCAGCGTCTTGCCGCGCGGCCAGAACAGCGAGCGGCCATTCAGGCCGGCGACGGGCTCGGTGGTATAGCCCCAGTTGAACGGGTTCGCGCTGAACATCTTGCCCATGCCTGCGGGGACGCGCGTCCAGAATCCGTGCGCCTGCGCACCCGCTTCAATCAGGAGAACGCGCACGGTGGGGTCGTCTGACAGGCGCCGCGCCACGACGCAGCCGGCGGAGCCGGCGCCCACGACGACGTAGTCGAATGCTTCCATCAGGCTTGCCGCAGTTCCCGCATCAGTTCGCTTATCTTGCGCGATTCCAGCGTGCGCACGATGTCGATGGCATCCGACAGATCCTTGGTCAGCCCAGAGAGGCGCGCCAGGTTCCTGAACTTCTCGACTTGCTCGTCCACGCTGCACGGATCGGCTGGCGTGCCGTGGGGATCGAGCGTGCTGTGTGATAACGTGCGACCGTCTTTCAAGCGCAGCTCCACGCGGCTCGCAAACTGGCGCGGATATACCTGGTCGGCAATCTGGTCCACCTGCAGTTCCACCCGTTGCGCGATGTGCTTGAGTCCGGTGTCGAAGATGCGTGGTGCCGCGAACTCTTCGGGGTTCATCGGGTTGCCCAACAGCGCCACCGCGACGCAGTAGGGGATGCTGTATTGCGCGTCCATGGTGTCGTGCACGTCGGCGTTCGCGTTGTTCTTCACGGCGAAGGCACTGGTGGCGACCACGACCTTCTCCACGTCGCCCGCGGTGAAGCCATCCTCCGAGCGCATCGAAGTCAAGAGCTGTACTACGCCCTGGATCCAACCGCAGATGGGATACACCTTGACCCAAACGTCATCGATGGCCCATTTCTCGCCCCATGCGCCGTCCAACTGCTGCGGCTGTGCCTTGCTGCCGCTGAAGGCGTCGAGCAGGCCATAGATGCCATCGATGGCCTCCGGCGGCGCGGCGAAACCACGCCGGGCGAGCAGCGTCATGCGCACGGCGGCTTCGGCGGCTCGGCCCGCGTGCATGCGCTTGACCATACCTGCAGAACCTGTCGCGAAATTCTTGACGCCACTGCCGCAGGAACACGCGAGGCCCACGGCGTTCACCATCTGCTCCAGAGAAAGCTTCATCGTCAAACTGGCCGCGACCGCACCGGCCACCGGGCCGACCACGCTGGTCTTGTGAAAGCCCCGTTGCGAGGCTTCCATGCCCAGCGCCATGCTGATCCGGGCGGTCGCTTCGTAGCCCGCGACAATGCCACGCAGCAGCTGCTCGCCCGATGCATCGCAGGCTTGCGCCGCGGCGAGCGCGGCCGGAATGATCACCGCTCCCGGATGGATCACCGCCTCGGACAACAGGTCATCGAGCTCGAAGCCGTGGATCGCCGTGCCGTTGCACAGCGCTGCCTGCGCCGGTGCGGTGGCGTGAGCCGTACCGAGAATGCTGCACGTACCATGCGCGCCGTCGGCCAGCGCCTCGGCCGTCATGATTTCTCCCCACGGCTGGTGAGCGCCAAAAAGGCCGCAACCCAGCGCGTCGAGCAGGCACCAGCGTGCCTTGTCCATGGGCGCCGCGGGCGCATCGTTGCCGAGCGCATGCAGCAGTTCGAGCAGACGGCGGGCGTGGCCTTGGGGCCGGTTGAGGTCAACTGCGACGGGTGCGGCCATGATGTTCAGGTGCCCGGCTTGATGTTGGCGGCCTGCACGACTTGCTTCCAGCGGTTGAAGTCGCGAGCGAGGAAGGCGGTCATCTCGACGCCGTCCGAGCCCACCGGCTCAGAGGCCTCGGCAAGGAAGCGTTCGCGCACATCGGGCATCTTCATGATCTTGACGACCTCGGCTGACAGCGTGTCGGCAATCTCTTTGGGCATGGCCGGCGGCGCAACCAGACCGTACCAGCCGCCCATGTCGTAGCCGGGCACGCCCGCCTCGGCGATGGTGGGTACGTCGGGCATCATCGGCGAGCGCTTCGCGCTCGTCACCGCGATGGCTTTGAGCTTGCCGGCGCGTACCTGAAGCAAGGCAGTGGGGATCGTCGGAAAAGAGATGTCCACATGGCCTCCGATCAGATCGGTCATGGCCGGGCCTGAGCCGCGGTAGGGGACGTGGTCAAGGCGGATCTGTGTCATGACCTGCAGCAGGGCCGCTGAGAGGTGTCCCGGCGACCCGTTGCCCGCTGACGCTTGAGTCAGAGGCTGCTTGCGTGTGCGCGCAAGTGCGAGCAGCTCCTTCAAGTTGTTCGCCGGCACACTCGGGCCTGCCACCAGCACGTTGGGCACCATCGCCAGCAGCGAAATCGGCGTGAAGCCTTTGACCGGATCGTAGGTCGCGCGCTCCTGCAGCAGGGGGTTCGTAGTGAGGCCGAGCGACGACATGAAGAGCGTATAGCCATCCGGTGGCGATTTCGCCGTGGCGTCGCTCGCGATCAGGCCATTGGCACCGGGGCGGTTTTCCACCACCACGGGTTGTCCCAGCGAATCAGCGAGCTTCTGGCCGATCAGGCGCGCGGCCACATCGGTGAAGCCGCCCGGTGCGAAACCAACGAGGATCTTGATTGGCTTGTTCGGGTAGTTGCTCCGCCCGAAGGCGCCGGGTAGGTACAGTGCTGTAGTCGCCAGAGGCAGGGATAGCACGGCTCGCCGCGTGGGGTGCTTTTTCATGGGGTCGTTCCATTCAGCGTGGATCGGCCTTCTCGCACATCTCGCGCAGCCGCTCGACCACGCGCTTGTTCACCAGGATTCCCTGCTTGCGCCGGATCTCGCGCTCCCGGAATCCACGCTCTGAAGGGATCCGGATCTCGGACACGCCCGGTTGCCGCGGCAAGCCCCTGATCTTTTCGAGCAGCTCCTGGAACTCGGAGATGAACTGCTCGGCGGGCATGAGAAGCCCGGGATCGAACGCAATCATCAGGTAGCCGAAGTCGCTGACCTCACCATTGCGCATGCGTGCGCCGGCCATCAGGCCGAGGGCCTGGACGGCCAGCGACAGCCCGTAGCCTTTGTGGCCGCCGAACGGAAGGACACCGCCTTCGAGCAACTCGCGCGCATCGCTGGTCGGGTTGCCGTCCTTGTCCACCCCGACGATGTGTGAAAAGCCCTCGCCAAGGAATGCTTTCATCAACACTTCGCCCGACATGACCGAGGCCGTGCCCATGTCGAAGATGAATGGGTTGTCCTTGCCCGGCAGCGCGATTGCCATCGGATTGGTTCCCAGCGCCTTCTGGACCGCGCCCGGCGGCACCACCGTCGGCGTGCTGCTGCCGAAGTACACGGCCGCGTAGCCTGCGCGGGCCACTTTCTCGAGGTAGTACGCATTGCGCCCTGCGAACCAGCTGTTGCGCAACCCCACCACTGCGACGCCCGCCGTTCGAACCTTCTCAATCGCAATGTCCGTCGCCCGGTTGAGCGAGAGGTAGCCCACCTGGTTGCCGCCATCGAGCAATGCGGAGACTGCCGTTTCCTTGACGACAGTGACAGCGGTTACCGGCTTCTTCAGTTCCGGGCGGTTCGCGATGACCAGGATCCGAGGCAAGCCCGCGAATTCATAACCCCATGTGGAAGCGTCCACCAGGTGCGTGGCGATGGCAGCTGCATCATCTGATGAAAATCCCAGGGTGCCGAGCGCCTTCTCGCCCAGCGCACGCGCCTCGGCCACGCTCATGCGCACGGAATCGTCGTTGTCGTTGTCCAGCAGGTTTTCAGTCATGGCGTGATTCATTCGATCTGCACTTTGGCCTTCTTGACGACCGTTTTCCATTTCTTCAGTTCATCCGCAACGAAGCTGGCAAACTTCACCGGTTCGCCGCCGATGATTTCGTAGCCGTTCTCGATCAGCTGCTTGCGAACGTCGGGATCCGCGAGCACCTTGTTGAATGCTGCGTTGAGCTTCGCGATCACTTCGGGCGGCGTTCCTGCGGGGACGTGGACGCCGTTCCACGAACTCACGTCGAAGCCTGGGACTCCTTGCTCCGCGATCGTGGGAACATCGGGAAGCACGCTGGTGCGCATCACGGTCGTGACACCGATCGCGCGCAGGTTTCCTGCCTTGATCTGCGGTGCGAGCACGACAGGTACGCCGAACAGGGCGTCCACTTCGCCCGAGAGCACGGCCGCCAAGGCCGGTCCACCCCCTTTGTAGGGCACGTGCAGCATGTTGATGCCCGTAAGCGAGGCGAATAACTCGCCACCGAGATGGCCGATGGACCCTTGTCCCGCGGACGCGAAGGCCATCTCCCGCTTCTTCGCAAGTGCCAGCCATTCCTGCAGGTTGCGCGCTGGTGATGAAGCATTGACGACAAGGACCTGCGGCACCAGTGAGATGAAAATCACTGGCGCAAAGTCGCTCTCCTTGAAGGGCATCTTCGGATAGACGTGCGGATTGATCGAATGAGTTGCCGAGTAGGCGAACGTCATCGTGTAGCCATCGGGTGTGACCTTGGCGCCGGCCGACGCTCCGATGTTGCCGCCAGCGCCGCCGCGGTTGTCGATCACGACAGGCTGGCCCAACACCTGGCCCAGCTTCACATTCAGCATGCGGGCAAGCATGTCGGCGCCGCCACCCGGCGGCCAAGGCACGATCCAGCGGATCGGCCGGTCGGGAAAGTTCGCCGCCTGTGCATGCCCGATGCTGGCATGAAGCCCGAACGCGCCCAGCGCCATGGATGCAGCCATGGTCCGGAGGGCCGCACGCCGCCGGGTACGAAGGGACGTCATGGGCATGCCCTTACTGCTTCGGCAAGCCCAACTCGGTTACGGCAGCCTGAGCCTGCGTCACTTCGCGCGCGAGAAATTGATTGAATTCATCCGGCGTGAGGTTCATCGCCTCCACGCCATCGTCGCGAAAACGGTCTTTGACGGCCTTCGTGCCGGTCGCGCTGCGAAGCGCTTCGGAAAGCTTCGCCACCACGTCCTTTGGCGTGCCAGCCGGAGCGACGATGCACAGCCACGTGTAGTAGCTGTAACCAGGCGCGCCGGCCTCGGCAAAGGTTGGCACATCGGGCAGGGCGCTGATGCGAGACGTGCTCGTGACGCCCAGCGCGCGCAACTGCCCACCCTTGAGCTTGCCGCTGCTGCTGCCGTAGGCTTCGAGAATCATGTCAACGCGACCCGCCATCACGTCGGGCATCGCCGCTCCATTGCCCTTGTAGGGAACGTGCATCAGCTTGATTCCGAGCTGGTGCATCCACCGTTCGGTGGCAAGGTGAACGGCGGTGCCGACGCCGGCGGACGCGTACGTGACCTTCCCCGGGTTCGCCTTGGCGGCGGCGACGTATTCGCCCAACGTCTTGTACGGCGCGGTCGGGGCCACGACCATGAGGTAGGGGGAGCGTCCCATGAGACCTACGCCAGTGAAGTCCTTCACCAAGTCGTAGCCCGGGTCCTCGCGCACCGCCATCTGCAACGCGATGGTTCCTGCGGTGGCAAGCAGCGTGTAGCCGTCAGCGGGCGCGGACTTCACGGCACGGATGCCGATGAGCCCGTCGCCGCCGGCACGGTTATCCACGATCACAGGCTGCTTGAGTGCCTCGCCCATTTGCTGCGCGACCAGTCGCGTCGTGATGTCGGTCAGCCCGCCCGGCGCCGTGTTGACGACGATTCGCACGGGGCGCGTGGGGAACGCGTCGGCGGCGAGCGCCGCATGCGAAACGGCGACCGCCGCAACCAGCGCGGCAAGCCCGCGCAGCAGATTGAAAGTCTTCATGGTTTGTCTCCGAAAAATTGGATGGCGGTGCCGTAGTACGCCGACTCGGCCATGCTGCGCACGGCGCAGGAGATCGGCATGGGTGCGCCGACACGCAGGCCCAACTCCGCGGCGGTTGCCAAGCTCGCAGTCATGGGAGCGAATTGCTCCTTCGAAACTTTGGCGCCGGCGTTCAATTGCGCGAGCACCTCGCGCGATTCGTGGCTCCAGCCCGAGGTTCCGTGAAGGATGCGCGCCATGTCGGGCAGCGCAAGGCCGTGCCTGGAGCCGGCGGCCACGCATTCGTAGGTAACGAGCCGTCCGAGTGCCGCCACGGCTGCATCGATCGTCAGCAGGGCGTCGGCGGCATCCGCTCCAGGTGCAGCTTCCATGGGTGAATCCACGAAGCGAGTAGCCGCCATGGCCTCGGTGAGGCCGACCATGTCTTCCAGCTTCGCCTGCGGACCAAGCGTGTTCAGGCCGATCTGCAGCAGGCTGCGCACCATGCCGGTGATCGGCATCGGCACGCGCTGTTCCATGCCCAAGACAGCGGCCTGGTTCACGTCCTTGAGCATCAGCGCCAGCGCGAAGTTGGTGGATGCCTCGCCGCGTGCGATCGCTGGCAGCATCTTCTCGGTGGTCTGGTTGCACCCGCGTCCGGCATTGAGCGTGCTGGTCATCGCGGCCAGTGACAGCCCCGCCTTCCGGCCCATTGCCACGGCCTCGAGCGTGCCGAGCCTGCACGCCGCGTTCATGGCATTGTTGACGATCTTCATGGCCTGGCCGTCGCCGACCCGCGTGCCGCAGCGATGAATTTTTTCGGTGATCGCGCGCAGCACCGGCAGGGCGCGTTCGTACACGTCATCGGGCGCGGCAGCCATGAGGGTGGTTGCGCCTTGCGCGACCACATGAGGGCTCGCGGACACCGCCGCATCCATCATGGCCACACCGCGCGCCGCCAGCCGGGTTGCTGTCTCGGCGGTCTCTTTCGGCACACCACTGGTCTGGTCGATGACGAGTTGCCCCAGGGAGAGACCGTCGGCAAGACCGCCCGAGCCGAAAACGAGCTCGCGTACGTCGGCGCTACGCGGCAGGCACAGCAAGATGACGTCCGACTGCCTGGCGAGCTCCGCCGCCGAAGAGGCAACGCGCGCGCCGGCCTGCGCGAGTGGCGCCGCGGCGTGGTTGTTGAGATCCCACACCGTCAGCTCATGGTCTGCGACGAAGCGACGGGCAAGCTCGCTGCCGAGCGCGCCCAGTCCGATGTATCCGATTCTCATGGGAATCCTTGTCTCCTGTTGTTGTCACGTCGGCTGTTCTGAATGGAACTGACGCCGACAATCGGAACCTATGCTGACACGTAGAGCCGCACTGCGATGCCGACGTCTGCCATGCGGGCGGGTGAGGGCGCAAGCGGTGGATGTCGTCGCTCAGCGACCGGTGAACACCGCCTTGCGCTTTTCCTTGAAAGCCTGGATGGCTTCTTTGTAGTCGGCCGTCGATTGCACGACCGCCATGTGCGTCGTCACCGCCTCCAGGCTCGTGCGCAGGTCTGTGCGCAGACCTTGGTACATGAGTTTCTTGATGTCGCGTTGCTGCAGCGGCGGACCTTCGGCCAGGCGCTTCGCGAAGGCAAGCGTTTCGGGCATCAGTTGGTCGTCGGCAATCACTCGGCTGACCAGGCCGATGCGCAGCGCCTCTTGTGCGTCGACGTGGTCGCCCGTCCAGAGCAACTCGAGCGCGCGCGCCGCGCCGACCAGCCGCGGCAGGAACCAGCAGCCGCCGTTCCCTGGGATAAGCCCCACCTTGATGTAGCCCTCGGAAAAACGTGCGGACGCTGCGGCGAAGCGGATGTCGCACATGAGCGAGAGGTCCATGCCCGCGCCGACCGCGGGACCGTTGACGGCGGCGATCAACGGCTTTTCGAACTGCTCGATCGCGAGAGCAAGTCGCTGGGTGTGGGCCAGCTGGTTCTTGCGCTCCAGCGGCGTCGGATCTCCCATCTCCTTCGAACGCCGGCCGAGGTCGCCGCCCGAGCAGAAGGCATTGCCTGCGCCAGTGAGCACGAAGCAGCGGATCGTCTCGTCGTCGTTCGCCTGCTCCAGCGCCGTTCGCAGTGCTTCCAGCATCTCCTTGCTGGTGGCATTTTTCTTGTCGGGACGGTTGAGTGTCGCAACCATTACGCCGTCGTGCGTTCCGAGTTCCAGATCTGCCACGTGTGTCTCCTTGTGCGTTGCTGATTGCAGATTACTTCTCGACGGCTTTCGCTCGGTGCCGCGCGTGCTCGGCGCGTGCTTCGGCCAGCGCTGCTTTCAAGCCGCGGTTGATCCAGTGCTTGTTGTCCGCGAACGCCTGAGCGTCCTTTGCCGCCAGCACATCAGCCGCGGCTTGCGCCGCGCCTTCGAGTTCGGCTCGCGCCGCGACGGTGCGAACCAGCCCGCGGGTGAGTGCTTCGCCCGAGGGCATCTTGCGACCGTTCTGAATCAGGTCCAGTGCCAGGGCGCGCCCCCCGATGACGGTGAGGATGTTCGCGCCCGAGAAGCTCGCGATGCCGAGGTCGATCTCGGGCAGGCCGATGCTCGCGCTGTCCACAGCCACGCATGCATCGGCCATAAGCGCGATCATCGCGCCCGCGCCAGTGGCCGTGCCGTTCAGCGACACGACGACCGGCTTGGGGACGTCGATCACCGCATCCTGCAATGCCGCCAGCGCGTGCGAGCGGCGCTCGCGCTGCGCGGCCATGTCGCCGTCGGCGGGCTTTTCGCGCACATCGACGCCGGCGCAGAACACCCGATCGCCATTGGCTGTGAGGACAATGGCGCGAATATTCGCATCGTTTGCTGCCTGCGTGATCTGAGCCGTGAGCGCCTCGACCATCGCCACGGTCATCGCGTTCGCCTTGTCCGCGCGGTTGAGTGTAAGCACGAGGTGTGCGCCACGTCGGGCGATGAGAACCAGTTCGTCTTGCGGGGCGTCCATCATGGTCCTTCAGTGCGCGGCGATGGAAGCTGCGTTGCGCGGAACGATCAATGCGTCTACCGCCACAGCGCCTTGCGGCAGCACGAAGATCGGGTTGACATCGACTTCCTGAACCACGTCGCGCGCCGCCCAAGCGAATTGCGAGAGCGCGGCGAGTGACTTCGCCACAGCTGCGACGTCCAGCGCTGGGCCGCCGCGAACGCCGTCGAGAATGCGGCGGCAGTTCAATTCGTCCAGCATCTCGCGCGCGGTTGATTCGCCGAAGGGCGCGATGCGGCACGACGTGTCCCGCAGGATTTCGGTGTAGATGCCGCCGGCGCCCACGACCACGACCGGGCCGAAGACCTCATCGTTCACGACGCCGGCAATCAGTTCGAAGCCGCCGCGCACCATTTCCGATACCAGCACGCCTTCGATGGCGGCATTCGGCGCGCGCGCCTTCGCGTTGGCCAGCACTTCGGCGATCGCCTGCTCCAGCTCGGCGCGCGTTTGGATGCCGATCTTGACGCCGCCGATCTCCGTCTTGTGGGGGATGTCCTTCGAGACGATCTTCACAACCAGCGGCGCTTTCATGTGGTCGAAGACGGAACCATCGACGCCTTGGACCACGACGTCCTTCGACACCGAAACACCCGCCCCAGACAGGATGGATTTGGACTGAGTTTCCGACAGCGCACCTTGCGTCGCAAGCTTCTCGAGTGCGCTGATCAGATCGGACGAAGCGGCGTCGATGACAGGGATGGTCGCGCTCAGCTTTGCGCGCGCTTGCCGAAAGTCTGCCAGCACGCCGAGGGCGCGCGCGGCGCGCGAGGGGGAGGGCAGGACCGGGATGCCGGCTTCCGCAAAATGCGCCAGTGCCTCGCCAACTTCACTGGCCGGTGCCGACGAGAAGACAACCATCGGCTTGTCGGTTTCCTTCGCCACGCGGCCGAGCACTTCGGCTGCGGCGAGGCTACCTGCCTTGCCGGTGGTCGCGAGGTTCACGCACAACGAATCGGCGCCTGGGTCTGCGAGGACGGCGCGCACGGCTTCGGCGAGCTTTTCCTGGTTGGCGGCCGAGAAGTAGCCGGCGGTGAGGTCGATTGGGTTATGCACGGCGCCGATGTTCGGCACGACCTTGGCCAGGCGTTCCTGCGTAGGTGGCGCGAGGTCGCACATGGTCACGCCGACGCGCTCGCCAGCGTCTGCGAAGACGATGGCGGAGCCGCCCGACACCCCCATCACTGCCGCGCCGCGACCGGCCGGGTATTTACCAGGCACGAGGGCCTTGAGGTAATCCACCGTTTCGTGCAGTTCCTGGATCTCGATGATGCCGGTCTGCTTGAAGAGCGCCTTGTAGAAATCGTACGTGCCGGTCATGCTGGCCGTATGGGATGCGGCTGCACGCGCGCCCTGCTCGGTGACGCCGCCCTTCCAGAGCAGTACGGGCTTGCCCGCAGCGAGGGCGCGGCGCCCGACTTCCAGCAGCTTGCGCCCATCGCGCGAGCCTTCGATGTACGCGACGATGCAACTGGTGGCTTCGTCGTCGATCAGCGCATCGATGAGCTCGACGGTGTCCACATCCGTTTCATTGCCGGTCGCGATGACGTGGCGGAAACCGATGCCCGCTTCGGCGCAGGCGAGGGCAATGGAATAGCCGAATCCGCCGCTTTGCGTGACCAGCGAGACAGAGCCCTTCTGCAGCTTGGGCGCGCGCGTGATGCTGCCGAAGGCAGCGTACACGTTGGAGTGGATGTTGGCGAAGCCCAGGCAGTTCGGGCCGACGATGCGGATGCCCGCCGCACGGGCGATTTCCATCATGCGGCGTTCGCGCTCGATGCCTTCGGGGCCGCTTTCGCGGAAGCCACCGCTCAGCACCACCACGTAGGGCACCTTCTTCTCGGCGCATTGTTCCAGCACGGGCAGCACGCCCTGCGCGGGAACGCCAATGACGACCAGATCAATCGCACCCGGAATGTCTGCCACCGCGGCGTAGCACTTGAGACCCTCGAACTCGGGGTACTTCGGGTTTACGGGATAGATGGTGCCGGCGTAGCCGTTCTTGATGAGGGCACGCACGGCTTGTGAACCGGGGCGGACCGCGTCTTCCGACACGCCAACGACGGCAATGGAACGAGGCTCGAGGAGATGCTGGAAGTTCTTCATGGGGAAAGCGGAAAGCGGAAAGCGGAAAAGGGGCGGGGAGAGGCGTCGACGGGACTGTACTGCGGTCGGACGAATCCGTCAACAAATTTGGAATCGGTTCCGAACATCGAAACCAAAAATGTTCATCCATGCCGCGGCGCGCAGCGCAAGCGCCTACCGAGCGTGCTGCCGGCCAGGGTTACCATGCCCATCGCCCAGAAGACGCCGGCTGGACCGCTGATTGCAGTCACCGCCCCGAGCACGATGGGGATGGTCACGGCAGAGGCGTTCACCGTCATCATTCGGATTGCCAGGGCCTCGCCCTGCCGATCGGCCGGGGTGATCTGGTGCAGCATGCTCAGTACCATAGGCTGTACGCAACCCAGGGTCATGCCGATCAGCGCTGAGCCCACGCACATCGCGAGCGTCGACGGCGCGAAGGGATAGGCCATGATGAGAACGCCCGCGAACGCCACCGCGAGCGTGATCAGCAGCCATTCGGCCAGATGCGCGGCGAACAGCGGGACTGCAATCCGCACTGCAGCGACGCCTGTGGCGCAGCAGGCCAGGATCGTGCCGATCTGCGAGGCATGCAGTCCGCGCTCATGGCCGAGCACCGGCACCATGAAGGCATGTAGCTCCCATGAAATCGACATGAACAGGTTCATGAGCAGTAGGACGCTCATATACGGTGTGCGCAGCAAGTCCCAGGTGGTGCCCGCAGGCTTCGCGCCGGTACCCCCTGTCGTGCCCTCGGTCGCCATTCTCGACAGCAGCCATGCCGCGATCGGCCAAGGGGCCATGATGAGGAACGCGGCACGAAACCCTGCGTGATCGATGATGAAGCCTGCTGCGGCCGGGCCGATGACGATTGCCATTGCCGGGGCCGTTGCGACCCATGTGAAAACCGTGCGACGCTGTGCAGGAGTTTGGGCAAGTCGGCCCACGTGTCGTTGCAGCGCGATGGCCGCCGCGCCGGTTGCGCCGCCGCATAGCAGCGCACACAGGCACAGGACGGGATAGATGGGCCAAGCGGCGGCCAGGCACAGGCCCGTGGTCGCGGCGATGACGCTGTAGGTGATCGGCCGCTTGAGTCCATTCCGGTCGGCGAATCTACCCGCCGGCAGCGCCAGGAACACCTGCATGAGCGCGAATTGCGCCACAAGCGCACCTACGGCCGTCTTGCTATAGCCCTGCGAGAGCGCGAGGAGCGCTGTCGTGAGCCGAGCACCAGCCATGGCTGCATGCAGACAGACCTGGCCGGCGATGCTTCGCGCGATTTCCCAGCCCAGGCGGTGGGCAGGGGGATCTGCGCGATCCGCCGGCATCAGATGCGGTTCAGGATGCGGCCGCCGTCAACGAGGAGCGAAACCCCGGTCACGAAGGAAGATTCCTCGCAGGCGAGGAAGAGAGCGGCATTGGCCACGTCCCAGGCCGAGCCCTGGCGGCCCAGCGGCACCTTGGCGGCGCGCTCCTGCTCGATCTGCTCGCGTGACATCTTCCAGACTTTGGAGCGTGTCTCCACCGCCATTGGCGTACCGATGAGCCCGGGCAGGATGCTGTTGGCGCGGATGTTGTAGGGGGCCTGCTGCAGGGCAAGTTGTTCGGTAAATGCAATCACTCCGGCTTTGGAGGCCTTGTAAGCGGCATAAGGGTATTTGCCAGGTCCTGCGGACGACGCTACGTTCACGATGGCACCGGAGCCTTGCTCACGCATGATTGCGACCGCATGCTTGCACGCGAAAACGGTGCCGCGCAAGTTGATGCGCACGACATTGTCAAAATTCTCTTCGGTGATTTCGAGCAAGTCTGCGTCGCCGCCAGCCAGGCTCACGCCCACGTTGTTGTGGAGGACGTCGAGCGAACCCCAGCGCCCTTGTGCTTCGGCCATGGCATCGGCCAGGTCTTTCTCGCGCGTCACATCCACTTCGAACGCCACGGCCTCGAAGCCCTCGCCACGGATGAGTGACGCGGTCTCTTCGGCGGAATCGAGCCGGCGGTCCGCGCACAGCACGCGCGCACCTTCGCGCGCGAAACGCATGGCGGCGGCACGACCGTTGCCGATGCCTTCGCCCGGACTCTGGCCCGCGCCGATGACAACGGCAGTCTTGCCCTGGAGGCGCTGGGCGGGCGTCCAACCCTGGCCTTGTCTTGATGTTGGTTTCATGGGTATTCCTCAGGTCGTAGCGGTGAGCGCTGTGAGCGTCATGCTGTAGGCGTTCGCGGAGGTTAATGATAACATCGGTTCTGATTATCAGTATAAGTTCCACTGGTAGAAACTTACTTTCCCATCCCTCCCCAGGAGAAAGCGATGAACTCTCAGACCAGCCTGCTGATCGGCGGCGATTGCGGGCCCACGCACGGTCCGGCGCAAGGTTTCCCCATCGAGGGCTATACCGACTTCGTGAAGCCCGCACTCGATGCCGTGGACCTGCGCTTCGTGAACTGCATGCGCACCTACTCGACGCGCGGCGTGAAGATGGACCATGCGCCGCAGGTCGGCCAGCCCATCGAGATGGCCGACATTTACACCAACGGCAGGTTCGATGCCGTCACCATGGCCAACAACCACAGCTACGACAGCGGCCCGGATGCGCTGGTGGACACGCGAGAGTTGCTGAACTCGCGCGGCATCCAGGTGACGGGTGCGGGCCGCAACCTTGCAGAGGCGCGCCGAGCGGCCGTTTTCGAGCGCAACGGCGTGAAGGTCGCCTACCTGGGCTACACGTCCGTCGGCCCCGTCGGTAGCGAAGCGGGCCCGGACAAGCCAGGTATCGCGCCGATCCGCGTCAGAACCATGTACGAGACGCGCGGCCCGCACCAGCCGGTGCGCGTGCGTACCGAGCCTGACGCAAAGGACTTGGCCAACCTGGTGGAAGACATCGGCAAGCTGCGGCGTGAAGTGGACTTCATCGTGCTGGCCTTTCACGCAGGGGTGATCCGTCTGCCGCGCGTTATCTCCGACTACCAGGTCGCGGTGGCGCATGCCGCGATCGATGCGGGCGCCGA
>Ga0182006_1000979_pt1 | contig 18831 bp, 16 predicted proteins | sample Sormic07211104_1_FD_123022 | JGI IMG/M metagenome (GOLD analysis project Ga0182006, IMG submission 123022) | Rhizosphere microbial communities from Sorghum bicolor, Mead, Nebraska, USA - 072115-104_1 MetaG | ecosystem: Host-associated > Plants > Roots > Rhizosphere | place: USA: Nebraska...
CACGGCAAGCTGCCCTGGAAAGACCTCTTCAGCTACGGCATCACGCTGGCCTCCGACGGCTTCCTGATCGGCGGGCGCATGACCGCCGCCATCTCGTCGTCGGCCGCCAGCCTCAAGCGCGACACCGAGGCCACAGCCTACTTCTTCAACGCCGACGGCACGCCGAAGGCGCTGGGCACCCGCCTGCAGAACCCGGCCTACGCCAAGACGCTGACCACCATCGCGACGCAAGGCGCCAACGCCTTCTACACGGGCGACATCGCCCAGGGCATCGTCGACAAGATCGGCGTCACGGTCGCCGCGAACGACGGCTCGGCCATCACGCCCGGCAAGACCACGCTGGCCGACCTGGCCAACTACAAGGCCAAGCGGCGCGACCCGGTCTGCGGCACCTATCGCGACTACTACGTGTGCAGCATGTCGCCGCCGTCCTCGGGCGGCATCGCGGTGGTGGCGAGCCTGGGCATCCTCGAGACCTTCAACATGGGCCTGTACAAGCCGACCGCCATCGGCATCGAGGGAGGCAAGCCGACCGTGATGGGCGTGCACCTGGTGAGCGAGGCCGAGCGCCTGGCCTATGCAGACCGCGACAAGTACGTGGCCGACACCGACTTCGTTCCGCTGCCGGGCGGCTCGGTCGACACCATGATCAACAAGCCCTACCTGCAGAGCCGCGCCAGCCTCATCAGCCTGGCGAAGAGCATGGGCGTTGCCCAGGCCGGCAACCTGGGCGCGGTGCCGCTGGGCATCGACAAGACCGAGGAGCATGGCACCACGCACTTCACCATCGTCGACAAGCAGGGCAACGTGGTGGTGATGACCACCACGGTGGAAAGTACGCTCGGCTCGTTCCACATGACACAGGGCTTCATGCTGAACAACCAGCTGACCGACTTCTCGGCCAACCCGAACGACACGGTCGATCCGAGCATCAAGGTGGCCAACCGCGTCGCACCCGGCAAGCGCCCGCGCAGCACGATGGCGCCGACGCTGGTATTCAGGAAGCAGGCCGATGGCAGCATGGGCGAGTTCGTCATGGGCACCGGTTCGCCGGGCGGCGGCACCATCATCCAGTACGTCGTGAAGACGCTGGTCGGCGCGCTCGACTGGGGGCTCGACGCCCAGCAGGCCACGTCACTGGTCGACTTCGGTGCCTCCAACAGCGTGACCACCAATGTCGGCGGCGAGCATCCGAACATCGACGCGACGAACTCGGGCCTCAACGACCCGCTGGTCGCCGGGCTGATCGGACTGGGTCACAAGGTGTCGGTCTCGGCGCAGTCCAGCGGCGTGAGCACCATCATCCGCACCAGCGTCGGCGGCAAGACCGTGCTGACAGGCGGCGCCGACCCGCGGCGCGAAGGCATCGTGCTGGGCGATACCTTCACGCCCTGAGGGCGTTGGCCTGGACGAACTGGTGCTCGCAGGCGCCGCTCATCGGCGCGCCTACTTCGCCAGCTCCGACACCAGCCGGTACAGGAACTCGCGGCCGTCATAAAGCCGCTGGATCTCGATGCGCTCGTCGAGCCCGTGCGCGCGCGCATCGGACGGCTCCAGGAAAATGCCGCTCACGCCGTACATCGGAATGCCCGCGTTGCGCATGAAGCGGCTGTCGGTGGCGCCTGTGCTCATCGCAGGAACCACGGGCACGCCGGGCCACATCTGCTGCGTGAGCGACTCCACGGTCTTCACAAGGTCGCCGTTCAGCGGCGACGCCGGGCTGCGCAGCGGCTTGCCCATGTTGCGCACCACGATCTTGTCGTTGCCGACCGCCTGGGTCAGCAGGCGCTCCACTTCCTCGGGATCGTCGTGCGGCAGGATGCGGCAGTTGACCGTGGCCTTGGCCGATTGCGGCAGCGCGTTCTCGGCATGGCCGGCCTGCACCATCGTCGCGACGCAGGTGGTGCGGAACTGCGCGCTGTAGGCCGGGTTGGCCGACATGCGCTCGATGACCGCTGCGTCGGGGTTGCCCGCGCCTACCGCGCGCATGTCGTCGGCCAGTTGGCCGGTGGCGAACGGTGCGCTGCGCGCGAAGTAAGTCTTCGTGACCTCCGCGAGCTTCACCGGAAAGCTGAAGTTGCCCAGCCGTTCCAGGCCGGCGGACAGCGCATAGATCGGGTTGGTCTTGGTCGGCACCGAGCTGTGGCCACCCACGTCGCGCGCCTCCAGCATGTAGGTGGTGTACATCTTCTCGGCCACCTGCATGCGGTGCAGGTTGGGCTTGCCGCCGCGCAGCTCGCCGCCGCCGCCTTCGTTGATGCCGAACTCCGCCTGCAGGAGTTCGGGCTTGTTGTTGATGAGCCAGAAGGCGCCGTTGCTGAGCGCATCGCCGCGCTCTTCGTCGGCCGTCAGCGCCAGGATGATGTCGCGCTTGGGCTTGAAGCCCTCCTGCTTCAGCTGCCCCATCACCGAGACCAGCGCCGAGGCCATCGCCTTGTCGTCGATGGCGCCGCGCGCGGTGAAGTAGCCGCCGGTTTCCTGCAGCTTGAAGGGGTCGGTCTTCCAGTCTTCGCGCCGGGCCTCGACCACGTCGATGTGGGCCAGCAGCAGCAGCGGCTTCTTGCTGCCGTCGCCCTTGAAGCGCAGCACCAGGTTGCCCTTCTTCGGGAAGGGTTCGAAGATCTGGATGTCGCCGGGCGCGAAGCCCGATTCGATCAAGCGCTTTTCCATGGCGCGCGCGGCCACCGTGTTGTCGCCCACCGAATGGCTGGTGTTGATCTCGATCAACTCCTTGTAGATGTCGTGAAAGCGCTGCTGCTGCGGCGTGAGGGCCGGCGGGGTCTGCGTCTGCGCCATGGCCGCGGTCATGCCGCACAGGGCCAGCGAGACGGCGAGCACGGTTCTCGCGGCACGGAAGGTCTTCATCCTCATGGGTTCTCTCTCCGGTGGTGGTTGTGCCGGACAGCATAGCAAGCACCGCCCGCGAACACGGGCACACTCGCGCCCATGCAATCGAGGCAATGGGACATCTTCTGCAAGGTCATCGACAATCACGGCGACCTCGGCGTCTGCTGGCGGCTGGCCCGCCAGCTGGCCGCGCTCGGCGAACGCGTGCGGCTGTGGATCGACGATGCGGCGGCGCTGCGCTGGATGGCGCCCGAGGCTCGCACTGGTCGCGACGGCGTGGAGGTGATCGACTGGCTCGACGCCGCTGCGCTTCGGGCTGCCGTAGCGGGGCCGGCGCCCGACGTATTGATAGAAGCCTTCGGCTGCGAGCCGGCGCCGGAATCGATCGCCCGTTTCACCGAAGGGCCGGGCAGTGCGTGGATCAACCTCGAATACCTGTCGGCCGAACCGTACGTGGAGCGGCTGCATGGGCTGCCGTCGCCGGTGTTCAGGGGTCCCGGCGCCGGGTTGACCAAGCGCTTCTTCTATCCAGGCTTCACGCCAGCCACGGGCGGGCTGCTGCGCGAGCCCGACCTGATGGAGCGCCGGGCGCGCTTCGACCGGGTGCAGTGGCTGGCCGAACGGCAGATCCCGTGGCGAGCCGACGAACGCCTGCTCTCCCTCTTCTGCTACGAGCCGCCTGCACTGGCCGCCCTGCTCGCCCGGCTGGCGGAAGGCCCCGAACCCACGCGCCTGCTGGTGACGGCGGGCCGCGCCACCCAGGCAGTCCAGGCTTGTTTTGGGGGCGCCCCATCGACCCACGAGCGCGGTGCGCTATCAATTTCATACCTCCCCTATCTCACGCAGCCCGATTTCGATCACCTGCTCTGGGCCTGCGAATTGAATTTCGTGCGCGGCGAGGATTCGCTGGTGCGCGCCCTCTGGGCCGGCGCGCCGCTGGTCTGGCAGATCTACCCGCAGGACGACGATGCCCACCACGTCAAGCTGAACGCCTGGCTGGACTGGCTCGGCGCCCCGCCCTCGCTGCGGCTTTTCCACCACGCCTGGAACGGCTTCGTCGACGGTGCCCTGCCGCTGCCTGAAACACAGGGCCCGTGGCTCGAAACAACACTGGACGCCCGCACGCGGCTGCTCGCCCAGGACGATCTGGTCACGCAACTGCGGAAACTGATCGGCCAAAAAAGCTAAAATAGTGGGCTTTGCGGATTTCGGCCCGGATCTCAACGATTCGAGATGCTCTCCGCTAAACCTGCCGCGGGACCTGTACCGCGGGGCCAACAATGCCGGCAAGCGTCGCCGGCAGCCCCGTGCACCGAGCGGCCAACATCCAGAGACCCTGTTATGAAAATCGCTCAAGAAATCCGCGCCGGCAACGTCATCATGCACGGCAAGGACCCGATGGTCGTCCTCAAGACCGAATACAGCCGCGGCGGCCGCAACTCCGCCACCGTGCGCATGAAGATGAAAAGCCTGATCGCCAACTTCAACACCGAAGTGGTCTTCAAGGCCGACGACAAGATCGACCAGATCGTGCTCGAGAAGAAGGATTGCACCTACTCCTACTTCGCCGACCCGATGTACGTCTGCATGGACGCCGACTACAACCAGTACGAAGTCGAAGCCGAAAACATGGGCGACGCCCTGAACTACCTCGAAGACGGCATGGCCGTCGAAGTGGTGTTCTACGACGGCAAGGCCATCTCGGTCGAACTGCCGACCAGCGTCGAGCGCGAAATCACCTGGACCGAACCCGCCGTCAAGGGCGATACCTCGGGCAAGGTGCTCAAGCCCGCCAAGATCGCCACCGGCTTCGAAGTGCCCGTGCCCCTCTTCGTGTCGCAAGGCGACAAGATCGAAATCGACACGCGCACCGGCGAATACCGCAAGCGCGTCTGAGCCTCCTTCCCGGCTGACCGCCACCCTCGAAAAAAGCTCCGCAAGGAGCTTTTTTTGTTGATGGGCATGGCAGTTGCAACGCTGCACAATCTCCCAAGGTCCTTCCGTCTGGTTTCCTCATGAACAACACGCACAACATTCACGACAAACGCCTGGCCGATGCCTGGGCCACGCTCCAGTCCCATGCGGACAAGGGCCTGCCGCTCGACCCCGATCCCTCGCGCATCGCCTTCGCCGACCCCGAGTTCCTGCTGCGCCGCGAGACGCGCGGCATCCGCATGCAGCTCGAGCTGATGAAGCCCGATCTCGAGCAGCGTGCCCATGGCATCGAGAACACGGTGGTGGTGTTCGGCAGCGCACGCTTTCGCAGCGAGGAAGACGCCTCCGCCATGATCGCGCAGGCCGACGCCGCTGGCGACGCCGCGGCATCCGAGCGCTGGCGCCGGCTGGCGCGCAATTCGCACTACTACGAGAAGGCGCGCGCCTTCGGCAAGATGGTCGCGCAGTACAGCAACGACAAGGAACCGCAGGACAAGCTCTTCGTCTGCACCGGCGGCGGCCCCGGCATCATGCAGGCGGCCAACCGCGGCGCGCACGAAGGCGGCGGCCTCTCGGTCGGCCTGGCCATCGCGCTGCCGATGGAAGAAGAGGCCAACCCCTACGTCACGCCGGCACTGAGCTTCAAGTTCCATTACTTCGCCATCCGCAAGATGCATTTCATGATGCGTGCGAAGGCGCTGGTGGCGTTTCCGGGCGGCTTCGGCACGCTCGACGAGCTGTTCGAGGTGATCACGCTGGTGCAGACGAAGAAGTCGAAGCCGGTGCCGATCGTGCTGTTCGGCTCGGACTACTGGAAGCGGCTGATCGATTTCGACTTTCTGGTCGACGAAGGCGTGATCTCGCCGGGCGACGTGAAGCTCTTCGAATACGTCGACGCGCCCGAAGACGCATGGAGCGCGATCAAGCGCTTCTACAAGCTCTAGACCTTGAGGCCCCAGGTGGCGCGCGCGCCGAGCGCCACCACGCCTCCCACTACCCAGAACACGCCGCCGATGCCGATCAGTGCACCGAGCGAGCCGAACAGCATTGGCATCGCCACGCTCGACGCGTTGATGGTCATGAGCCGCAGGCCCAGCGCCTCGCCGTGGCGGGTGTGCGGCGTGATCTGGTGGAGCATGCTCATCACCATCGGCTGCACCGCGCCCAGCGCGAAGCCGAGCACCACCGAGCACACTCCCATGCTCAGTGCCGAGTCCAGCAGCGGATAGACCGCGAACACCATCGCAGTGACCGCCGTGGAACTGAGGATCACGCTGCGCTCCGAAGCGCGCGAGGCGATCACCGGCAGCACCACGCGAACGACCGCCGCCGCGATCGCGAAGGCGCCGAGGATCGAGCCGATCACCGAGGCGCTGATGCCCCGGTCGTGCCCCAGCACCGGCAGCACGAAGGCGTGCACGTCCCAGCTCGACGACTGCAGCCAGTTCACGAACAGCAGGCGGCGGAACATCGGTTCGCGCAGCAGGTCCCAGGCGCGGGTCGGCGTGGCGCCCGGCACGGGCGCGGCGGGCGGTGGCTCGTGCGCGCCGCGCGCGAGCATCCAGCAGAGGATGGGCAGCGCCGCCATCACCGCGAAGCAGATACGGAACGCAAGCATGTCCGCGGGCGAGCGGCCTGCATGGTCGATCAGCATGCCGGCCAGGAAGGGCCCGACGAAATTGGCCACGGCCGGCGCGATGGCGAGCCAGCTGAACACGCGCTTGAGCTGCGTCGCGTCAGTGGCCGAGCGGCCGACGTGCCGCTGCAGTGCGATGACCGTCGCGCCCGTGGCGCCGCCTGTCAGCAGGGCGGCAATGCACATCACCGGAAAGATCGGAAGGATCACCACGAGCCCCGCACCGACGACTGCCGCAATGACCGACAGCCACAGCGGCCGCTTGAAACCGTAGCGGTCGGCAAAGCGTCCGGCAGGCAATGCAAGGAAGACCTGCGTCAGCGCAAACAGCGAGATCAGCAGGCCGACCGCCGCGGCGCTGTAGCCCTGCTGCAGCGCCAGCAGCGGCGTGGCGAGCCGCATGCCGGCCATGGTCGCGTGCAGGCACACCTGGGCCCCGATCACGCGCAGCAGTTCGGAACCTTTCACGGGGTGTCTTCGGCGTCGCTGTCGGCGGTGGGCGGCAGAAGCGCCTGCGACTGCGCCTCGGGCAGCGCCTCCACCTTGCGCAGCGCCAGGCGCATCTGCTTGGCGCGCGTATCGGCCTTGTCGAGCGTGTCGGAAGCCTTGGCCACCTGCTCCTTGACGCGCGCAACCCATTCGCCGTAACGCTCGAACTCGGTCTTCACTGCGCCCAGCACCTTCCAGACTTCGGAGGCCTGCTGCTCCAGCGCCAGCGTGCGAAAGCCCATGTGCAGGCTGTTGAGCATCGCGAGCAAGGTGGTCGGGCCCGCCAGCGTCACGCGGTGCTGGCGCTGGATGGCATCCATCAGGCCCGGCCGGCGTAGCACCTCGGCATAGAGGCTCTCGACCGGGAGGAAGAGGATGGCGAAATCGGTGGTGTGCGGCGCGGCGAGGTAGTTGTCGGCGATCGACCTGGCCTCGGTGCGGATGCGCGCTTCGAGCGCCTTGGCCGCCAGGTCGGCACCCACGGCATCGGCGCGTTCGTGCGCGTCGATGAGCCGCTCGTAGTCGTCGCGCGGGAACTTGGCGTCGATGGGCAGCCACACCGGCGCACCGTCCTCGCCCCGCCCCGGAAAGCGGATCGCGAAATCGACACGCTGCCCGCTGCGCGGCTTGGTCTCGATCTGCTTGGCGTACTGGTCGGGCGTGAGCACCTGTTCGAGCAGCGCCTCGAGCTGCACTTCGCCGAACACGCCGCGTGTCTTCACGTTGGTCAGCACGCGCTGCAAGCTGCCCACGCCCACGGCCAGCGTCTGCATTTCGCCGAGTCCCTTGTGCACCTGTTCGAGCCGGTCGGCTACCTGCTTGAAGCTTTCGCCGAGGCGCGCTTCGAGCGTGCTCTGCAGCTTCTCGTCGACCGTCTTGCGCATCTCGTCGAGCTTGACGGCGTTGGTCTGCTGCAGCTGCGCGAGCTGCGTTTCCATGGTCGCGCGCACTTCGGACAGGCGGCGCGCATTCGATTCGCTCAAACCCTGCAGCTGCGTGCTGAGCGTGTCGGCCAACGTCTTCTGCAAGGACGCGAGCTGCAGGGAGAACGCGTCGAGCTGCGCATTCTGCGTGCGCGTGGCTTCGGCGCCCTGCTGCACCAGCGCCTGCTGGAAAGTGGCGAAGGCCTGCGCGGTTTCCTGCCGCACGCCGCGCGAGCTTTCGCCGATGTCGTGGCGCAGTTCGCGCTCGGTGCGTTCGTTGGCCGAGCCCAGGGCGGCCAGCACGCGCAGCACGTCGCCGTGGTCGGACGAGGGCTGCCGGCGGGCCAGCAGCCAGATCACCAGCACGAGCTGGACGACCGCGAGTACGGCCAGTCCGATGAGGATCAGCGAGGTGTCCAAGGGTGCGGTACTGCCTCTGCCTATTTGCTTGCCGGAGGAACGGGCGTCACGGGCGTCAGCGGTCCCTTGCCGCCGAAGTACGCGATGAGGTTGTCCGCCGCAAGGTCGGCCATGGCGCGGCGCGTGGGTACGGTGGCGCTGGCGATGTGCGGCGTCAGCACCACATTGGGCACGGTCAGCAGGTCGGGGTGCACCTTGGGCTCGCCCTCGAACACGTCGAGGCCCGCGGCGGCGATGCGTTTCTCGCGCAAGGCCACGGCCAATGCCGCGTCGTCGACGATGCCGCCGCGCGCGATGTTGACGAGCGTGGCGGTCGGCTTCATCAGCGCGATCTCGGCCGCGCCGATCGTGTGGTGCGAGGCCGGCGAATAAGGCACCACAAGCACCACGTGGTCCGCCGTCCTGAGCAACTCCTCCTTGCTCAGGTAGCTGGCCTTGCATTCGGCCTCGAGCGCGGCGTCGAGCCTGGAGCGGTTGTGATAGACCACCTTCATGCCGAAGCCGTGCGCGCCGCGCTTCGCGATGCCCTGCCCGATGCGGCCCATGCCGATGATGCCGAGCGTGGAACCGTGGATGTCGGAGCCGGCGAACATGTCGTAGCTCCACTTCTGCCACTTGCCCGCGCGCAGAAAGTGTTCGCTCTCCGTGATGCGGCGCGCCGTGGCCATCAGCAGCGCAAAGCCGAAGTCGGCCGTGGTCTCGGTCAGCACGTCGGGCGCGTTGGTGCCGAGCACGCCGTGCGCGGCCATCGCGTCGACGTCGAAGTTGTTGTAGCCCACCGCCATATTGGCGCAGATCTTCAGGCCGGGGCAGGCATCGAGCACCGCGGCGTCGATGCGCTCACTGCCGGTGGTGAAGGCGCCCTGCTTGCCCTGCAGCTTCGCGATCAGCTGTTCCTTGCTCCAGCTCTCGTCGGACTGGTTCGACTCGACCTCGAAGTGCTGCGAGAGGCGCTCGATGGTTTCGGGAAAGATCGCGCGCGCGACCAGTATCTTGGGCTTGCTCATGATGTTTGCACTCAGCGAAAGAAGATGAAGGTGGAAAGAACGAACAGCGGAACCAGGATGGCCACCGACCACGCCATGTAGCCGAAGAAGCTCGGCATGCGCACGCCGCGGCTCTCGGCGATGGCCTTGACCATGAGGTTGGGCGCGTTGCCGATGTAGGTGTTGGCGCCCATGAACACGGCACCAGCCGAGATGGCGGCCAGCGTGGTGGCATAGGTGGTCATCAGCGCGGCCGGGTCGCCGCCCGCGGTGTTGAAGAACACGAGATAGGTGGGCGCGTTGTCGAGGAAGGAGCTCAGCATGCCGGTGGCCCAGAAATACATCGCCGGATCGGGCTGGCCGTCAGCGCGCGTCACGGCCGAGACGACGGCACCGAACGGGCCTTGCGTGCCGGCCTTGAGCATCGCGATCACCGGGATGATGGTCAGGAAGATGCCCGCGAACAGCTTGGCCACCTCGGCCATGGGGCCCCACTCGAACTGGTTGTCGGCATGCACCTTGGCCGGCGTGATCTTCAGCGAGAGCAGCGTGATGGCGACCAGGCCCGCGTCGCGCACCAGGCCCGGCAGGCCCACCCGGGTGCCGAAGACGTCGAAGCCGACGGGCGACTTCCAGAAGCCGCTGAGCAGCACGAAGGCGACCACGCCGCCCAGCAGCCAGAAGTTGACGGCGCCATCGAAGCCGATGCGCTTCGTGTCGGGCGTCGGGTCGACCGGCAGCACGCCCTCCTTGCGATAGTAGTGGCGGTCGATGGCGTAGAACAGCGCGAGCAGCACGGCCAGGAGGAAGAGCGTGTCGGGCAGGATGTTCTTCGCGGTCCAGAAGAAGTCGACGCCCTTCAGGAAGCCGAGGAACAGCGGCGGATCGCCCAGCGGCGTGAGCGAGCCACCCACGTTGGAAACGATGAAGATGAAGAACACGACCACGTGGACCCGGTGCCTGCGGTTGTCGTTGGCACGAATGAGCGGCCGGATCAGCAGCATCGACGCGCCGGTGGTTCCCATGAAGCTCGCGAGCACCGCGCCGATGGCGAGCAGCCCGGTGTTGAGGCCAGGCGCCCCATGCAGGTTGCCCCGGATGTGGATGCCGCCCGCCACGGTGAACAGCGCCGTGAGCAGGATGATGAAGGGGATGTACTCCTCCACCAGCGCATGCACGAGCTGGGCGCCGGCCAGCGAAACGCCGAAGGTGGCGGCAAGGGGCAGCAGGAAGGCCAGCGCCCAGGCCGCCGAGACCTTGCCGTAGTGGTGGTGCCAGAAGCCCGGCGCCAGCAGCGGGAACAGCGCGATCGACAACAGGATGCCGGCGAATGGCACGCCCCACAGCGGCGAGAGCGTGGCGCCGTCGAAGTCGGCAGCCATCGCCAGGGCGGGAAACGTCAGCGGCAGCACCGCGGCCGCCGCAAGGCGAAGGGGGTTTTTCATGGGGCCGTACCGTACCAGAGGGGTCAGTACAGCCTTCAAGCCGGGGGTTGTTCGATCTCGAAGACCTGGCGCAGGTAGGCCAGGTATTTTTCGTCCTCGCACATGTTCTTGGATGGCGTGTCCGACAGCTTGGCCACCGGCTGGTCGTTGCAGTGGATCATCTTGATGACGATCTGCAGCGGCTCGTAGCCCAGATCGTTGGTGAGGTTGGTGCCGATGCCGAAGGCCAGCTGGCAGCGGCCGCGGAACTGCTGGTAGAGCTCGATGGTGCGCGGCACCGTGAGGCCGTCGCTGAAGATCAGCGTCTTGGTGCGCGGATCGACCCGGTTGGCGACGTAGTGCGCCAGCATGCGCTCGCCCCACTGGAACGGGTCGCCGCTGTCGTGGCGGGCGCCGTCGAAGAGCTTGCAGAAATACATGTCGAAGTCGCGCAGGAACGCGTTCATGCCGTACACGTCGGACAGCGCGATGCCCAGGTCGCCGCGGTACTCGCGCGCCCAGCTCTCGAAGCCGAAGATCTGGCTGTCACGCAGCCGCGGGCCGAGCGCCTGGCAGGCCTGCAGGTATTCGTGGGCCATGGTGCCCAGCGGGATCAGGCCCAGCTTCATCGCGTACAGCACGTTGCTGGTGCCCGCGAGCTGCGGCAGCCGCGTGCCGGGCGGCGCCTGCACCGGCGGCGAGGTGACGGCGCCGAGTCGGGCGGTCAGCGTGCGCAGCACCTCTTCGTGCCAGTCCTTGGAGAAGCGGCGGCGCGTGCCGTAGTCGGCGATCTTCAGGTCGGCGAGGCCTGCGTCCTGCAGCTGGGTGATCTTGGTTTCGAGCCGGCGGCGGCCTTCCTCGAAGTCGGGCTTCTTCTGCGTATTGCGGAAGTACACCTCGTTGACGATGGCCAGCACCGGGATCTCGAACAGGATGGTGTGCAGCCACGGCCCCTTGATGCGGATCTCGAGCTCGCCCGAGGGCTGGGGAACGATGTTGATGTACTTCTCATTGAGCCGGAAGAGCCCGAGGAAGTCGACGAAGTCGCTCTTGATGAAACGCATCGAGCGCAGGTAGGCCAGCTCGGCGTCGCGGAACTGCAGCGAGCACAGGCTGCGCACCTCGTCCCGGATCTGTCCCGCGAACTGCGCCAGGTCGACGCCGGGGTTGCGGCACTTGAAGCGGTACTCGACCCGGGCCCCTGGGAAGTGATGCAGGACCACCTGCATCATCGTGAACTTGTAGAGGTCGGTGTCGAGCAGGCTGTGAATGATCATGGTGCTGTGCGCGGTGTCTCAAACTTTCGGCGTCCGTTCGATTATCACGGGGTGAGTCGGCCTCTGCCTACGGGGCCTGAACTGCACGTCCTACCGTGAGGGTGAATCCCCCCGATGACAGTGATTCCACGGCGAAGCACACGGCCCGCCGGATCAACCTGGCTCAAAGTCAAAGGAGGTTCGCATGAACAAGGACACCGTCAAAGGCAACTGGAAACAGCTCAAGGGCAAGGTCAAGGAGCAATGGGGGAAGCTGACCGACGACGACTTCGACGTCATCGCGGGCAAGCGCGACCAGCTGCTCGGCCGCATCCAGGAGCGCCACGGCATCAGCCGCGAAGAAGCCGAGAAGCAGGTCAAGGACTGGGAATCGCGCGACGGCCGCACGCCGGACGCGCTCTGGTTCGAACGCTATTGAGCAGCCCCCGAATTTCATCCACTCCCGAAGGAAAACATCCCATGAAAAAGCATCTCCTCATGCTGGCCCTCGCCTCCACCTGCTTCGTGGCCACGCAGGCCAGCGCCATGACCAAGGATGAATACAAGGTCGCCAAGGAAAAGATCGAGGCCGACTACAAGGTCGCGAAGGCCCAGTGCGACACGATGAAGGACAACGCCAAGGACGTCTGCCAGAAGGAAGCCAAGGGCAAGGAAAACGTCGCCAAGGCCGAGCTGGAGCAGCAGTACCAGCCGAGCGACAGCCACGCCCGCAACGTGGCTGAAGAGAAGGTGAAGGCCACCTACGAAGTCGCGAAGGAAAAGTGCGACGACCAGAAGGGCGATGCGAAGGCCGCCTGCGTGAAGCAGGCCAAGGCCGACGAAGCCCAGGGCAAGGCCGACATCAAGGCGATGAAGAAGACCGCTTCAGAACGGACCGCGCCGGTCAAGCCTTGAGCGAATCGACCACGCGTTGCAGCGCCTCGGGTAGCGGTACCGGGCGCTGCGTGACGCGGTCCACGTAGACGTGGATGAAGTGGCCCTGTGCTGCAGCGCTGTCCGCGCCCTCGGCGAACAGCGCGATTTCATACCGCACGCTCGACCGGCCCGCCTGTGCCACCCGGATGCCCGCCTCGACGGTTTGCGGGAACGCGATGGGCGCGAAATAGTTGCACTGCGTCTCCACCACGAAGCCGATCGTGGAGCCCTGGTGGATATCGAGCGCGCCGCGCTCGATCAGCAGTGCATTCACCGCGGTGTCGAACCAGCTGTAGTAGACGACGTTGTTGACGTGGCCGTACATGTCGTTGTCGGCCCAGCGCGTGGGAATGCTGCGGAAAGCGCGGTAGCTGCCGCGCGTCTGGGGGATTGGTTTGGTCGGGGCGCTCATCGCGCGGCATTTTGCCCGGGAAGCCGAATTTAGAAGATGGCTTCTAAATTGCTGCATGGCAGCAAAAACCCCTTGATCGCAAAACTCAGCTGCCTATACTTGAGGCCATGCTGCACCGCAACATAGACGGCGAGACAGCGCAACGTGAACCGACCACTCAATCATCCCCTTCTGGAGATTTCCCAAATGGCCCTGACCGCTGACCAAATCCTCGCCGCCCAAAAGGCAAACCTCGAAACCCTCTTCGGCCTGACCACCAAGGCTTTCGAAGGCGTCGAGAAGCTCGTCGAACTGAACGTGACCGCCTCGAAGGCTGCCCTGGTCGAAGCCCAGAGCACCGCCCAGGCCGCCCTGAGCGTCAAGGACGCCCAAGAGCTGCTGACGCTGCAAGCCAGCCTGTTCCAGCCCCTGGCTGAAAAGACCGCTGCCTACAGCCGTCACCTGTACGACATCGCCCAAGGCACCGGCGCCGAATTCGGCAAGGCCTTCGAAGCCAAGGCTGCCGAAGCCCAGCAAGCCTTCGTCGGCCTGGTCGACAGCGCTTCCAAGAACGCCCCCGCCGGTTCGGAAACCGCTGTTGCCGTGCTGAAGAGCGCCGTGGCCGCCGCCAACAACGCTTTCGAATCGGTCCAGAAGGCCGTCAAGCAAGCATCGGACGTCGCCGAAGCCAACTTCAATGCCGTGTCGACGCAAGCCGTTGCCGCCGCAAAGACCGCAACCGCTTCGCGCAAGCGCTAAGCTGGCGACCACCACCAGTTGTCTCCTTGGGTCCTCACGGATCCAATTCAGGGCCTCGTCTCACGACGAGGCCTTTTTTTTCGTCTGGCGGCCTCTTCGATAATGCGGGTCTCATTTCAGGAGACTCTCCATGCAGATCGACGGCAAGGTTTTTATCGTGACCGGTGGCGCTTCGGGCCTCGGCGAAGGCACGGCGCGCATGCTGGCGGCCAACGGCGCCAAGGTGGTGATCGCCGACATGCAGGCTGACAAGGGCGAAGCCGTTGCCAGGGAAATCGGCGGCGTGTTCGTCAAGTGCGACGTGAGCCAGGAAGCCGACGGCCAGGCCGCGGTGGCCGCCGCGCTCAAGCTCGGCAAGCTGGTCGGCCTCGTTAACTGCGCCGGCATCGCACCGGCCGAGAAGACGGTAGGCAAGAACGGCCCGCACGCGCTGGCCGTGTTCAGCAAGACCGTCACGGTCAACCTGATCGGCAGCTTCAACATGATCCGCCTGGCGGCCGACGCCATGGGCAGGAACGAGCCCGAAGCCACCGGCGAGCGCGGCGTGCTGATCTCGACCGCCTCGGTCGCGGCCTACGACGGCCAGATCGGCCAGGCCGCCTACAGCGCCTCGAAAGGCGGCGTGGTCGGCATGACGCTGCCCATTGCCCGCGACCTCGCGCGCAGCGGCATCCGCAACATGACCATCGCCCCCGGCATCTTCGGCACGCCCATGCTGTTCGGCATGCCGCAGGAAGTGCAGGATGCCCTGGCCGCCAGCGTGCCCTTCCCTTCCCGCCTGGGCACGCCCGAGGACTACGCCAAGCTGGCGAAGCACATCATCGAGAACGACATGCTCAACGGCGAGGTGATTCGTCTGGACGGAGCGATTCGATTGGCTCCCCGCTGAGAGCGGATTTGGGCGGCTTCGTGCTGCCGGTGCGGTCCAGGCGCTCGTAGTTCGCGATCACCTGGGCGCCCAGCAGCACCAGCGTGGCGGCGATCTCCAGGCTCAGCAGCACCACGATGGCCGTGGTGAGCGAGCCGTAGACCACATTCACCTGCGACAGCGTCGAGAAGTACCAGATCAGCACGCGCCGCGTGGCCTCCCACAGCAGCGCGGCCGTCACGCCGCCCAGCAGCGCATGGCGCAGCGACATGCGCCCGGCCGGCATCACGAGGTAGAGCGAAGTCAGCATGAAGATCTCGCCGCCCAGCCCCAGCAGGTACAGCAGCAGCCCCGAAACACCCGACAGCGACCAGCTGCGCCCCAGCAGGTCGACGCTTTCCTGCCCCACCAGCTGCAGCGCGCCCGACACCAGCGTGACGAGCAGCAACCCGACGCACAGGCACAGGATGTAGACATAGGGCATGGCCACCGATACCAGGAAATGGCGCTTGTGGTCCGCCTTGCGGTGGTGAAAGATCACCGCCATGGCACTTTCGAGCACGCTGAAGGCCAGGGAGCTGAAGAAGATCATCGTCACCAGCAACACCGGCCCCAGTACGTCGCGATGGTCCAGGAAGCTCGACAGCTCGGCCACGATGGCTTTCGACTGCCCCGGAAGCAGCCATTCGAGGTACCGCCCGATGGTGCGCAGCAGCTCGGCCTGCTCGATGACGTGCGACAGGGCGATCACGCTCACGATCAGCAGCGGCACTATGGACAGCAAGGCGTAGTACGCCACAGCCCCCGCGAGCAGCAGGCCCTGGTTGGCGCGAAATTCCTTGAGCGCGTCCCAGGCGAACCGCAGGGGGTGGCGCAGCAGCGGCGCGATGTGTTGCAGGGGTTTGGGCATCGTCATGCGTGATCCGGTCGCTTTCAGTATGCCGCCGGGGCGCGAGGCTTCGCCCGCTTGCGTATGATTTGCCGCTCTTCGCCTACATGACCATCCCCGCTTCATTCATCCAGGAACTCATCGCACGCGCCGATGTGGTCGAGATCGTCGGCCGCTATGTGCAGCTCAAGAAGGCCGGCGCCAATTTCATGGGCCTGTGCCCGTTCCACGGCGAGAAATCGCCCTCCTTCTCCGTCAGCCCGACCAAGCAGTTCTATCACTGCTTCGGCTGCGGGGTGCATGGCAACGCCATCGGCTTTCTGATGGAGCATGCCGGCATGGGCTTCGTCGAGGCGGTGCACGACCTGGCCGGCCAGTACGGCCTGCAGGTGCCGGAAGACGACGCCTCCCCCGCCGAGCGCGCCCGCGCCGCCAGCCAGCGCCAGAAGCAGGCCACGCTGAGCGACGTGCTCGAAAAGGCCGGCGACGCCTACCGCAAGCACCTGCGGCAGGCGCCCGGCGCCATCGAATACCTCAAGGGCCGGGGGGTGTCGGGCGAAGTGGCCAAGCAGTTCGGCATCGGCTATGCGCCGGCCGGCTGGCGCGCGCTCGCCAGCGTGTTTCCCGACTATGACGACCCCCTGCTCGCCGAGAGCGGGCTGGTGATCGTCAGCAACGAGGAAGGCCAGCTCAGCGAGGCCGAGGCCAAGCGCTACGACCGCTTCCGCGACCGCGTGATGTTCCCGATCCGCAATGTGAAGGGCGAATGCATCGGCTTCGGCGGCCGGGTGCTGGGCGACGAGAAGCCCAAGTACCTGAACTCGCCCGAAACGCCCGTTTTCAGCAAGGGCCGCGAGCTCTACGGGCTCTACGAAGCCCGCGCCGCCTTCCGCGACCGCGGCTATGCGCTGGTCACCGAAGGCTACATGGACGTGGTGGCGCTGGCGCAGCTCGGTTTTCCGAACGCGGTGGCCACGCTCGGCACGGCCTGCACCACGGAGCACGTGCAGAAGCTCTTCCGCTTCACCGAATCGGTGGTGTTCAGCTTCGACGGCGACGCCGCGGGCCGGCGCGCTGCGCGCAAGGCGCTCGACGGCGCGCTGCCCTACGCCACCGATGTGCGCAGCATCAAGTTCCTGTTCCTGCCGGCCGAGCACGACCCCGACAGCTTCATCCGCGAGCACGGCGCCGAGGCTTTCGCCCGCTTCGTGAACGAGGCAACGCCGCTGTCGCGCTTCATGCTCGAAGCCGCCCGCGAAGGCTGCGACCTGACTTCCGCCGAGGGCCGCGCCCACATGACGAGCAACGTGCGCCCGCTTTGGAGCGCCATGCCCGACGGCGCACTCAAGCGCCAGTTGCTGAGCGAGATCGCAACGCTGGTGCAGCTCGATGCGGCGGCGCTGTCGGATCTCTGGGCCTCCACACCCGGCCCGCGCAAGGCCGGGGGCGCACCGGCGCCTCAGCGCCCCAGCGAGCCCTCGGGCTTCAGCGGTGGCGGCAGTGATGACTACTACCCGGACATGCCCCCGCCCCAGGACTACGAACCGCCTCGCTATGAAAGCGATAGCAAGCCCAAGTTCCAGCAGCGCGGCAAGTTCACCAAGGGCAAGCGCTGGGGCGGCAAATTCGAGGAACCCATCGAGCCCCTGCGCGGACGCGGCGCCCCGCCCAGCCGCCCCGACGTGGCGGTGCGGCTGCTGTTGTCGAACATGGCGCAGTGGGAAGCCCTGTCGCACGAGCTTCACCTGATGCTCTGCGAACTGCCCGGCCATCACGGTGCCCTCTTCACCTGGCTCGACAGCCAGCTGCACGAGCACGGTGTCCAGCCCTGGGCAGCCCTGCGCGAAGGCCTGCGCGGACTCGGCTTCGAGCCGCTGGCCGAGCGGTTGATGTCCGTCTCCGAAGCCGGTCCCATCCCCGAGGGCGAAGAAGCGCAGCACCTGGCCGACGCCGCCCGCGAACTCGCCAGCGTGCTCGATTTCATGCTCGACGACCGCCTCAAGGCCCAGCAGAGCGAAGCCATCGCGGCCGTCGGGAAAGACCCGAAAGCCCTGGAGCGCTACAAGGCGCTGGAGACCCGGCGGCTCGAATTGCGCGCCCGCCTGCGCGCCTCGGGTTCAGAAACTGCTTGAAATTTGCGCAACACGCTATAATGTAGGGCTTCGCAACTGGCGAAATTAGGCAAGAGCGACAGCAGCACCTCCGGGCCGACCCCTAGCGCAACGCACTCCAACGGTAAATTCCGGCGGAAAGGGTCAATAACCGCAAGGACTGCATACCAAATGTTCGCCCGACATCTTGCCTGCTGAGGAATTCATTCCTCTTTCCCAATTGTTTTTAGTCCGTGCCTGTGCACGGGCTGTGGTGGCGCTGTCCGTGTGACGGTGCGCCTGTGATTTCGCTTGTTCTTTCTTGCCGTAACGAGGTCGTATGCCCAGTTCAAAGAAGCCTGCTCCTTCACTTGCCAAAAGCGTCGCCACCAAGCCCGCAGCAGAGAAACCGTTGAAAGCCGGCGCGAAGCCGGCAACCAAGACGGCCGCCGCCGCATCCAGATCGGCAGCCGCAACGAAAGTGAAAACCGTGCCCACGAAATCGACCTCTCTCGACGATCCCAAAAAAGCAGCCGCCCCGGCAGCCAAGAAAGTCGGCCGCCCGCCCAAGGCCGCCGGCGCCGCCACGCCTGCCACCGGCGCCAAGCGCGGCCGCAAGCCCAAGGCTGACAAGGATGCGCCCGAGAACGACATCGACCTGTCGGACATCGAGGAAGATCTGGCCGGCGACGAGCCCGCGGCTGCCACGACCACCGAAGAAAAGGTCAAGCCGCTGCGCATGAAGATCAGCAAGGCGAAGGAACGCGCCTTGATGAAGGAATTCGGCCTCGACGAGACCGTGCTCTCCGAAGAAGACCTGGCCAAGCGCCGTTCGCGCCTGAAGACCCTGATCACGCTGGGCAAGACCCGCGGCTACCTCACGCACGGCGAAATCTCCGACCACCTGCCCGACAAGCTGGTCGACGCCGAGACCATGGAAGTCGTGGTCACCATGCTCAACGACATGGGCGTGGCGGTGTAC
>Ga0182006_1000980_pt1 | contig 18826 bp, 14 predicted proteins | sample Sormic07211104_1_FD_123022 | JGI IMG/M metagenome (GOLD analysis project Ga0182006, IMG submission 123022) | Rhizosphere microbial communities from Sorghum bicolor, Mead, Nebraska, USA - 072115-104_1 MetaG | ecosystem: Host-associated > Plants > Roots > Rhizosphere | place: USA: Nebraska...
TAGCCATGGACCATCAACTTTATTCCTTATTCTTCAATGGCAAGTTAAACCAGTGGAAACCATCTCTTGCAATAAGTGCTTCAGCTTCTTCTGGCCCCCAGCTATCGGCAGGGTAATTAGGAAAGTTGATTGATTTTTTACTCTCCCATGTATTTAAAATTGGCATCACCAGTTCCCATGCCGCTTCTACCTGATCGCCACGCATAAACAAGGTTTGATCGCCCATCATGGCGTCTAATAATAAGGTTTCGTAAGCTTCAGGGGTATCACCCTCGTAAGTTCCTTTATAATCGAAAACCATATCGACAGGATTCAACACCATATCCAATCCAGGTCTTTTGGCTTGTACCTGCATACGGATACTCATTTCAGGCTGTATACTGATTACTAACCTGTTTTGTTGCCAGTTTTCGGTTACACCTGATGAGAAAATCTGATGTGGCACATCTCTAAACTGAATGGTAATTAAAGATGAAGTTTGGTTTAGTCGTTTTCCTGTTCTTAAATAGAAAGGAATGCCTTGCCATCTCCAGTTATCAATATGGAATTTAACTGCAGCAAAAGTTTCGGTATTGGAGTGTGCATCAACACCTTTTTCCTGACGGTATCCAGGCACTTCCTTACCTTCAACCCAACCTTTACTATATTGACCCCGAACAGTATGAAAACGGATATCTTCGGCAGAAAAAGGGCGCATTGCTCTTAAAACCTCAACTTTACGGTTTCTGATTTCATCGGCATCAAAATTAATTGGTGCTTCCATTCCAACTAAACAAAGCAATTGCAACAGGTGATTCTGGATCATATCTCTTAAGGCACCAGAGCCTTCGTAATAACCTCCACGATCGCCCACACCTAACTGTTCGGTTACTGAAATTTGAACGTGATCGATATAAGACCTGTTCCATAACGGCTCGAACAATGCATTGGCAAAACGGAAAGCCATCATGTTTTGTACGGTTTCTTTACCTAAGTAGTGATCTATGCGATAGATCTGCTTTTCTGTAAAAATAGTGCTTAATAATGTATTTAGCTCTTTTGCTGATTCTAAATCATGGCCGAAAGGTTTTTCGATTACGATACGGCTATTGTCTTCATCTTGCGTAAGTTTATATTTCTGCAAACATTCAGCAATAATCGGGAAGAAATTAGGCGCAACTGCCAGATAGAAAATTACCTGTGTTCCGACTCCAAATTCTTTTTGATATTTTTCTACAGTTGCTTTAAGGTTTTCGAAAGTTTTTGGCTGAGCAAAATCAGTAGGACAGTAACTCATCGTCTTTGCAAAATCGTCCCATTTCTCTTTTTTTACTTTTCCGCTGCGTGAAAACTGATTTACAGCATCTTCTAAAGCAGCTTTGTAGCTATCGTCGGTAAATTCGGTTCTACCGGTACCAATAACGGCAAACTTATCTGGCATGTAACCCTCAATAAATAAATTATATAGGGCAGGTGCTAATTTTCTTTTGTTTAAATCACCTGTTCCACCAAATATTACAAAAATGGTAGGGTTTAATGCGGTTTTGGTTTTCATTTTATGTTCTTGTTCGTGAATCTAATTAGGTTATGATAATTTATTCCAATCAGCATGGAAAACACCATCTTTATCGATACGCTCGAAAGTGTGTGCGCCAAAGAAATCTCTTTGTGCCTGGATTAAGTTAGAAGGCATTCTGGCTGTAGTAATGGTATCGAAATAGGTTAGGGTAGACGCAAATGCAGGGATACCCAAACCAGAATTGATACATGCACTAATTGTTTTGCGTGTACCAGCTAAAGTACCTTTAATGATGTTCTGGATACCCGCATCGCCAAATAAATGTTCTAAAGCGTTGTTTTTATCGTAAGCCTGATAAATATCTTCTAAAAATTTAGCCCTGATGATACAGCCACCACGCCAGATTTTAGCAATTTCCTGTAACTGTAAATCGTATTGGTATTCTTTTGAAGCCTGAACCAGTAAATGCATGCCCTGTGCATAAGCACTGATCATAGAGAAGTAAAATGCATCTTCCAGTTCATCAATAGTAACAGCAATTTTGGTGTCTTTCTTGCCAAAAGCCTCTTCTAAAGAAACCCTTAGTTTTTTGAATTTAGATAAATCTCGGTTAGAAACAGCCTCATTAATGGTTGGTATAGGTAACTGAAGTTCCATTGAAACCTCCGAAGTCCATTTTCCGGTACCTTTTGAACGTGCTTCATCTTTAATCTGATCTAAAAGATCGTTTTGTGTCTCAGTATCTTTAAAAAGAAAGATTTCAGCTGTAATTTCCAATAAGAAAGATTGCAGTCTGCCTTCGTTCCATTTTTTGAATACTTTATATATTTCTTCGTTGGTATAACCTAATCCATTTTTAAGGATGCCATAAACCTCGGCAATGAGCTCCATAATGGCATATTCGATTCCGTTGTGCACCATTTTAACAAAGTGGCCAGAAGCACCAGGGCCAATGTAGGTTACGCATGGATCGGTTCCAACTTTTGCAGCCACAGCATCAAAAACATCTTTAACAACGTTATAAGCTTGTTTATCGCCACCTGGCATCATACTCGGACCAAAACGTGCACCTTCTTCACCACCAGAAATACCCATTCCGAAGAAATGTAAGCCATCTTTCTCCAGTTCATCAACACGGCGGTTGGTATCGGTAAAATGTGAATTTCCACTATCGATAATAATATCGCCCTTGCTTAAAAGTGGTTTTAGTTCTGCAATAACGCTATCTACAATCGGTCCGGCTGGTACTAATAAGATTAATGTACGTGGTGTTTGTAAGCTGGAAATAAAGCTTTCAATATCGTCAAAACCTTCTAAGTTGTGTTTCTTGCCTTCTTCTTCAAGTTTCGATATCATTTTTCTGTCTTTATCGTAACCAGTTACAGAGAAGCCTTTATCAGCCATGTTTAATAATAAGTTCCGGCCCATAGTGCCTAAACCGATCATTCCCAATTTATAGTTTTTTGAATCGTTATTTGCCATTTTTTATTTTTTCTAATGCACCCAAAATTAGGGTTTACAAATTAATATTGCAGCTATTGTTGTTAAAAGATTGTAATAAAGATTATTAATTTTCAGGCTCAACAGTAAAGATGTTGTACTTGTCGGCCAGTTTCCAGAGTTTTGCACCGCCTTTTATCCCGTCTCTGTTGGTTACAATTTTAATATTGCTTTCCAGTTTAAAGTCTATTTGTTTAGAATTGCCACCTCCAATATATAAGGTATCATAATTGAAAACCGTTTTGTAGATTTCGATTACTTTTTTGAGCCTTTTATTCCAACGTTCAGTTCCAATTTTTTCGAAAGCCTTATTTCCGATGTAATCATCATAATCTTCTTCCTTGTTGATCGGGAAATGGGCGAGTTCTAAATGCGGCAATAATTCTCCGTCGAATAGTAAAGCTGTTCCAAAACCTGTGCCTACTGTAAAAACAATTTCAAAGCCCTTGCCTTCAACCACACCTAAACCTTGTTGATCGGCATCATTTACCAAACGCACTGATTTACCTAATGCGTTAGCAATACGCTGGGCAAGATCAACATCAGTCCATTTGTTTTTTGCGAGGTTAGGGGCAGTTTTAACAATCCCGTTTTTAACATAACCAGGAAAACCGATCGAAACGCGGTTGTAGCTTAAAGGAAATGGCTTAATCAACTCGATAATTCCAGAAACAATATCCTTTGGGGTAGCTTCTGGCGGGGTTTTGCTTTTCAGATATTCGGTAAGCATATTTCCGCTTTCGTCTAAAAGAACCGTTTTGATGCTTGTACCGCCTATATCAATAGATAATATATTGTTGTTTTCAGCCTTTTTATCTGTAGCCATGATTTTGTATTTATAATTTCGAAGTTCTACAAATAAATTAAAACAACAAACATTAAATGAAGATCGAAGTAATTTAGGTGTAATAATATATTCTATAAAATCTATGTATTTAATAGAATATATTTAAGTTTGTTCCGTTAAACTAAAAAAGACCACAAAAGTTATGACGGTAAACTACCTTGCATTTGCTATTCCAGCATTTTTTATTTTTGTATTTATTGAATTTAAGATCGCCCAGCACCAAAAGAAAGCGAAAATTTTTAAATATGAAAGTACGGTTGCAAATTTCAGTGTGGGTATTGCCGAAAGGTTGTTGAACTTATTTATTGCGGCAAGTTTTTATCAGGTGTACGATTGGGTGCATTTAAATTATGCAATTTTTGATATCTCTACAAAGTGGTATGTGTGGATATTATTGCTTTTGGCAACAGATCTTGTTTGGTACTGGTACCATAGACTCGGCCACGAAATTAATTTTTTATGGGCTGCACATATCGTTCATCATCAGAGTGAAGAGTTTAATTTATCAGCTGCTGCAAGGATTACGACCATTCAGGCCATTTTCCGAAATGTGTTTTGGTGTATGCTACCCTTAATTGGTTTTCATCCCAATATGATCATTACTATACTTTTGGCTCATGGGGCCTATTCATTTTTTACGCATACACAATTAATCGGTAAGCTGGGCTGGCTGGAACATATATTCATCACGCCTTCTTTGCATGGTGTTCACCATGCTTCCGATGAAAAATACCTGGATAAAAACTATGGCGATGTTTTTGTATTCTGGGATAAGTTATTCGGTACTTTTCAGGCTGAAGAAGAGGCACCTAAATATGGTTTAACACATCCTATTAAAAGTTATAGTTTCCTTTGGCAACATTTTCACTACTATTTAGAAATAGGAGAGGCGTACAAGCGTGCCAATGGATTTAGGGCTAAATGGAATGCCGTATTTGGCAGTCCAGCATTGATGGATCAAAACATCCGGCCCATTTTAGAAGAGCGTTATTTTCAAAATAAAATACAACGTGTTGCTAAACCTAAGTTTAAAACCTATTTAAATATACAGTTGATAGCAATAGTTGTAATGCTTACCGGCACTACCTTATTTTACAGTTTTTTAACCCCGTTCAATAAAGCTGCTATACTTATCTTCATCTTGCTTACATTAATCAATATCGGTGCGCTTTTGGAACAGCGTAGGTGGATCTATTACCTCGAATGTTTCAGGTTCATATTAATTTTTGGCTATTTTTTCTATGCTTTCAATCTGCTTGGTTTTTTAATCTTTCCGGTGATTATCTTAATTGCACTTGAACGGACATTCTCTTTACGTAAACTTTACATGAAGCATGTATTTGAGTACGCAAAGGCAGGTTAAGGATGTTTCTTTATCTTTCGGTTTTAGCTGATATATAAATGTTACAAGGCGATGTTTCGTTTTGTTGCTCTATTTATTCTCCTACTGATACGTCTTGTAATAAAATTATTACGTGACGCTGTTGGGTTGGTGGTTTATTCCATTGGTACCGTATTTTTCTTTATGTATTGCAAGTAAAGCTATTTATTGGTTTATTTAGGTGTAGCTTAGTTATTTCATTCCTCTTACAATCATCGATATTTCTGTCTGTTTAAACATTCAATTCAAAAATATTTCTTGCAGATTTATTTTATTGTTTTTAGTTTCGATTTGTTTTGTTAATTTTAATTAACGAAATATATAGTAAGTAAAACTAAATAAATCGCAATATATTTTGGTTGCTTTTCAATACTTAATGTTTGCTTAATATATTTTTAACATAAACAGGCTTACTTTGCCCGCAAATCCGGACAAAATAAATCGCACATATGAACCCTATTACTAACCGGATATACTATAATAATTATGATCGAAAATTTTACTCAACAGATTTCGTGGCATCAATGCGTTCTGCATGTAAAGCAAAGCAGTCCTGATAATCACCAAAAGAACAGACGGACTTTTTTTAAGGATAAACTAAAACGCTTTAGTTTTTTCGTTTGTGTTGTGCTGATACAATTTTGTATCAACGAAAGTTTTGCACAAACTCCGGCACAAAATATTGTAATTAAAGGTACCGTGCTGGATGACCAGGATGGACAAATATTAATTGGAACAACGATAACGGATAACAATAAGAAGTTTTTAGGAGTGACCAATGACAAGGGGAATTATACTATCAGTATTGCTAAGGGAACTACTGTTCTTTACAATATGGTGGGCTATTCAACTTTGCGGAAAACGTTTAATAATAACGAAAACAATGTGATTGTAAGGCTAAGCTCATCTAACAGCCAGTTAAATGATGTGGTTGTTACGGCATTAGGCATAAAGCGTGAGGAAAAATCGTTAGGTTATGCAGTTTCTAAATTAGATAGTACGGCCTTTACCAATGCGGTTTCTAGTAACTGGACAGATGCTTTATCGGGCAAAGTTGCAGGTTTAAATTTGGTTAGAAATAGTGGTCCAGCCGGTTCAAATAAAATTATTCTTCGTGGTGAAAATAATTTGACAGGAGATAACGAAGCCTTAATTGTAATTGATGGCGTTGTGGCGAGTAGTTCGGCAAGACGTACAGGCGGTACAGGCGGCGGTGTTTACGGAACATCAGGAGATATTATGCCTGCCGATTTTGGTAGTGGGTTAAATGATTTAAATCCTGATGATATAGAAAATGTAACCGTATTGAAGGGTCCTGCTGCATCAGCATTGTATGGACAGCGTGGAGCAAATGGGGCCATCATCATCACAACAAAATCTGCCAGCTTAAATAAAAAGAAAGTTAATATCTCCTTTACTTCAAACAGTGCATGGGAAGAAATTAACAAAAGTCCCGATAGGCAAACACAATACGGCGCTGGGGTATCTGGCAATTCATATTACTCATATGGAGCGAGTGCCGATGGAGCAAACACCAATTCTACAAGTTCTACTTATGGCCCTGAGTTTTCTCCCGGAGCGATGTTTTTTCAATATGACCCTGCAACCAGAGCGCAAGGATTAACCAGAACACCATGGGTGGCAACTCCTGATCCAATTGATGCATTTTTTAAAACCGGTTTCGAATCATCCAATTCATTTGGTATAGATGGTACTTACAAAAAAGTGGGTTTACGCTTCTCTGCAAGCCATGGCAATAACGAATGGATTGTGCCAAATACAGGTTTGGAGCGAACTACTGCTGCATTAAATATTACAAGTAACGTAACTAAAAAACTAAACATTAACGCCAAGGTGCAATATAGCAATAGAAAAAGCGATAATTTACCAGCCACGGGTTATGGTAATCAGTCGTTAATGTATTGGTTTATGTTTGCACAACCAAATATGAATATTGATTGGTATAAAGATTATTGGGCAACAAACTTAGTTTACAGACAGTTTACAAATTTAACTACCACTTTCCCTGAAGGCCCATATGCTATATCAGAGCAATATTTGAACGGACAAAGACGGAATGGTTGGTTAGGAAACATCCAAGCAACTTATAGATTTACGGATGCATTGAGTTTAATGCTTAGAGCATCAGGAGATCTGAATAATGATGTTCGCGAAACTCTTCGCCCCTGGGATGCTGCAGGTAATAAATTCGCACATGGTTCTTATCGCGTTACGGATATACGATCTTACGAAATAAGTGCCGATTTTTTATTAAAGTATAATAAACAATTAACTAAAGATATTCAGCTTACTGCTAATTTAGGTGGTAGCCAAATGCGTAATCAATACAACAAGCTAGAAAAAAGAGCTGATGGATTAGTTATTCCAAATCTTTATGAGTTAAGCAATAACGAAAATCCTTTAGTTTATGCCCCCGATACGGCACAATACAGGCTCAATAGCTTTTATGCTTTAGCTTCTTTAAGCTTTAAAAACTACCTTTATTTAGATATAACAGCCCGTCAGGATTGGAACAGTACATTAGCAACAATTACCAGAACTGATAATGTTGGTTTTTTCTATCCTTCTGCAAGTTTGGCTTTTGTTGCTTCCGATTTTTGGAAACTACCAAAGGTAATCAGCTTTGCTAAATTAAGAGCCTCTATTGCTAGTGTTGGTAGTGGTGGCACCACGCCTTACAGAACTGCTTATAATTATTTGTACGCAGCAGATGGTATTTACCCTGATAGTGCGATGAATAATCCACGTATTTTGCCAAATCCCGATTTAAAACCACTAAAAACGACCACAATTGAGCTTGGTTTAGATTTAAAATTATTTAACAACCGATTAAACTTTGATTTTGCAGCTTATAGCGGAAATACCAAAAACCAGATTTTGAGTCGCATTGTTGATAAGGCTTCCGGTTATAATGTTCAAGTAATAAATGTGGGTAGGGTAGATAATAAAGGCATTGAGCTTGCTATAAATGCTACACCACTAAAATCTCGCACTTTTAAATGGGAGGTAAACGCAAACTTCTCGGCCAATAGAAATAAAATTAGAGAACTCGCAGATAGTTCAGTTGTGTTACGTACTGGTGCGCTAGGTGGCGGACAAGTAGTTGCCAATGTTGGCGGTAGCATGGGCGATATGTATGGTAGAGGTTATTTACGTTCACCAGATGGGCAAATAGTTTTTAATCCGACCACAGGAGTGGCGCTAGAAAATCCTGATTTGCTGTATTTAGGTAACACAATACCTCAATTTAGGTTTGGTTTTGGCACTAGTGTTACTTATAAAAATGTTAGTGTTAGTGCATTGTTTGATGCACAATTAGGCGCAGTTGGGCACTCTTTAACATTTTCTAGGATGGCATCGTTAGGTAAACATAGTGTTACCTTGCCAGGAAGATATAATGGTGTAGTTGGCGACGGGGTACTTCTAAATCCTGATGGAACATACCGTAAAAATGATGTGGTAGCTACCGATATGAATGCCTATTACGAATCAATTTATGGTAGTGGGCAAGCAGAAGGAAGTGTATTTAGAACGGATTACTTAAAATTTAGAGAAGCAAATTTAACATACAATTTTGGGCAAAAAGTGCTTAAAAGTATAGGTTTCACTAAATTGAGTCTAGGTGTTTATGGGCGTAACTTATTTATTTGGTCGCCTTGGCCAGCTTTCGATCCCGAGTTTGGAACATTAGCGGGAGGAGATATAGTTCAAGGTTTTGAAACAGGCCAATTGCCTTCAACCAGAACTTTTGGAGCCCGTTTAGTAGTTGGACTTTAATTTTATCAACATGAAAAATTATAAACAAACATTAGCATATACTTTTTTAGCCATCATTGGTTTAACCTTTAATTCTTGTACAAAAGACTTTACCGGAGTTAATACCGATCCTATTGGCAAGAGCACAACAACAGCAAACCAATTATTAGCACCTGCTTTAGTTGGTGTTCTTAACGCAAATATGAGCAGAAATTGGAATTTTAATAACCAACTAATGCAAGTTACGGTTGAAATTAACGATTCGGAAGGTCGTGTTTTTAGGTACGATGTACGAAGAACACAGGCAGATTACACCTGGAACAATTGGTACTTATTTTTAACTGATTTAAAAGATATTTATACCATTGCCAGCAAGCCAGAATCGCTAAACAAATCATATCAAGGCATATCACTTGTTGCTCAAACTTGGGTATCTCAATTATTAACTGATACTTATGGAGATGTACCTTATAGCGAAGCCAATTTAGGTAAAGAGGGAAACGTACAACCTAAATTTGACAGACAAAAAGATATTTATGCTGATATGTTTGCCAAATTAGAACAAGCTAACCAACTTTTAAAAGAAGGCACGCCAATTAATACCACTGGCGATCCTGTTTTTCAAGGCGATGTTTCAAAATGGAGAAGGTTTTGCAACTCGTTATATTTACGATTATTATTAAGGGCATCGGGCAAAGCCGAAGTTGCGCCAACTATAATTGCCAAAATAAAACAAATTGTTGATGGCAACCCATCAGAATATCCGATAATGCAAAATAATACCCACACAGCTAAAATTTTATGGAACGGAACAAACAGCAGTACGGCAGTTTTTTCATCACCATTTATGGTAAATATTAGAGCTGCTGATTTCAGAGGAATTCCTATTTGCAATTTCTTTTTGGGTAATCTGGTAACATGGGATGACCCCCGTATGAATAGTAATTTAACAGGTAACAATGTTAATCGTTTTTGTATAGATGCTGCACCAAATGGTGGTTTTGTTGGTATTCCAAGTGGTTATGCTCAGGGATCTGGTCTTTCGGTTTTATCTCACTTTAATTCTGATGCTGAAAATAAGCCCACCTTACAAACTGATCGTTTTACAGGGATTATTATGAATGCTGCCGAAGTTGATTTTATTTTGGCAGAAGCTGCTGCAAGAGGATGGATTAGTGGCCCAACTGAAAAATATTACTACAAAGGAATGGTTGATGCGATAAATTATTGGTTGCCAAATTACATCAGTACAACAACTGATAGCAGGTTTATTGATTATGTACAGGCAGCCAATTTAGATTGGGATTCAACACTTCCATTGGATAATACCACATCCGGAAATAGTCAGTTAGAAATGATTCATATACAAAAATACTACGCAATGTTTTTGGTGGATTTTCAGCAATGGTTTGAATATCGTCGTACTGGGCATCCTATTTTACCAAAAGGACCAGGTTTGGTTAACAACCAAAAAATGCCAGCAAGGTTAAATTATCCAGTGGTAACACAGTCAACAAATCCAACTAGTTATAATAATGCAATAGCTGCACAAGGTGCTGATGACATAAATACCTTAATGTGGTGGCAGAAACCATAATTATTTAAAATTGAGCTAAAAAGTTATGAATAAAATAATAAGAAATATGCTGTTTGCACTAGGGTGTATTGCAGTTATAATAAGTTGTAAAAGAGATACCGATTACGTATTATCAACACCGAGTATGTTTATCCCAAATGTTGATTTACGCAAAATTTATAAAAATACCGAAGTAACGCTTACAACCGAAAATATGCGTGGAGCCAGTATGGTTAAAGGGCAGGTAATTTCTGATCATTCTACCAATAATTTGCCACCGGGTTTGCTCATCATTCAAAATACTAGAATTGTTGGTGGGCTAGATTCATTAAGAGGTATTGCCATAAACATTGGTGTCGATGCCGCAAAATATGTTCCTGGCGATTCTGTTCACGTTAAAATTGAAGGTGGAGTGTTGAAACGTGTTGATGGTACGTTACAAATTATGGGCAAAACTGCTGCTGATGTTACTAAAATTGCTTCAGGTAAAACTTTATATATTTCGAGAGGATATGGCAATCTAATAGCTACTTATCCAGATAGGTACGAATGTACTTTGCTAACTATTTATAAATGTACATTCAATCCCACATTATCTGCTACAGAAACCTTAGCAGGTGATAAAGTTTTAAATGATGGTACAAATGATTTCGGATTCTATACCGATCCAAAAGCGTCATTTGCATCTGTAAAGCCACCATATTCTGGTAATTATAAAGGGATAATAATCAATAAAATCGTTAATGATAAAATACTTCCACAACTACGTATAACTAATGCTAATGATATTGGCGCTTTAAGCACTAACATTGATGCTCCTGAATGCGTAATTTCAGGCTTTATAAGTGATGTAAATGGTGGTGATGGCAACAATGAATACGTTCAGCTCAGGGCTACTAAAGATATTAATTTTGCCAACACGCCTTTTTCTTTAATAGTTTCTAATAATGCTGGAGCATCTGTACCAACGGGTGTACCAGCACAAGGTTGGGCAACTGGCCAGCAGCGTACTTACAAAATAAATCTAACTTCTGGTACTGTAAGCAAAGGCGAATTTTTTTATGTTGGTGGTATAAATAAATTAATTAACGGCGCTAATTCTACATCAATTGCCTCATCAAAATGGATTAGGGCATTAGATTATAATAAGGTGAGCGATCGTTTTAACTCATCTAGTACAGTTACTGGTAATGCCACCACCGGTTTAATGGCAAATAGTGGTAATGCATTCGGGATGGCAGTATTTAGAGGTATTGAGGTTACCGCAGCTACTGTACCTATCGATGTATTGTGGGTTAGTACTGGTGGGCTTTTATATCAATCTGGCGGTGCCCCTAATTATGGTGGAGGTTACAGAATTGGTAATACTGATATTTACGATGTCATTAATCCTCAAAATTTAGTTCCTCAACCTTTTTACAGAGCAGGTACAAATACACAATCGTTAACCTATTTAACTGCGGATTTAGGCTATTTCTACCTTTTAGGCGGTGCTTATGATACAAAATTAAATAAATGGGTAAAAGCAAGAACGCAAACTCCAATTCTTTTAACTAAAACCTCAGCACTTAAAGATATTGAGCCTGCTAACGCAACTGAAATAAGATAATAAATTATAAAAAGTTAAAAATATCTATAAAAATCTTTGTCATCTGCGGAAGAAATTATTTTATATTCTTCCGCAGCAAGTAAAAAATCATTCATAATGAATAGAAGATCCTTTATTCAAAAATCTGCACTCTTAGGTACAACGCTATTTGTTAGTATCAAAGCTTTTTCTTTTTCATCGCTATTAGAAAACAAAATTTCTGGTAGGATATTAAGTAAAGGAAAAGGAATAGCTAACGTTGTAGTTTCAGATGGCTTTAACGTGGTTCAAACTGATAAATCAGGCTATTACACCATCGAAATTAATCCCTTGGCGAAATTTGTCTGGATTAGCACACCTTCAGGTTACGAATTTAAAACTGAAAGTTCTATTGCTAAACATTATGAAAGCGCATTAGGAAAAACCAATCTGAATTTTGAGTTAACACCGCTGAAACAAAATGACAACCGTCATAATTTTATTATATGGGCCGACCCTCAGGTCAAAAACAAAAAGGATGTTGCGCAGATGATGGAAACTTCAGTTCCGGATACGATAAAAATTATCAAGGCAATGGATCCAAAAATTCCTGTTCACGGTATTACCGTTGGCGATATTGTTTGGGATAATCATGAGCTATTTACTGACTATAATGCTGCCGTTACTAAAATGGGAATTCCATTTTTTCAGGCTTTAGGCAATCATGATATGGATTACAGAATGGGTGGTGATGAAACTTCTGACAAAACCTTTCAGGAGCATTATGGTCCAACATATTACTCATTTAACCGCGGAAAAGCACATTATGTTGTGCTGGATGATGTTCGCTATTTAGGCACTGAAAGAAATTATGACGGATTTATTTCCCAGACCCAGTTAGATTGGCTGGCAAAAGATTTGAAGTATGTAGCTAAGGACACATTGCTTATCATTAATATTCACATTCCTGTACATAACGCAGTTAAGAACAATGCGGACTTTTATACTGTATTGAATGGATTCACTAATGTTCACATTATGTCGGGCCACACTCATTACAATCGCAATGTAATAACCAATGGTATTTTCGAACATAATCATGGTGCTGTCTGCGGTGCCTGGTGGACAGGCCCTATTTGTGAAGATGGCACCCCAAGAGGTTACGGTGTTTATGAAGTTAACGGCACGGAGTTGAAATGGTTTTATCAGCCGACAGGCTCAACAAAAAAAGAACAGGTTCATATTTACGTCGATGATTTAACCAACCAGAAGCGACTGATCGCCAATGTTTGGAATTGGGATCCGGAATGGAAAGTTGAATACTTTTTAGATGGAAAAGCCATGGGTCCGTTAGAACAGCAGAAAGGTTACGATCCCTTATCAGTAAGTTTATATAAGGGTGATAAATTGCCCGCAGGAAGAACATTTCCCGAGCCAAGCAAAACAGACCATTTATTTGTGGCACATTTTGAACCTTCAATCAAAAAGATAAAAGTCGTTGCTACTGATAGGTTTGGTGAAAAGTTTGAGGCTGATTTTACGGCTTAATTTAATAAGAAAACATTATGAAAATTTCGAAATCCTTAGTTGTGATTTGTATGAGTGTCGTTACTCTTCAAGCGACTGCACAAGTTGCAGAATTTCCAAAATTTAGTGCAGAAGCACATCGTGGTGGGAGAGGCTTATGGCCGGAAAATACCATCTTGGCAATGCAAAATGCGATGAAAATTGATGGCATTACAACCCTTGAAATGGATACGCACATTACTAAGGATGGTCAGGTTGTGGTGACCCATGATGATTATTTAAGTCCGGGTTTTATGCTTACGCCTGAAGGAAAGGAAATTCCATCAACTGATGCAAAAAGATATCCGATTTTTCAAATGGAATATAAGGATTTAAAACAATTCGACTTAGGCACAAAACCATTGGCTGGTTTTCCAAATCAGCAAAAAGTTAAAACAAATATTCCCTTGATGAGCGATTTGATAGATGCCGTTCAAAAAGACATAAAAAAGAATAAAACAAAACAATTTTTTTATAACATTGAAACAAAGTGCGATGCAAAAGGGGATGGTATAACCAATCCTGAACCTGCAGTTTTTGTCGAATTACTGATGGATGTTATCAAAAAGAAAAAAATCATGCCTTATGTGGTTATCCAGTCTTTTGATAAAAGAACAATTCAACTTATTCATGAAAAATATCCTGACGTAAAAACATCATTCCTGGTCGCAAATAAAAAATCTTACGAAGAAAATATTGCAGATTTAGGTTTTAAACCCTTTATTTTAAGTCCGCTGTGGCAAATGGTAAATGAAGAACTGGTTAAAAAAGCACATACTGATGGTGTAAAAATCATTCCCTGGACGGCCAATACCTTAGCCGATATTCAGAAATTAAAAGCCTTAAATGTGGATGGTATTATTTCTGATTATCCGGATATTTTAGTTCAGGCAAAATAGTTTTAGGCCTTAATAAAAATATAATATGAAAGCACTTTTTAACAAGTTATGGGTAACCGCGGTTGTATTTACGTTGAGTTTTACAGCAGCTACGGCTCAGGTAGTTAAATGGGACAGCACTTACCGCCCTGGGAAATATGTTGAGCTGGTGGCTAAGTTTAAAGCGGATCCAAAATCTAAAACAGATTTCGTCTTTTTGGGTAACAGCATTACCGCTGGCACGGATTGGGCTAAGCTTTTAGATCTTCCCCAGGCAAAAAACAGAGGGATTTCAGGGGACATTACTTTTGGTGTTTTAGAACGTTTGCAAGATGTAATTGATGGTAAACCAGCAAAGGTTTTTATCCTGATTGGTATAAATGATATTTCCCGGAATATTCCGGATAGCGTGATCTTAAAAAATTATAAGACAATGATTGCCAGAATCAGAAAAGGCTCTAAGAAAACGCACATCTATTTCAATACACTTTTGCCGGTAAACAGTGCTTTCGAAAAATTTAAAAACCATTATGGCAAAGACGAACACATTCTTTGGTTAAATGATGAAATCAGAAAATTTGCAGCAAAAAATGTAACAGTCATTGATCTGTATCCAAATTTTATCGATCAGGACAAACATTTAAGGGCAGCACTTACTAAAGATGGTTTACACCTTATTCCTTCCGGATATCAGGTTTGGGCCGATTTTCTTAAGAAGTCGGGTTACTTAACTGAGCGATAATTTTTATAGCGATAGTTGCTTGCGGCCTTGTTGGATGGCCATGTGTTTGGAAAGCAGGGATGGAGGCATTAGTTAACAGCAATCCTGCTCTCGCTTCTGCTCCGATGGAAAAATCGGAAGCATCCCGCTTTGATCGGGTTTAGTTGGCAGTGCCAATACTACTATTTGAGGTGAAGATTCAAGAAATAAATAAAATTCTGCATAATGCTATTAAACCATTAATAGTTGCAGAATCGCTACAGTCCTAAACCTGGTTGACGCGGTCCCGATATAAAATCGGGGCAAGCAGAAAACAAGACTAGCATTAAAAAAGATCACTGCCATTGCTTTCCAAAAAAATAGGTTAAGCATATTAAAGTATTAAGCTACAACCGGCAACCAGTATCTTTTCTTTGTCGATATCTTTTAAGCCAGGAACGCTACCTAACTTTTCTATTTTGGCATATTGCTGGATATATCTTTCCGTTTCCACATTCTCGTCGCCATTAAAAATGATGCCTTTAATCGGGATTTCGTATTGTTTAAGCAGATTGATGGATAAAAGGGTGTGGTTAATACTGCCTAAATAATTTTGTGAAACCAGTATCACTTCAACATTCAACTTTTTGATCAGGTCGATAATTAGTTCTTTTTCGTTTAAGGGCACCATTAAGCCGCCAGCACCTTCAATAATCAGATTGTTATCCGTTAAAGGCATATGGATTTTGTTCAGATCAATCTCAATGCCATCCAATCTCGCAGATAAATGCGGCGATAGGGGTTGTGTTAACCTATAGCTTTCCGGGTGGATAACCGTATGCGTATTGCTTATTAAATTACCTAACGTTATGCTATCGCTGGTATCTAAATCTCCCGATTGGATTGGTTTCCAATAATCTGCTTTTAATTTTTCTGTTAAAATGGCACTGATTAATGTTTTTCCGATGCCCGTTCCAATGCCTGTGATAAAATATTTAGCCATTTAATTCAATTCTTTAAGATGATTAACCAACGAAATAATTTCCTCGTCGGTATTAAAGTTGTGAAGACAGATTCTCAGCCTTTCTTTGCCCAAAGCAACTGTTGGGCTTAATATTGCCCGTACATCGAAACCTTTACTTTGCAGTGTGGTAGCGGCCAGTTTAGTCGCTCCATTTGATGAAAACAAAATGCCCTGAATAGCACTTTCGCTATCAAGTGCATTAATGTTTTGCTCTTTTAACATTTTTCTAAACAATGCAATTTTTTGATGAATCAGCTGATGATCAATATTCTTTAAGTGTTGGTATGCCGATCTAACTGCAACTATATTATGGATGGGGGCAGCTGTGGTGTAAATGAACGATCTTGCAAAATTGATCAGGTAATGGCGCAAGTTTTTACTTCCTAAAATAATGGCTCCGTGTACGCCCAAGGCTTTTCCAAAGGTTACAATTCGTGCAAATACCTTACTGGTTAGGTTAAGCTGGTTGATCAATCCGCTGCCGTTTGCGCCAAAAACTCCGGTAGCATGAGCTTCATCTACAATCAGGCTGGCCTGGTAACGCTCGCAAAGATTTGCGATCTCTGTTAATGGTGCAATATCTCCATCCATAGAATAAATGCTTTCTACCACTACAAAAATATTTCCTTTCGCCAGTTTCAGTTTGGTTTCTAGATCGTTTATATTGTTATGAAGAAATTTATAACGCGTAGCATGGCTTAACCTACAGCCATCTATAATGCTGGCGTGAATCAATTCGTCAGTAATAATGGTGTCGCCGCGCTGCGGGATGGTTGATAATAGCCCTACATTGGCATCATAACCAGAGTTAAAAATCAATCCACTTTCAGCCAGGTGAAAATCGGCAATAAACTGTTCGGTTTCTTCAGTGAATGCAGTATTTCCGCTTAATAATCGCGAGCCACCAGCTCCGTTCAGGTAATTGGGGAATATGGTTATAGTACTGTTTATCAGGTTTTTTAATTCACTAGATCTGGCAAAACCTAAATAATCATTAGAACAAAAATCAAAAGGAGGGATGTTAATCGATAAATTCCTGATCGAAAGGTAATCTTTTCGTTCCTGAAGTTTATTGTTAAGAAACTGTTCAATTTTGCTCATCGCTCAAAAGTAAAAAAAGCGCCCCGAATAATCGGAACGCTTTCAAAAATATAATTAATTAATATTTGAGCTATTTATCCTTGTGCAGGAGGATTAGAAACTACAGGTGCTTTGTCTTTTTTACCTCTACCACCCATTCCTTTTCTCATTTTCTCTCCTTTTTCTCTGGCTTCGGCACGGAAAACATCCATTTTGGTTTTTTGTTCAGCAGTTAGAATGCCATCTATTTTAGCTTTTTGCTCATCAATAGCGGCTTTACGTTCTTTCATTTTGCCTTTCATATCGCCTTGATCAGCAGATCTCCAGGCCTCCATTTTCTTTGCATTTTCCAATTCAATAGCGTAAATTTTGGTTTTTTGATCAGCGGTTAAGTTTAGCTGTTTCTCTAATCTGGCGGTTACCTTTTCTGCTCTTTGCTCGGCAGTCATTTTAGGCATTGTCCGCCTTACTCTCTTTGTACTGTCTTGAGCAAATGCAGCGGTTAATCCCATTACTGCAATTGCTATTGTTAAAATTACCTTTTTCATGTTCTGTTTTTTTATGTGTTTGTTAAAACAATAGATACATAAAAACACAAACGGTTTAATCGGGCTTTGTTAAAAATTGTTAATTTTTATTTAACTGAGAGATAGATTTCTGCATCTGCGCCATCATCTGTGTCAAGGTTTCCATTGTTGGGTCTGGTGCAGGTTCTGGTAACGAGGTAGATATATATGCCTTGGCTTTCCAGATTTCCAGAATGTCGTCGGCAGCAATGGTATAGGCGTCGTATACCTTATTATCTGATATCAGCTTTAAATCTTTATGCTCTCTGAAACGGTTACCTGCTCTTTTATATACTACACCTTCATTTTTACTAATTACGATGTAAGTTTCGCCGGTTTTTACTTCGTTCCAGTTATCCAGGTATTCGCCGATAATTACACTGCCTGGTTGCACAGGCAACATACTATCACCCATAATTTCAAAAGCCCTAAAGGTACCTTGTCTTAATGCCGCTAATGGAAGTTGAAATTTCGGCAGGTCGCTAATGTATTGAGGATCAGAAAAACCGTTCAAATAACCAGCACTCGCTTTAACCGGAACCAATTCGATGTTTTCGCGGTCGTTCTGGTCAACAGAAATACTCAGTACCCTTAGGTTAGATCCCTGGCTTTTTGGCTTCGGTTTCCAGCTGTCAGATATTTTCTCATTGATGAATTCATCGATGGTCAGATCAAAGTATTCGGCTATTTTTTTTAGCAAATCATATTTAGGTTCTGCCCGGTCTTCCTCGTAAGCCCCGATGAGCGATCTCTTGATTTCCATAATATCAGCGAAATTTTGCTGTGTATGGCCTTTTTTCTTCCTGAGGTACTTTAAATTATTTGAAATATTTGACATAAAAATAAATTTTAAAATAAATTTGGAA
>Ga0182006_1000985_pt1 | contig 18750 bp, 20 predicted proteins | sample Sormic07211104_1_FD_123022 | JGI IMG/M metagenome (GOLD analysis project Ga0182006, IMG submission 123022) | Rhizosphere microbial communities from Sorghum bicolor, Mead, Nebraska, USA - 072115-104_1 MetaG | ecosystem: Host-associated > Plants > Roots > Rhizosphere | place: USA: Nebraska...
CCGGCACCAGGTGCAGGTCGATGCCTTCCAGTGCTGCACGGCTGGCCCCCGGATAGCGGAAACCGACGTTCTCAAAACGCAGGCCATCACCCGGATGCGCGCCGACGGTGAGATGACCGCAATCAGCCAACACCGGTTCGGCCAGATACTCATACAGGCTCGACAGGTACAGACCGTCCTCATACAAACCGCTGATCGCACTCAGGCTGCTGCTGACCGCACTCTGCCCCTGCTTGAACAACACCAGGTACATGGTCATCTGACCGAGACTGATATTGCCGTGCACCGCATCAATCACCACCCAGGCATAAGCCAGATAGAACGCCCCTGTACCGAGCAAGCCGAGACCGAAACCCCAGCCATCACGACGCAATGTCAGGCGCCGATCCTCGGCGTAGAGCTTGGCAAAAGTGTCCCGATAACGCTGCAGCAGCAACGGCGCAAAGCCGAACAGCTTGACCTCTTTGATGTAGGCCTCATGGGACAGCAAGGTTTCGATGTAATTTTGCTGCCGACTCTCCGGAGCGCGGCGGGTGAACAAGCGGAAAGCGTCGCCGGAGAAGTGCGCCTCGGCAAAGAACACTGGCAACGCGCCAATCACCAGCAACAACAGCGCCCACGGCGAAAAATGCACCAGCAGCACACCGAAGCTGATCAGCATGATCAGGTTCTGGATCAACCCCAGCGACTTCATCACCAACGCCAGCGGCCGGGTCGAGGCTTCGCGGCGCACGCGCACCAGCTTGTCGTAGAACTCGGAGTTCTCGAACTGCACCAGCGACAGGGTCTGCGCCTTTTCCAGAATCAGCGTGTTGACCTTCTGCCCCAACTGCACCCGCAACAACGACTGCTGCACCGAGAGCGCCCGTTGCGTACCGGACAACAACGCCAACACCCCCGCCTCCATCAGCACATAACGCAACACCGGCCACAGCGGTGCAGCGCCCTGCTGCGCATGCAACTGCATCGCCGCCACCACCGCATCGACGATCCGCTGGCCCAGCCATGCGGCCAGCGCCGGCAGCACACCGGCAATCAGAGTGGCCAGCACCAGACCCAGAAACAAACCGCGAGATGTCGCCCAAACCAGTAGCAAGGCGCGCCGGGCCTGATCGAACAAAGCGTGGAAGCGGGAAATCAAAGGCATGGAACACAGAGCTCGACGGCGGATGGAGCGTGCCATGGTACTCCGCAGGTTTGATCCGTGCTGAAACTGCGCTTTTTCATGAGAAAAACACCTGGAAAAACTCTGGCCTTTGCAGCGTCCAAAGCTCTGCTATGTTTTAGCCGCCCTTCGCGGAACCTGGCGAAAATCGCCTCTCTCCGCGCCTACTGCCAGGAACCCCCGCCATGCGAATCAATCCCTGCCTGATCTTCAACGGCAACTGCCGTGAGGATTTCAATTGCGAGACTGACAAGTGACGCTGACTTTTCGTCAGGTATGAAAAAGCCCAACCTCTTCAGGTTGGGCTTTTCGATTTATCGCTGGGCCAGCTCATGCCGCACGCATTGTTCATAATAGGTCTGTTTGACCGCTGCCGGCTTGAGCTTCGAGGTGCTGTTGTAGGTCTGCTCGGTAATCCCCATTGCCGTCATGCGCATCCAAGGTTGCTGGAACTTGCGCACCTGCAACTGCTTGCGCGCGCCGTACAATGAGATCCCCGACAGCTTCGACTGCTGCGCCCCGGCGGCGATGTCCGAGCCCCAGGTACAGGCGAACCGGTGACTCTTGCTCAACTCCCTCGCTTCAATGGCCGAAGCGAAGGCAGCCAGGGAAAGCGTTGCAACGGTTATGACAATCGTCCGCATATAGCCAACCTAACCTTTTGAAAAAAGGCGATTTTGCCGGGGAAGCCCAAGCCTGGGGGCCAGCAAATTGCCGCATTCGCGAGATTGATCCGGGCTTGCGACGCGGTCAGCGACCGTTGCGGACCTCAACCCGCAGACGCTCGGGGCCCGCTTCCGAGCATTCGATAGTGACCGGCAAGAAGCGCTCGATCACCGCGATGTTGCTGTGCAGATGCTCGGTCATTCTTGGGGTAGTGAATGATCCGCCACCGGCCAGCGCCATCGGCAGCAGCAACTGGTCGGCGAGGTGTTCCGCCACCGCAGCGTCACTGCGTAACCAGTCTGTCGCTTGATTGATTGCGCTATCAGCGACCTTCTCCGCCCGTAACAACACCTGGCCAAAGGCACTGAAGACTTCGGTGACCTGCTCGAACACGTACTCCAGTAACAGCACGTTACCGGGGCCACGCGCCGGGTCGAGCGTGATCGGATGCAAAGTTTCCGCTGCCCAGCGCATGCGTTTCGCCACCTGATTCAGTTCACGCTCGGCGACGCTCGGTGCGAGACCGGCCGTCAGCGCCAAGGCTTGCTGCGACAGCAGCGCCCCACGCTCACACAGGTCCAGCGGCGTCAGTTGCGACGGCTGCACCGTGACGTCGATCTCACCGCCACCGGCCGGGACAAAGCCGTGACGCAGCAGATCCAGCTCAATGCCGGCACCCATGCGCCGCATCAACGGCAACCAGCTGCGCGTAAGGAAATCGACAGGCGGCGCCAACGGATTATGCGTACCGCCGCTGATCCGTACGCGACTTGTGCCCGGCGCCTGCAACAGTGCCGGCAGCAATGTCTGCAACACCAACGTGCAACTACCGGCCGTGCCGATCGCAAACCGGTAATCACCCGAACGAATCGCTCCCGGCTCGAAGCGCAACTCCTGCGAGCCCAGTTCCGCTCCCGCGATCCGTGCGCCGCAGACTTCGGCGGCCGCCATCACTGCCGTCAAATGCTGGCGTAACAATCCCGGCCGACTGCGGCGGGCACGAATCTGTTTAATGCGAAACGCCTGGCCCGTCACCATCGACAGGCTCAGCGCGCTGCGTAACACCTGACCGCCGCCAATCGCGCCGTCCAGTTCAATCACTTGCGGTTCCATTTCAATCCTTACGCATACAACCTGACGATGTCCCTGAGGTAGTCATCCAGTCGTCGCGAGTCTTCCTGAGTTCTGAGTAATGTGGGCACATCGCGTTCGAGTTCGGCATTGATGAACCTGTGCAGCGTCGGACGACGCGGGCCGTAGGCGCGCTCGTCGGCATTGCGTTTAAGTGCCAGCAGTTCGTCGACTTCAGCGAGCAGTGCGCGGTCGTCGACCGTGGTCAGCAGGTCGGCGAAGGTCATCGGTGGACGCCCGCGCCCCTGATCGATCCAGCGCACCGCCAGCAACGGCCGCAGCACGTAGAAGTACTTCTTGAACCGTACGCTGTCGCCTTGCAGGTACTGGCGAAAGTTGTTTTTCGCCATCGACAGATAGTGGTTGCGGGCTGCCGGCGGGCTGTAGAACGCTTCGGCCAGCTCACGCAGTTGCGCAACCTGCGCGCTTTCGCTGCGGTACACCAATGGCGAGTCGAGCCACTCCAGCAACGTCGGATTGGACTTGCGCAACAACCCGAGGGTCTTGCGCAGTTCCCAGCCGCTGACGTCCAGCTCATCGTCCAATGGCCGCTCGATCACCGCGCGCGGCGTGTCGACCTGAACGAACCACTGCGGTTTTTCCACGTACACGAACCGTACGTCGTAGTCGCTGTCGGTCGAGGCAAAGCCCCAGGCCCGACTGCCGGACTCACAGGCGTACAACACCGTGACATTGCGCTCACGCTCTATACGCGCCAACTCTTCCAGTACCCGCGCACGCATCGTGGCGCACAGCGGGTGGCGTTCTGCAAATTCCATGACTGCTGATCCTTTTATCCTTTGACGCACACCACTTGCCGCAGGGTGTGCAGCACTTCCACCAACTCGCGCTGGGCGTGCATGACTTTGTCGATGTCCTTGTAGGCCATCGGAATTTCGTCGATCACCGCTTCGTCCTTGCGGCACTCGACATGCGCCGTGGCGCGGATCTGGTCTTCGACGGTGAATGTATTCTTTGCCTTCGTTCGGCTCATGGTGCGGCCGGCGCCGTGGCTGCAGGAGCTGAACGACTCTTCGTTGCCCAGGCCGCGCACAATGAAACTCTTGGCGCCCATCGAACCCGGAATGATCCCGAGTTCACCTTTCTTCGCCGACACCGCGCCTTTGCGGGTGACCAGGATTTCTTCGCCGAAATGCCGCTCTTTCTGCACGTAGTTGTGGTGGCAGTTGACCGCTTCCAGCGCCACCTCGAACGGTTTGCGAATGATCTGGCGCGTGGCCTGAATCACCGCGCGCATCATCAATTCGCGGTTCTGTCTGGCGAAGTCCTGCGCCCAGCTCACCGCTTCCACGTAATCATCGAAGTGCTGGCTGCCTTCTTTGAAGTACGCCAGGTCACGATCCGGCAAGTTGGCGATGTGTTGCCGCATATCCGCCTGAGCCATCTGAATGAACAGGTTGCCAATGGCGTTGCCGACACCGCGAGAACCACTGTGCAACATGAACCAGACCCGGTTGGCTTCATCCAGGCACACTTCGATGAAGTGGTTGCCGCTGCCGAGCGTGCCCAGATGCCCACGGTTGTTGGTGTTGGTCAGTTTCGGGTACTTGTCGGTGATCAGTTTGAAACGTGGCTGAAGCCCCGCCCAGGCCTGATCGGCTTGCTGCGGAATCTCGTCCCACGCGCCCTTGTCGCGCCGAGAACGGTTCGAACTGCGGCCATGGGGCACCGCTTGCTCGATGGCGCTGCGCAGACCTTGCAGATTGTCCGGCAAGTCGGCTGCGGTCAGCGACGTGCGTGCGGCGATCATGCCGCAACCGATGTCCACGCCGACGGCCGCAGGGATGATCGCGCCCACCGTCGGAATCACGCTGCCAATAGTCGAGCCCTTGCCCAGATGCACATCCGGCATCACCGCCAGATGCTTGAAGATGAATGGCATCTTTGCCGTGTTCATCAGCTGCTCGCGGGCCTCGTTTTCCACCGGGACGCCTTCGGTCCAGAGTTTGATCGGCTTGCCGTTGGCGACTTCGAGCAGTTGGTAAGTGTGTGCTTTCATTTCTCTATTCTTTATTCGTTGGCCGATGATTCGGCGTTGTTCCGTCATGTGCAGCGACAAAAAAACAGACACTGTGGCTCTGCCAGTCGAGCCCCCGTTGCCGGGGCGGGATTCGAACCCGCGTTCCGATGGAGTACCTGTTGCATTCGCTGCCTTCTTTTTCAATAAGGTGGCACGACAAAAGTTGATGACTGTTGCGCGTCGCCGCGCACCGGGGTTAACCGGCCTCAGATGTACAGCCATCAGGCATTCGTGCCGTCACACACGCTGACAAGGGTTTGATGAGACGTCTTGGATGTAGTCCCACCGGCATTCAGCGCCTGTGACAAATCAATTCATTGCATCTTCTCGATCGCTTCGACCCAGTGCTGGGCACCGTAACGACCGCTGGTGAACTGCTCGACCACATCGAACACCGCATCGCTGAAACCGCCGACATTCAGAATGTCGTCGCGGTCGGCTGCCTGCGTTGCATAACCCGGCTGGATATCGATGCACACCAGCCTTGCCTGCGGGTTGATCCGCTTGATGCGCTCCCACTGGAGCATGGTCTCACTGGCACCACGGCGCCGCGTGTCGATCCAGGACTCGTTGTCCGATACCAGAATCAACGTATCGACCCTGGCCTTGCTGTCCGCCAGTTTCTTCAATGGCGCCGAGCAGTTGGTGCCGCCGCCAAAGGCCGCGGCCAGTTTCTCCGCATTGCTGATCACGCTGTCCCGTGGGTTGAGCTTGATATCCACCACCTTCACTTCGAACGGCATCACCCGCGCCGCCGGCTGTTTGCGCAACACCGCTGCCGCGACCAGTGCCGCCACATCAATGCAACGCACTGCGGTGGTTGCCCCCTGACGATAACCGGTCGCCGGGCTGCCCATTGAACCCGATACGTCCGGGCAAACCACCACCGCGCCCTCCAGCTTCGGCACGTTGGCCAACGACAACTCAAGTGCATCCTGCAACGCCTCGCGGATCTGCAGCGGTACGTTATCGCCAACCATCCGATAGGCCGCCAGCAACTGGTATGGATAAACCCGCGCCTTTGCCACTTCTTGCGGATCTGCAAGTCGCGCGGCCACGTAATCGACGCAACCCGGAACCTCGAACGCGCCATGCCGCGCCAGGGTGTTGAGGTTGATGCGCAACCCCTGCCAGCCCATGTTGCAGGCCTGCGCCGCCCATTGCTCTTTGCTCAGAATTTCGTTGCCGAGCAGTTGAAACGGTACCGCGGGGACTTCGCGACTCGCACCGCTGCGAAATGCCAGCAGATCGCGGGTCAACTCAGGCAATGCCTGCACATCCACCGGTTTACCGATCAACCAAGCGAAGAATGCTTCGCGCCAGGCCTCAGCTGGTTTCGGGTGAACCATCTTCACCACGTCCGCCAGCGATGGCTGGTTGCCAATCGACGCTTGTAGCAGTTGACGTTCGGTCGCGCCGTTCAGCCAGTTCTGCACCAGACGTTTGGGTTGCGAACCAAGGGATTTGCGCCCGGTGGCGCCACTGCGCAGGATCTGCACGTAGTTGCGCAACATCTTGCCGCTGTCGATCACTTGTTCAAACACCTCAGGCACCAGCGTCGAACGGTTTGCCGTTAACGCCGCGAGCAGCAATGCCGGCATGTCTTTCATGTGGCCCTTTTGGCGAGCGTAGACAGCAGCCTTCGCCACGAAACGGCTGTCGAGTTCAGCCACCAGCTTCAATACTTGATCCAGTTGACTCTCTGCACTGGCGTAAAACGTCTGGTTCAGGCAACCGGTGACCGCCAGCTGGGCCAGTTGATGCTTCGGCGTGTGGGCATATGCCGAGGCACCGGAGGCATTCAAAGTGTCGCAGGCTGGCAGCTGTTTCGATTGCGTGTTGAAGAGTTTGAAGTTGGCCATCGTGGCGTCTCGCTCTGTTGTCCTGTTCGTTGCGATAGGTATTGCAGCGGCTGTGCCAGTTTTTTAGAGGCGCAAAATTTACTTTTTATCTTATTGATTTATATGGTTTTTTTATTTTTTATCGATTTCTTTGAGCTGAACCGAAGACAAACCCAGTGTGAGAAACCTATCATTTGATATCGTCATTTATCTTTTGAGATAGCCATGCCCAACAAACGCACCGTCGCCATCGGTTTTATCGGCGCCACGCTGGATCGCGTTGGCAAAGGCGCCAATCGCTGGAGCCACTGGCGACCGAGCGTTGGCCTGTGCCAGCAACCGGACGTGCTGATCCATCGTCTGGAACTGATTCACGGTATCGACGCGCGCGACATCAGCCTCGCTGAACGGGTTCGCGCCGATATCCAGCAGGTCTCACCGGAAACCGAGGTACACCTGCACCCCATGGCACTGCGCAATCCGTGGGATTTCGAAGAGGTCTACGGCGCGCTGCATGACTTCACGACGGCCTACAGCTTCGATACCGAGCACGAGGACTATCTGGTTCACATCACCACCGGCACCCACGTCGCGCAGATTTGCTGGTTCCTGCTGACCGAAGCACGCTATCTGCCGGCGCGCCTGATCCAGACCTCCCCCGCCCGACGCAAAAGCGAAGATGAACAAGCCACCGGCACTCACGCGCTGATCGACCTCGACCTGTCGCGTTATGACCGCATTGCCTCGCGTTTCGCCAACAAACGCCTCGAGGGCCTGGAGTTCTTGAAGTCCGGCATCGCCACCCGTAACGCGGCGTTCAACCGCTCCATCGAACAGATTGAACGCGTGGCCGTGCGCTCCAAGGCGCCCATGCTGCTGATCGGTCCGACCGGCGCCGGCAAATCGTTTCTCGCCCGACGCATCTATGAACTCAAACGCAGCCGCCATCAAATGCAGGGCCGGTTTGTTGAGGTCAACTGCGCCACCCTGCGGGGCGACGGTGCGATGTCGGCTCTGTTCGGTCACGTCAAAGGCGCATTCACCGGAGCGCAGAACGCCCGCGACGGCCTGCTACGGGCAGCGGACGGCGGCATGTTGTTTCTCGATGAAATCGGTGAGCTGGGCGCGGACGAACAGGCGATGCTGCTCAAGGCTATCGAAGAAAAGCGCTTCTTTCCGCTTGGCTCCGACAAGGAGGTCGATAGCGACTTCCTGATCATCGCCGGCACTCACCGCGATCTGCGCAGCCGCGTCGCCGAAGGCCTGTTCCGCGAGGATCTGTACGCGCGCATCAACCTCTGGACATTTGATTTGCCCGGCCTGGCCGGCCGCCGCGAAGACATCGAGCCCAACATCGATTTCGAGCTCGAACGTCACGCTCGCGATCACGGCCAACTGGTGCGCTTCAACCTCGAAGCGCGCCGACGCTACCTCGCCTTCGCCAGCTCTCGCGAAGCGGCATGGCTGGGCAACTTTCGCGAACTGTCAGCGTCGATTACCCGGATGGCCACGCTGGCGGACAGCGGACGAATTGATGAGGCGCAAGTGCAGGAAGAAATTGATCGACTGCGTTATGCGTGGGGACTGGCGCAACCGGACGGGATGCCGGATGACCTCCCGGGAGACGCCGCTAGCCTCGACCTGTTTGATCGACTGCAATTGAAAGCGGTAATTGACGTATGTCGGCAAGCGGACAGCCTGTCGGATGCCGGACGCAGACTGTTCGGCGTATCGCGCCAGGCCAAGGCGCAGCCGAATGATGCAGATCGCTTGAGAAAATACCTGAGCCGCTTCGGGATTGAATGGGCCGACTTGCAAGGCCGCAAAATATAGCGCGGTGCTTTCGCGGCGCTCTGTCGCAGTCATGTTTGTGGTCGGCGTGGTAGAAATCCTTCTGCTTTCACATTGGGCCGGGTATCTGTGACCTTACCGCTCGTCCAACGGCCAGCACCTTAAGCCTGTTCATGCCTCCAAAGAGTTACCCCCATCGCGCGGAAGACTCAGATCATGAACAAGTCGATTGCAACCCTGACGCTTGCAAGCCTGCTGTTGACTGGCTCGCTCTTCACGCAGACCAGCTCGGCAGCAACACCGACAGCCTCCTCCGGCACAAATCAGGCGCAAAGCTCAGAGTCCAACGAGGAAAAAGCCAATAAAAAAGGCGAAGAAGCGTCAGGCTCAAACTCCGGCGCCGAACCGCAAGAAACGCAGAAGGACGCCGCAACCTCCAGTGACTCGGAGGATATTCAGCAAGATTCGAAACCTTAACACTTGGGCGACTGCCGTCGCCCACTTGACTCACCTGACACGAATCACAATTGTTGACGCAAGCATGTCGCCCAGGCGTTTGCGCGAGCCAAAGAAAATGAAAATCCAGTCGAGGATGTTCAGAAACGGCGTTGTGATATTGCGTATGAACGATTGATACAGATTGCAGTTCAAGTAGCTACGCTCATCAATCACCGACATCCCCAGCAGCTTTTTACCCAGGCTTTGCCCGTTGGGCATTGCATCGGAAAACAGGTAATACGCCACACCCGTACCAAGAGCCAGGACAGCCACCACATTTGGCGGCAAACCAATAAACTCCGCCAGCCGTCCTACGAAGAGGATCAAAAAGTAGGTGATCAACGTATCGATGATCTGCCCACCCCAGCGACGGCCCAGCCCGGCAAGATTTTTCGGCTTTTGATATTCACTGCTGGTATTGCTGATGTCCATGCGCCTTCGCTCGATCGGAAACTAGATGACTGAGTATCGGCACCCGATCGCCAATATTTAGTGGCGCTTCAGAGGCGAGCGCACTGACAGTACGGTCTATCAAACCCCGCAATACTGCTGCACATGGCTCGGCTCGCTGAAGGTAAAGAAGTAGAAGGAAATTTTTTCGTCCTCTACGTCTCTTAATTCATATCTGATTCTGTCGAGCCCACGATCGATTCGGGTAACGACGAGCTCCATGAATTGAGTCAATCCGCCGCCAAAGCCACTTAGATCAAGCGCACTGACATCCTGAAAATTTATGGTGATGGCGCTTTCTGCTGCGTCATCGAGCGACGACATCGTCAAGGCCAGGTTGTACTTGAAGTCTTGAATTTCGATGTTCAGCGAAACGACCGCATTGTGCTGAATCAAAAGCGAGTTCAAGCGAGATAACTTATCCATTTTCTTATGAACCAATGACGGAAAAGATGTGGCCTGCACCATTCGTGTATTTGAGCGAGCATCTTCAGCCCCGGCAGGCAGAGTATCAACCCGACATCAGAGCAGCTGCGCAGAACCTTTGCCGAGCTTGCGTGCCAACTCGACATTCATTTCGAACTGTTCGCTAACATCAATCGCCGTACGGCGACTCTTTTCGACTGAGCCTTCCCGAGTCCAGAGAAACGGGAAAAAAGAAAAGCATTGATCCGCTTCCAGCGCCTGCAGGTCGCGAATCCAGCCGTTCCAGCGCAAACCGTCGTAGAAGGTCGCGAGCCGATCACTCAACGTCCAACCCAGAAAGTCGGTGTAAGCAATGTGCAATGGCTCCCACAACAACGTGTCAGGCGCCCAGTAATACATCGCCCCAACCTCTCCACCCAAACCACCGCCATTGAGAGCAAAAAACCCTCCAGCGGCATCGTCGGCGACCAACATATAAGCATCAGCACGGCCGCCATTCCAATCCAGAAGATTTCGCGGTAATTGCGGATGCCCGGAGCCGAGCACACGTAACCAGCCGTGATCAATCAACAGCCCACCCGTTTCGAAGGCGATCGCACCCAACGTCGATTTAGTCGTGAGCTGAAGACCTGAAAGAACTCTGCCATTTTCGGTGGAGGGAGGGAGTAACTGATAGTTGAGTACGGCTTCCCCCAGCATTTTTTCAATGATGGGCAGCGCCGGATCCCGCTTGTCTATCAAGTGATCCAAACTTTTCATCCAGCGACCTTTTTTTGCGCAGGCACAAAAAAACCGATCTAGATGATCGGCTTAAGTGTCTGATTTTACTCAGGAATAATGGTCGGGACGGAGTGATTCGAACACTCGACCCCTAGCACCCCATGCTGGGGACTGTATCGACATAAGCTATTGTTTTTTAAGGATAAATAATTGTTTTAAGGGTAGCAAAACATCCGTTTTTTTGTGCTTATGCAAACGGAAACACGTGGGCTTCAGAGGAGGTTTTGCGCAGTTGAGCTAGATCAAGGCGAGCGTCATTTGCTGGTCTATGCTGCTGTTGCCTGGACTGATCCAGGTCTGCCAAAAAGGAAATTGCAATGGGTGATGATCTGCGCAACCGTGGACCGCAAGACCGGGCTCGCGTAAACACGTCTGAAGCCTGGGAGGTAAAATACTGGTGCAATGAGTTTGGCGTGACTGAGGAACAACTGAAGGCTGCTGTTAAAGCCGTTGGCCCGATGGTTGTCGACGTCCGAAAGAAACTCGGCAAATAGTGCAGTCTTGGCCTCGCGCTCGGCGCGGGGCTTTTCATCGCAGAGAACCACCATGTCAAGGTGACTTCGGAATCAACGTAAGTTACTGGTGTAAAAGACAAATACACCAAAAACAGCAAGGTAAAAAACCGCTATTACCCCCTATAAGAATCAACAACTTAGCGCTGTATTTTCCTACAGTGGTTTGCCCTCCTACGGCGTTCTGCCGACAGCTACCAATCCAAAATCCTACAGCTCGTCGCTTCACCCTCGCCCACCTACCGCACCTCAATTACTGTATATGCAACCAGTAATGAGCAAGGCATTCCCGTGGACCCCCTCTATATAGAAGACACCGACGATTGGCTCGGCACCCCAACTTCGCTCGAAACCTGCCGGCACCAGCTCAGGATGTACGAAAACGAATTTGAAGCGCTCACCCTCAAGCTCGATCGGGCGATTGAAAATATTGAGGGCTTGGTTCGTGACAATGACGCGCTTACCCAGGAGAGAAATTGCCTTAGGGCAAAGCTTCAGTACGCCGAGGGGGACTTACTGAGCGAAAGGGGCAGGTTTGCGGACGTGGCGCACCAGAGAGACCACCTCTTCCATGAAAACCAGCGACTGCTCAGGGAGTTGCGTGAGCTGAAGAGCTGACCGCCTTCACATACGCCTGACACGCCTGCAGGGCAATCAGCCCCCGGTCGCCGGTGTCGGTGATGGCGATAATTCGTTGAGCATGCGCCGGGTCAAGTCTGGCTCGTACGGCTGCATGATCCACGCCGCCGGCGCCGGAGGTGGTTGGCACCCCACAGCCTTTGGCAGCGTCGGTTGCGTCGAGAAGGACTGACAACCGCAAATCAGAAGTGGCAAGGCGATCGCGCAGGCGATCCTGGTTTTTTTGAGCATCGGTCATTTTCTCGAAGTGGGTTTGCTCGCTGGCCGCCAGCCGCTGCTCGAGCGCCAGCCGCTTGTCCTGCTCGGCTTGTTGCGCGGTGGCGGCGGCTTGGGTCAGTTGATTGAGGGTTTCGGCGTGCAGCCGCGCCTGCTCAGCCAGTTGGCGGCCGTAGCGCCAATCCTGAAACTGCCAGGCGCTGCCGGCGGCGATCAGCACCAGTGCCAGCGCGCCCACCGCTTTCCACGGCACGACCATCACGGCACATCCCGGAAGAACACGTGCCCGCCCAACTTGAGCGTCTGCTTGGCCTTCGCCGCCCAGGCCGGCGCCTTGATGCTGGTGGCGTAGTAGTGGGTGGCACCGCCGGTGGGATCCGGCACCTTGCCGTCGATCACCTGGTCAGAAGCGATCCGGCATTGTGCCAACTCGCGGAATGGGATCTGCTTCACGCCGATCAGGAATTGATAGTTTGGGTCAGTCTTGTTCCAGCAACTGAACTGATACGGCTTTTGGCAGACCCCGGCGTAGCCCTCGCCCCACCACGAATTGGTCTTGCCATCAAACACGCGGTTGCGGATCGTCCAAGCCACGGCGATCTGTCCGGCCGTACCTTCGCCGCGGGCCTCGCCCCACAAGGTGCGGGCAAGAATGTCGCGGTCTTTATCGGTTGCAGTCATCACTTTTCTCCGTGCAAAAAGAAGCCCGCTCGATGGCGGGCTGAAGGTAGAATGCGGCGGCATTGCAGCTGTACTCCAAAAACTAAATTTGATGATCCACATGAACGCTATCCATTCCGCTAGCAATGATCGAACAATTCATCTTGATGGCATAAGAGGTGTGGCCGCTTTGGCCGTTGCTCTGTTTCACTTTTCCCGAGCTTTTGACAATTCTTTAATATCTGGCAGCCACCCCATAAACCGGACACTTTTTAGCACTTTATGGAATGGCCACTTTGCGGTCGCACTATTCTTTGTACTCAGCGGCTATCTATTTTTCAACAAGTTCCACTCATCAAATGTCATGAAGGGCGCAGAGGCTGCCGCTAAGCGCTTTCTCCGTCTCAGCATACCGATTCTATTCGTGTGCCTAACAGCATACGCCATTCACAAGTTGAATCTTTTTACTAATCAGCAGGCAGCACTGCTAAGCGGGTCTGATTGGTTAGCTCGTTGGTATAAATTTGAGCCAGATTTAAGCCTAGCTATAATTGAATCTCTTTGGCTAGACTTCATTGCGTTTGATCCGGCGCGCACGTACAACTCCAATCTTTGGACGATTTCCTACGAGCTGTTTGCAGTTATTGGCATAATTGCCTTAGCTATAGCGTCCAAAAACTTAAACAACTTTCTGAAGATTGTATTAGTAACCGGCGTAACCGCAGTATGTTACGGAACTCACTACTTTGAGTTCATGCTTGGCGCAGCCTTAGCTCTGGCATTAAAAATAAAACAGCCGAAGGCATCCTGTTTAATAGCAATCTCAGTAATTACAATATCACTATCTATGTCAGCGCTAGCTCTTCCAGCCGGAATATCAGAATTTGCGAGCGACCTACTATACCCGCTGGGCGCTACATTACTTATAGCTGCAGCCAGTATAAACGAAAAAATCAAGGACGCATTTTCAAATAGCTTTTTCGTAAAGCTGGGCGAGTTTTCTTTCGGCTTATATCTGATGCACTTTATAACCATCAACAGCGTAGCGTCATCTGTTTACGCAGCTACAGAGTCGCTTTCGTTAACTTTTATTTCTTATGCCGTCTCAACGACCGTTTTGTCGATTGGCTTCACATACATAATAGATCAGCCTTGGACAAAGCTATTAAATCGGATTTTCCGAAAGAGAAAACCTCTCCTGGAGCAGCCTTTGGAAATCAAAGCGTAGACTCAGGCCAATCCGGGGTGCCCGGCCAACCTTCGCGTTCGGGGGTTTTGCCTAATGCGCTTCGGTACTTTTTCAACACCCGCAACTTTGCAAGATCGGTATCAGTGATCTTTTGGATGTCATAATCATCCTGCAAAGGCTGAATAACATTGTTCACATCGGATATTCTGGCGTTGAGATCAGACCTGGCGGTCATCTCAGCCCGCTGACGGTCTGCTGTGTCGAGCAGCCACTGCGGGATCTCTTCCGCACAAGTTTCGTTTTCGGCCAGTTCCCAGCCTTCGCCGATGGCCCTCCACCCATTATCGGTAATCGCATAAGACATAATTTATCGCTTCAGTCCGTAACCGCGCACGCCGATAGAACTGCCGCCCGTGACAGCAGCGTTATTCCTGTAGTTGATCGTTTGGACTGAGCTGCACAAAGTGTCAGCCTGATAACGATTCCCGGCAGGGCACGAAAGTATTTCAATTGTATTTGCATACCCTACAATCAGGGTCCCGCCGCTCGGGGCGGCATAAAGCATCAAAATGCATCTTTGCGTTGTCGGAGGAATGAATGAAGAGCAGTTCACGGATGTAGAAGATGTGGCGGTACCGCCTGATAAGGCCAGGGTGGATGACGCGTCCTCGGTGTAGATAACCGCACCGTTTGAGCACAGGAAAGGCCTGAACCCTGTGGGCCCAACTCTGAGCGCGGCGATAAAGCGCATTGAGCTGTCACCGGTTTTCGTTCTTGCTGCCCCCAAATAAGGCGCGGCAGGCGGTGTATTTGAAAAATTAATATCGGGCGTGCCAAAGTTATCGAAGAGATATATGTAGTACCAAGTATTCGTAGCGGGGGCTAGACCAGTTTTCACTATTGGCGACGATATTTTGAGAGCCTTACTTGCGCCTGGAACATATGCAGCGCCCGTATCTATCCCAATGGAGTTTGCGGAATACCAGACCGGCAACAAACCTTCAATGTAGCTTTCCGCAACCCCTCCCTGCTGCGAGGTGATCGGCTTCGTCAGCGCAGACAGCTCTGTGATATCGGCGTTAACGCCTGATTTTGCTGCGACCAGCGTTGCGCGTGCCGTCGGCGCATCGACGTCATTGAGAAGTCCTTGAATGAAAACGGAAAGATCCGTGATCCCCGTGCCTCCCTTGTCCGGCGGCAGAACTTCGTAATAGCCAGTGGTGCCCAACGCTGCGAGCTTCTCACCGTACACGTTGACCAGCGCCCGTAGAGCATCCGCCGAATCCTTGACGTAGCCTTGCATCGGCGCCAAAGCGTAAATACCGGCGTTGTTGGTTGCGCCCTGATAGTTAGGCGAAATCGAGAGCGCGGTATCGCTCGCGATGTTGGTCACTTCGTACCAACCGCCATCGGGGCCGCGAAAGGCATCGCCAACTCGGCTATTGGCGATGAAAGCGGTACCTGTGCCAATTACGGCGTTGGAATTTTGGACGACAGAAACCGTCCCGGTTTTGTACCAGGGCATGGCAACTTCCTATAAAAAGTTAAGCGGCTTGTTTTGCGAAAACTGCCGGCAGGAAAAAGGCGAATGGGTTTGAAGCTGCAACCGTGATGGCGTAGAGCTTGCTGTTGGGAAAATCCCACCAGCAGTAAAGTTCTCGGGGTATACCGCTGCCTGACGGCATCGGCATGCCGAACGTATTGATCAACATGAATTCGTTTTCAGGAAAATTGAACGGAACGCTGTAGAAAATCCGTGTTAACCCTTGCTCGCTGATGTCGTAGGTTACATATGTCCAGTTCTGAAACGCCCGAGTGAAGGTGGCGTTCGGTGTGCCGGAGTCGAAAAGTAGCTTCCCTGCCCCATCCCACAATCGCATTCCGTATTGAGCCACTGGCTGAGCGCCGAAAGCCGCCACGAAGTAGCGTCCATTCAGACCGGCGGCGTTCACGTCGTAAGCTCTGACATAAAAGCCAGTCCAGTTACCTGCGGAGCCAAGAAGCCTCATCCGGCAAAGCCCGGCTATTCCGTTGATCGTGTCGGGCCGGACAAACACAAGTGGCGGTTCCTGAGAGGTAACCGGCCGCGCGAAAGTAGTAACCGACCCGAGCCCCGCCTCCTGCGTTGGTGCATACCGGCCTGATGCAATGACCATCAGCCGCGAGAACTCTGAATCCAAAGTCACGACGTTATTATTGTTCGTGAACTGAACGCCATAACCCATCAGCTCCACCTCATGACGCGCATTGTTCCGGACGATGTGGTGCTTGCCGCGTAAGTTCGCGTGTAGTTGTAGACGCGGACGACTCCGTCGAGCATCTCGGTTTCGAACTGCATTTGTGAGTCCGGATAGGCTCCAATCGGAACCACGATTGCGGTTCCATTCCCAGGTCCTACGCCGGGAACGGAAAATTCCTGTGTTCCTTTGCTCGCGCCGAGCGCAAAGGTCACTGGCACCGAGAGCACGACTCGAATCGTGAACGAGTTCTCATCCAGCTGGAGCGCCCCATCGGCGCCCCATATCCTTATGCCGTAACTCATGCGTTCAAATTCCCCCACTGATAGCGCTTCACGCCGTTCTCATCGAACACCTTGCCGCCATTGTTGTTGATGACCTGACGAGCGCCACCGCCCAGCGGGCTGTTCAACTCGAAGTTGCCAGCCTTGTCGATGCGCCAGCCCTGCACACCTGCGATGTAGTTGTCCGACTGGATGAAGAAACCGATCTTGGCGTTGCCGATCGAGGCGTCCTGAATAAACGCCGAATTCATGAACACCTGGCCACCCTGCACTGCAAACGGCACCGAGATGGCGCCGCCGGCAATTGTGTTGACGATGGCAAACCTGTCAGCACTCACTAGGAACTGGCTTTGCAAGCCTGCCGGGCCGTTCTCGATACCGAGGCCGATACCGGCAGCTATGTACTGACCAGTTCCAGAGTTGTACTGCATCTTCACAGACCAACTCGCCGATACCCTTCCGTTCACGTCATTTATGATCGACGTGTTTTGCTGGATGGCGGTTTGCTGATCCCCGACGGTGGTACTGAGCTGGCTCAATTGCTGAGCAGTTGCCTGCTGGTTCGTGACCACTACTTCTTCAAGCAGCGTGACGTTTGCCGAGTTTTCGGCCACCACCGCGGTCAGTTCAGTCTGGCGTCGAACGGAGGCTTCGTTTTCGGAGGCTCTGACCTTCTCTTCTGTGGCAATCGCAGCAGTGCTGGACCAGCCTTTTAGGGCATCCGCCAGTTCGCCCTCGCCATTGTCATCTCGCGGAGCCGCGCGCAGTGCCTGAAACGCCGTCGCCTGCGCTGTGACCGCGCCGTCGAGTTCGGTAATCTCGGCAGTGTTGGTGGCCACCTGCTGGGCAAGCCCGTTGGCAGTTTCCACGGTCTGGCCCACATCGAGCCAATAGAGCGGATTGGGTGGAGGGGTGTTCGCTGGGACCGGACCGGTGGCTTGATAGATCCGTTTGCCCTGCACCACCAGGTCGTACTCTTCGTAAGTATCGTCCGGGTTGTAACCCTTCAATCCGTCGAGCGCATCGATCTGTTCCTACAAGCCTGGGATTTTGTCGATCTCACTGACAATGTCCTGCCCAATCTCGGTACGACCGACCTTTCCGGCCATCGCCGCGAGATACGCGGAAACGTCATTTGAAGTCTGGGCTGGGACGTAAAGGAACGAGCTTTTCCCATAAGCATTCGATGAACGAATGAAGTAGTAGTTCTTCCAGAACCCCAGACCTGTATGGGTGAAGGTCAGCCCCTGCCCCAAATACTCAGCATCAGCAGACGTTGCCGTCGGCGAGGTGCTAAAAAAATACTCGTAGGTACCGCCATTCAAGCTGTTTTGCGAGTTGCTTGGGATCAGCACGATGTTGTCGATCGAAGACTGCACCACGCAACTTTCCGGAATGGGCGGTCCGTTGATGCTGACGGTGATCGTCGCCTCGCCGGAACGTGCCATTGGCCCTACCGCAGCCACACTCATCGTGTAGTTGCCAGACGGCAGGCCGTTGATGGCGATTTCCGTCGAAGTGGCCGGTACGTTGTGGGACTGCACTGCGGTAGCGCCCTGCCGGACGATGACGATGTACTCCTTGACGATGCCCGTCGGCGGCAGCCACGACAGCACGCCCTGAGTCACCTCGACAGTGGTGTCCTGCGTCCACGTGACTGCACTCGGGGTACCGAGACCGCCGGCCGGCAGATAGATGAATCCGATCGGGTTGTACGGTTGGCCCACGGCATCATCGAAGATCGCCGCCTCGTACTGTTTGACCTGGACGGTGCAGCCTTCGCTGTCGCCCATGGACCAGTCCGAAACGATGAACTCGCCCAGGATGTTCAGCGATGGCAAGTTGACCCGCACCACGCGGCCCGGCCGGCAGTTGTAGCCGGCGAAGTTCATCGGAATGCTGATCGCTCCGCCCGCGCGCCGACGGCGCAACTCAATGTTCGCCAGGCGCTGGGCCTGATACGGATCGGTAACGTAGGAATAGGTCAGCGTTTCTGCCGCCTCTCCGCCGTCCTCAACAATCCATTCAGCGACACTGACCTCGGGGTAGTCGGTTTCCGTCCAAGACTGCGACGGATCAATGAACGTGCCCCGGACGGTATTGATTGCCGAGTCATTGGTCGGCTCGGTGCTGCCGGTCACTGTGCCGATCACCATGTCCTCGGTGATCTCGAAGTCATACGGACCGTAGTACGCGCCCGCCTGAAGCATCCAGCGACCACCAA
>Ga0182006_1000988_pt1 | contig 18668 bp, 8 predicted proteins | sample Sormic07211104_1_FD_123022 | JGI IMG/M metagenome (GOLD analysis project Ga0182006, IMG submission 123022) | Rhizosphere microbial communities from Sorghum bicolor, Mead, Nebraska, USA - 072115-104_1 MetaG | ecosystem: Host-associated > Plants > Roots > Rhizosphere | place: USA: Nebraska...
CCACACCTTTAATTACTGAATAAATTTTATCCTGATCCCTGATGGCATCTTCAAGTCGTTTGAGTACCACAAAACCGCAACCTTCGCCTATAATCAATCCATCGGCATTTTGATCGAAAGGTTTTATTTTTTCTTGTTTGGATAAAGCGCCTAATTGAGAAAATATGCTCCAAAAGGCTGCATTCTGACCTAAATGTACACCGCCTGCAATAATCATATCGCAACGGCCACTATTCAGTTCCTGTACGCCATGATCAACCGCGATGAGTGAACTGGCACAGGCAGCATCCAAAGTAAAAGCCAGTCCGCCTAAGTTAAGGCGATTGGCTACCAGTGAGGCCACTAAATTAGGAATCAGTCCCATTGCGGTATCGGCACTGAAACGGCCTTTACGCAATTGAAATTCGTGTTTTACCTTTTCAATTTCTGCATCAGTAAGTTGTGGCATTAAGTCTTTTAATACACTCGAAATCTGTTCGCCTGTACGTACAATTTCAATGGCGCGGGTTGCTCCAGGTCCCACATAATTGCCTTTGCCAATAATAATCCCGGTTTTATCGAGGGAATATTTTTTTTCGAATACAGCTGCATCTTCCAGCGCCTGATGAACCAGGTCTAAGGTTAACAGATGATCGGGTTCGGTACCTTCTACAGCCAAGGGTAAAATGCCAAAACGTTGTGGATCAAATTGATGATCGGGAATAAAACCTCCTCGATTGCAATAAAAACGATCTACTCCGCTCAAGTTTTTATCGAAATACACAGGGTCGATCCGATCAGCCGGAACCTCTTGTGTGGAATCTACGCGGTTGATAATATTTTCCCAAAAGGCCTGCATATCTTTTGCACCCGGAAAAATGCATGACATTCCAATAATTGCTACGTCGCTTTTCTTCATCTGCTGTTTGGTTATGCGATTTTCTATGTCCAGGTGTTTCCGGCCATGATGAGTACCTGGCTTTCTTTACCATATTTAAGTTCGTTCAAGAAAGTTTCCATTCCATCCTGTAAAGGGATCAATGCAATTCCCCTGCGTTGGTATTCTTTTTCTAATGTTGGCGAAACCATCCCTGCACCTTTCCACGGTCCCCAGTTAATGGCCATTACCTTGCCTTGAATTTTTTGTTTTAAGGCCCAGGCATATTTATCCATTACACTGTTTGCTGCAGCATAATCGGTTTGCCCGCGGTTTCCATAAACAGAAGCAATGCTTGAGAAAAGGATCACAAATTGGGTTTCTGGCCTTAATTGCTCCGCCAATACCCTTAATGGGGTTACTTTGGTATCGAAAACACGTCCGAAAGATTCAGGAGTTTTACTGTGGAACAGTTTGTCTTCCAGTAAACCTGCACCATGTACCACGCCATCTATGCGACCATAATCTTCATAAACCTGATTGATCAAACGGGTTAACGCTTCTTCATCTTTAAGGTCTAACGATTCGTAAATCACTGTCGATCCGCCTTCCTCTAAAGTTGTAATACAGCGTAAAATCTGGTTGTTTTTGTAAATCCGATTTGTTTCCTGTTCTACCTCGGCAGGTTTTTTAATCTCACCCTGCTTAATTACGTACTGCCTGATCTCATCTTTAGTTTTTAGTGAAGAGCTTGCTTCATTTGCAGAGGCAATAGGGTTTGCAGAACGGCCCACCAAAATGTACCTGCAAGGGTAATCTTTTGCGAAATGGATCATCAGTTCGGCGGTTATACCCTGCGCACCACCTAAAACCATTACTACAGCATCTTTGTCCAGATGGATGTGCGCATCGGTTTCGGTACTCAGCTGGTGTGGCACCAACTCCATAATGTGTCTTTTATGGTCGTTGTAGATAATTTCCGAAGGTTTATCCGGATTCAGGATTTCGTTAATGGTAATATTGGTGATTTCATCTGGCGACATTTTGGTTTCGAGACTGATGAAACGGCATTTGGTATGTTCGTATTCACGATCTAAACTTTTAAAGAAACCCGAATAACCTTGATAATTCCGTAAGAAAGAAATATCAGATTGGTCATTAAAATATTGTTTGGTATCAGCAATCAGGTAAACCCATTTTACAGTATCGAAATTTAGTTTTTTAATGGTTGCGAAATGGTCGAGAATGCCTACTTTTTGCTGTGCTTCGAACATATTCAAAATAATGAGGCCCTGATAACCCTCCAATGAGTCTTCAAAGCTCACCAGATCGGCAATAGCGCCATGTTTTTCGAGCACTTTTTTGATTTTGATCGCCTGTCCGCCACCATCATCGGTTAAGGCAAAACGCTGACCTTTTAAAATGGCTGCTTCGGTAATGGTAAGCGCAGCAGGAGTTAGCTCAAATCTTAAACGGGATAATTTTTCTTTTACCGTTTGATCATCGATGCTCTCCTCAATAAGCTTTTTTGCTTCTGTAAGCACCTCCGAGCTTTCTGCTTCAACATCGGCAATCCAATTAACCAGGGCGTTTAAAGTTTTAATTGCAGCCAGTTTCTCCATTAAATCATCAGCTTGTTCACTTTGTGCGCCAAATCCGATTTTTTCTTTAAGTGAGGCGATAATTTCCATCCTTTTGATCGAATCGATGCTTAAATCAGCTTCAAGATCTAAATCCATGCCCAGCATTTCTTTTGGATAACCTGTTTTTTCACTCACCACATCAAGAATGGCCGATTTTAGCTGATCTAATGAAAATTTTGCAGGTTCAGCCTGGCTTGTTGTTACGGCTATTGGAGCAGGTGCACTAACCGCTTTTGGCTGTTCGGTGTTTTCTGTAAGCCAGTTTACCAGGCTGCTTAAGGTTTTAAGTCCGGCAAGCTGTTCCATAATTTTATCTTCCGGAAGGTTTAATTGAGAGAAACCACCCAGTTCGCTACGTAAAGCACCAATAATTTCTACACGTTTGATCGAATCGATACTTAAATCGGCTTCCAGATCCATTTCCATACCCAGCATTTCCTGTGGATAGCCGGTTTTATCGCTTACTAGCTGCAAAAGCACCAGTTTTAAATCTTTTTGTGCAACAACAGGTGTTATTACTTCGATGGTTTGTACTTGTGGCACTTCCTGTTTTACTGTGGTCTGATTTTCGATACGGACAGGTTGAGTTGCCTGGTATGATGTTAAAGGTTGATTAATGATTTGCGAAGGCATTGCGGGAGCCTGCCCTAAAAAGGAAAGCATCACATCGCGTTGTGCCTGAATCAGCATTTTCATGCTGTGCAGGTACTCCTGCATCATCAAATCTTTGGTTGAGTCATTAACCTGTTGATTTTCAGTTGGTGTAGAGGTGTTGTTCATAAGGATAATCGGTTTAGTAATAGGAGATGCACCATTTGCCGGAAGTTTACCCATTGATGGAACAGCGTGTTGACCGTTCACATACCAGATAGCGGGACTTTTTTTATAAAGTGAAGGTTCATCCAATTTGATGTTTTTAACAGAACGCCCTTCGAATAATTTTTCGAGCCTGATTTCGCGACCTGTAGCCATATAGCCAGCAAGTGTGCCCAGTAAATTGCTGAGTTTGTTCTGCCCTTGATCTTCGGTATGTAAAATCACTTCGTCTTTGCCGATGCAGGATTTGGTTAATCCGCTTAGCACCTTGCCAGGGCCAACTTCTACGAAAACCCTGGCGCCGGCAGCATACATATCCCTAAGCTCATCAACAAAAAGGACAGGTTTTATCAAATGGTCGGTCAAACGTTCTTTTACAGCGCCAGCTTCGGTTGGATATTCTTTTGCCGTGGTGTTAGACCATACCGGAATTTTTAGATCATTAAAGTTTACACCAGATAGTACTTGTTGGTAAAGCTGTTTCGATTTGGCTACCAAAGGACTATGGAAAGCACAGGCCACCTCTAGCGGGCGGAAAGATATTTTGGCTTCCTTTAAAACTGTAGCCAACTGTCCGATAGCTGCTGTGCTACCCGCAATAACACATTGGGTTGGCGCGTTAAAGTTTACTGGATAAACGTCTTTAATATCGCCAAGATATTGTACAAGGTCTTCCTGTTTTGCGCTCACGGCGAGCATCGTGCCCGGATCGCCGTTTTCTACTGCATTTAAAATAGATTGTGCCCGTTCTGCGCTTAGGTAAACCAAGGCTTCTTCTTCAAAAGCGCCAGCAAAACAAAGTGCTGGCAATTCGCCATAACTGTGGCCGGCAACCATATCGGGCATAATACCCAATGATTTTAAGAAGTTGGCAATGGCCAGATCAACAATACCCAATAGCGGTTGTGCCATGCGGGTATCTTTTATACGTTCTTTTTGTGCTTTCGCATCAGCCTCGTTAAACACAGTGTTTGGGAAAAGGATTTTTTCATATTCAGGATAAGCTTTCAGCAGTTTTCTCATTTCAGGGAAAACCACAAAAAGATCCCTTGCCATGTTTACCCGTTGGCTTCCCTGCCCTGGGAATATAAAAGCAAGCTTGCCATCCTGTTTTTGAGTAAGGTAAGTGTCTTTGCTTTCTACGCCAGATAAAACAAGATCAATTTTCATTACCAGATCTTCCGCATGATTGGCAACGATGCTCAATTGAACAGGTTTGGTATCAGCGGTTGCTAAACTATAGGCAATATCTTTCAGTTCGATCTGATCGTTCAGTTCCAAGAGATTTTTTACCGAAATCACGGTCCTTTTGGCTTCCTCGTAAGTATTTCCCCTGAAAACAAAAAGTTCTGATGGCCACGATTTTAAGATCGAATTTTTGTTCTCGGTATTCTGAGCACTTTCCAATACCGCATGGAAATTTGTTCCGCCAAAACCAAAAGCGCTCACGCCAGCATATCTTTTTTCTTCCATCCATAAACCCGCTTCGGTATGAAAAGCGAATGGACTAGTTTGGGCATTGTAGAAACTATTTGGTGTTTTTAAATTGATTGTAGGTGGTTTGATGCCATGGTAAACCGATAGTGATGCTTTAATCAAACCTGCAATTCCGGCAGCACATTTGGTATGGCCAATCTGTGTTTTTACGGAGCCTAAGTGTGTTTGTCCGGCGGTTGCACCAGATTGATTAAGCATATCGGTCAGTGCGCTGATTTCAGTTTTATCACCAACTACGGTACCCGTACCGTGTGCTTCTACCAAACCGATCAAAGATGGGGTAATCCCAGCCTGGCTATAAGCCCTTTCCAATGCATTTACCTGCCCGTTTTTGCGTGGCGCAGTTAAACCCAAACTTTTTCCATCGCTTGATCCACCAACACCTTTAATAATAGAATAAATCGTATCACCATCGCGTAAAGCATCATCATATCTTTTTAATACGATCATCGCAATCCCCTCGCCAAGGGCAATTCCATCTGCCTCAGCATCAAAAGTGGCACACCTTCCTTTTTTAGAGAGGGCGTGTGTACTCGAGAACATGAGGTAATCGTTAATGCCATTGTGCAAATCTGCTCCACCAGCCAAAACCATATCCGATTTCTCTAAAAATAACTCCTGACAAGCGAGGTCTATTGCTGCCAAAGATGAAGCACAGGCCGCATCAACCGTATAATTTCGACCGCCCAGGTTTAACCTGTTGGTGATCCTGCCCGAAATTACATTTGCTAAAATACCAGGGAAGGAATCTTCTGTGGTTTTTGGTAAGGCAGCATCTACTTCTGCCGGCATTTCGCCAAAAACCTGTTTGTAAAAACCTCTGAAACTATAACTGTTGGCCAGATCGTTTCCGCCTTCAGCACCGATAATAACAGATACATTTTCATTGTCAACACCACCATCAGCATAACCTGCGTGCTGCATGGCCTGCTTGGCCACCATTAAGGTTAATAATTGGGTAGGCTCTATGGCTGCAAGCGATTGTGGCGGAATACCGAATTCCAAGGGATCAAAATCTATCCTCGGGATAAAACCGCCCCATTTAGAGTGCGACATATCGCCAGCAGTAGAGTCTGGATTATAATATAGTTCTTTATTCCATCTTTCATCTGGTACTTCGGTTACCGAATCTTTGCCTAGAATGATATTGCGCCAGTATTCTTCGAGGTTTTTAGCCCCAGGGAAGATACAAGCCATACCCACAATGGCAACATCCAGTGCTTTGGTTTTATTTTCAGGAGGAGATGAAAGTGTGGCGTGTAAAATATGTGAATAGTTGTTGTCGGCTACATCCTGATGAAGATCAAGCAATGACATCACCTCTTTATGCATAGGTGCAATCTGACCGATCATATACATGCCTAGGTCAGTTTGTTCAGCTTCGTCGATTTTTACCAGTTCATCGCCGCGTCTTTCTATACCTTTAGCGGCAATACGTAAACGGCCAACATTCAGTGTTTCCAGTTTTGCCCAGATTTCTTTTTTATCCATTCCCTCTGCCTGAAGTTTCTTTTTTTCTTCGTTAAAGAAAGTGGCAAATGAAGAATTTAAACACCTGGTTTCGTGCCCTGGAGCAGTTTCGAGCAGTACAGTTTCATTTGCCTGCATCGCTTCCTGCTGGAATTTATCTAAAATGGCGCCTGTGCTTACAGCTTCTTTGGTGTATAAATAAGCGGTGCCCATTAATACACCGATTTTCATTCCTTTGGCAGCCAAAGGAGCCGCCATTACTGAAATGAATGCAGTAGAAAAAGAATCGTGAATGCCACCAGCAAAGAAAATACTGATGCTTTCCGGATTTTCTACTTTTAATAAACGTTCGATCTGTTTTTCCCACAATACCATGCTGGATAGGGGGCCAACGTGGCCACCACATTCGCGGCCTTCGAATACAAAGCTTTTAGCTCCTTCTTTTAAAAACATATCTAAAAGAGAAGCAGAGGGTACATGGAGAAAAGTTTTGATCCCGGCTTTTTCGAAGGGTTTAGCCTGCGATGGTCTTCCACCTGCAATTAGTAAAACAGGAGGTTTCGCATTTAATATATATTCCTGTTGCTCATCTCTAAGCGCTTGTGGTGCAAAACCTAAAATGCCTACGCCCCAGGTTTTTTCGCCAGCCAGTTTTTTGGTTTCTTCAATCAGGTTTTTTGCCGATGCTCCTTTTAATAAGGATAACGCTATGAACGATAAGGCGCCAGCTTCTGAAACTGCATCTGCAAACGGCGCTACATCGCTTACCCTGGTCATTGGGCCCTGCGCAATAGGGTAGGTGATGTTTAAATCTTTAGCAAGTGAGTTATTCGCTTTTATTACATTGATGGCTTTGGCCTGTTTTAAATGGCCGTAGATGGCTTCTTTTATACCAAAAACCAACTTGTCAAGTTTTTTATATTTAGTAACCAGGTCTATCGATAGGGCAATATCCTGACCCATTGGAAGATAATCTGTTTCCAGATCGTAACCTTTAAAATGTTTTTGAAGACCGTTATAATCTGTATCTTCTGCTAATGCCGGCGAATTAGGGCGGACCAATACGCGGCAGTTATCGATCAGTTTGGTTTCTGTTCCGCTTAATTTACCACAAACAGTTTTTAAGTCTTCAGGAGCAGAACATTCTGGGAATAAGGCGAGCTGACTGTCTAAAACAATTCCTGCCGCGCCCTGGGCCATTAAAGCCGCCGCTGTATGAATACCTATCCCGCCCTGAACCCAAACCGGTATAGTGGTAATTTCTTTAATAATCCGTTGGAAAAGAACAAAAGAGGATTCGTAAGCCACACGGCCAGCACCTTCATTTCCTTTTACTATGATTCCATCGGCACCCTTTGCTTGTGCAGCCAGTGCCGATTCGAGGTCATAAACCTGATAGACAATTTTTGCGGTTGTTTTAAGTTTTAGCGCGAAATCACAAGGTGCAATGATTAAACTTACCTGTTTGGGAAGCTCAATATTAGCTAATTCTGCTGAATTGATGCTTATACCGAAATCTGATATGCCTGCATCTTCGAGTGCTTGAAGGGCTTTTTCAGCTTCGGTTTTACGATGTCCAAGACTGAGAACCGGAAAGCAATCTGCTTTTTGTAAAATGGAAACCAATCTGCTATCAGGGATTTCGAAGGGAGTTACTCCAATAATGGCGTGTTTGTTCATGGCTTTAGATTTTGATTCTAATCTTCTGTTTGGTGGATGTTTTAAGCGCAACATAATGGTTCTTTATGCCGGCCGTAATACACAATAACACAGCTTTTTAGCGCCAGAGATAGTGTGTATGATTAATTAGACTAAGATACGACTTGGTTAAGTCAAATTGTTTCAAAAACTGATAAATGAATGAAGTGAACAGTTGTTTGTAAAGTACCTATTCAGTTCATTAAAAAATGAATTTTATGAACAAAATTCTTATTAATATTTTCAATTATGCCTCTATATATAGTTTATTTAAATTTTATATACAAAAGAAGGGGCCTTACATTGGATTAATATTAATAATGGGTTAATTTATGAATTTTATTTTGTAATTGCTTGATTTGTTATGCTTTGTATTAAATTTTTTTTAATTTTTTCATTGGAAAATGTCAAATTTTCAACCGATTTATGCTGAAAAGTAGTGTTTTTGACATTGTTTGATCGTATTTATTTATATAGAGCGTTTTTAACAGAAAATTGTTAAAATTTATATCGTATTCTAAATTACTTTGTATTGTATGTTTAATTAGTATTTAAATTTATGTGTTTGTTGTTTTTTGTGTTTGGCGCGCAGTCTTTTTAAAATAAAAAATGCTTAAATTTTAAATCATCTGTTCATTATCCTTTAAATGGAAATTGTTTTATATATTCGTATTATAATCGTCTATATGACGTTTAATTAACCAGATTTCAGTTTTATGAGAAACGATCTGAATGGAAAGCCATTAAATCAGGTCGTGCAGCAAATCCAAACGATATGAGCATTCAAAAGTTTATTAAGCCATTTGTTTTTCTTGGTTTAATAACCAGCCTCGCGCAGGCACAGGAAAAAAACATTTACAAATTCGACTTCGGACCTGGAAAAGCAGCCAAAGGTTACACCAAAGTTTTACCTGCCGATGTTTACAGTAAAGAAAAGGGCTACGGTTTTGATTTTAATTCGAAAGTTGAGGGGGTAGATTATGGTGGGAAGAATTTTTTAACATCAGATCTGGTAAAAAGTGATAATCCTTTTTATTTCTCGGTAGCCGTTCCTGAAGGTAATTACAAAATAATAGTTACGCTTGGCGATCCGAAAGGCCCCGCATTAAGCACAGTAAAAGCTGAATCGAGAAGGTTAATGCTGGAAGGTGTAAAAACCACCACAGGACAATCGTTAACCAAAACTTTTATTGTAAATGTTAAAGATAAACATATTGCTGGTGGGCAATTGGTTTCGCTGAAGCCGCGCGAACTCACCAAACTCGATTGGGATGATAAACTGACTTTGGAATTTGACCATCAAACCGCACTACAGGCACTCGAAATTACGAAGGTTGACGATCAGGTTACTGTTTTCCTGGCTGGAAATTCGACGGTGGTGAACCAAGACGATGAACCATGGGCATCGTGGGGGCAGATGATTCCCCGTTTTTTTAAACCTGGTGTTGCCATTGCCAATCATGCAGAATCGGGCTTAACATTGGGCTCATTTTTAGGGAGCAAAAGATTAACGAAAGTTTTAAGTATAATGAAACCTGGCGATTACCTTTTTATTGAATTTGGACACAATGATCAAAAAGATAAAGGACCCAATGATGGTGCTTATAAATCGTATACCGAAAGGTTAAAAACATTCATTTCGGAAGTGAAGAGAAAAGGGGGAATCCCTGTTGTGGTTACCTCAACCAGTAGAAGGTCTTTTGGCCCGGATGGAAAAATCGTAAATTCTCTTGGCGATTTTCCTGATGCTGCGCGTAAAGTAGCTGCCGACGAGAAGGTTGCTTTAATTGATCTGAATGTCATGACCTCGACTTTGTTTAATGCTTTGGGCGAGGAGCCATCAAAAAAAGCCTTTGTTCATTATCCTGCTAACCGTTATCCCGGCCAGGATAAGGCATTGGCCGATAATACACACTTTAATCCTTATGGTGCTTATGAAATTGCGCAATGCATTATTTTAGGCATTAAGGAACAGAAGTTAGGTATAGCAAAATATCTGGTAGATGATCTGCCAAAATTTGATCCGGCAAAACCAGATAATCCAGCAGATTGGCACTGGCCAGAGAGCCCCAAAAGTAGTGTAGTTAAACCAGATGGGAATTAGAATAAGTTATAAATGAAAAAGATAATCACTGCTTTCCTGCTAATAATATCCTGTAGTGCCTTTGCGCAAAGCAGCTTGCAACCATTCAATTTATCGGAAGTCCGTTTGCTCGGAGGGCCGTTTAAGCAGGCACAGGAAACCGATAAAAAATACATGCTTTCGCTAGATGCGGACAGGCTTTTGGCTCCTTATCTAAAGGAGGCAGGATTAAAACCTAAAGCAGCATCTTACGGAAACTGGGAAAACACAGGTTTAGACGGGCATATCGGCGGACATTATTTGTCTGCTCTGGCTTTAATGTATGCCTCAACTGGTGATGCCAAGGTTAAAGACCGAATGGAATACATGATTGCCGAACTGGATAAATGCCAGGTAAAAAATGGTGATGGCTATTTGGCAGGCATTCCAGGTGGGAAAGAAATCTGGAAGGAGATTAAAGCAGGCAACATCAGGTCGTCGAGTTTTTCGCTGAATGGAAAGTGGGTTCCTTTGTACAATATCCACAAAATTTATGCTGGGCTTTACGATGCTTATGCGGTTGCGGGTAATGCAAAAGCAAAGGAAATGCTCCTAAAACTCACCGATTGGTGTATAGATCTGGTTTCGAATTTATCTGATCAGCAAGTACAAGAACTTCTAAAAAGTGAACATGGTGGATTAAATGAAACTTTCGCCCATGTTTATGCGATAACGGGTAATCAAAAGTATCTTCAACTAGCGAAACGCTTTTCGGATCAATCTATCCTAAATCCATTGCTGAAAAATACGGATGCCCTGAACGGCCTGCACGCAAATACACAGATTCCTAAGGTAATCGGTTTTGAGCAGATCGCCTTGCTGGATAAAGATCCTTCCTGGGCGAATGCGGCTGCTTTCTTTTGGAAAACAGTAGTAGAACATAGAACGGTGGCCATAGGTGGAAATAGTGTTAGAGAGCACTTTCACCCGGCGAATAACTTTTCATCGATGACCGAATCGCGGGAAGGCCCCGAAACCTGCAATTCTTACAATATGTTGAAGCTCACTAAACAGCTATTTTTGGCCGCGCCTTCTAACACCTATCTCGATTATTACGAACGTACCCTTTATAATCATATCCTCTCTTCTCAAAGACCAGGAGGTGGTTTTGTATATTTTACACCAATGCGGCCGGGGCATTACCGTACTTATTCGAGCCCGCAGGAGAGTTTTTGGTGCTGTGTAGGCTCCGGATTGGAAAACCATGGTAAGTATGGAGAGCTGATTTATGCTCATGGTAAGAATGATTTGTATGTAAACCTTTTCATTCCATCTACCTTAAACTGGAAGGAAAAAGGTATTCAGCTCACGCAACAAACGCTTTTTCCTGATGCAGAAAATACAACGATCAAACTTCAGTTAAAGAACAAGCAACGTTTTGCCCTACATCTTCGTCAGCCGGCTTGGCTGGAAAATGGAAAAATGACTGTGCTTGTTAACGGGAAAAAAGTAACATTCAAAAGCGAAACAAATGGGTATGCCAGTATCGATCGTGTATGGGCTACCGGCGATGTGCTTAACATTTCCTTGCCTATGTACACCACTACTGAGTTTATGCCCGATGGTTCTGATTGGGTTGCCTTTCTTCGTGGTCCGGTTGTGCTCGCTGCGGCGATGGATACATTAAATCAACCTAATTTATTAGCCGATGGCAGTAGGATGGGGCATATTGCTTCAGGGCCATTATTCCCGATTAGCGATGCACCACTCGTTACAGGCGCTAAAAATACTTTAGCAAATGAAATTACTTTGATTGATAAAAATAATTTAACCTTCAGTGCTCAAAATGCGATCTATCAGCCAAAATACAAATCTTTAAAACTGGTTCCTTTTTACACCCTGGCCGAAAAGCGGTATGTGGTCTATTTCCCTTACAGCAGCGCAGAAGCATTGCCTGAACGTGCAAAGGCGATTAAGTTGGCAGAAGAAGAAAAAATGAAAACGGAAAGGCGTACCGTCGATCTGATCAACACTGGAGAACAGCAGCCGGAATCAGACCACAATTTTAAGGGTGAGCAAACCGATAACGGAACTTTTCAGGAAAGGCATTTTAGAAATGGAAAAGCATGGTTTAGCTATGTGCTTAAAAACAAAGATTTATCGGCAAATAAGCTGAGCTTAACTTTTTACGGAAAAGAAAAGAATAAAAACTTTTCTATTTTGATTAATGGTGCTGTAATCGAAAATGTAAAGCCGGATGGAAGCAAAGGTGATGTTTTTTATACACAGGAATACCAAATCCCCAAAGAACTATTAAAAGCAGATTTAGAAGTGAAATTTGTTGCCGATCAGGGATCAGCTATTGCAAATATATATGAGGTGAGGTTGGTGAGATAAGCTTAGGCTGATGTGGTCTGTGAGGACACAGACCACGGCGACTACCCAATGTGATCGTCATCCTGAACTTGTTTCAGGATCTATTTGAGAAAGTTTTATACCAGGCATACTAGATGCTGAAACGAGTTCAGCATGACGCGTAGAGGGGATTTATCAAAGTAGATTTCTCCACTGCGGTCGAAATGACGATGAATCTAAAGGCGATCGTCCTCCTGAACTTGTTTCAGGATCTTATTTGAGAAAGTTTTATATCAAGTATTATAGATGCTGAAACAAGTTCAGCAGGACGATACGTAGAAGTGGTCTGTGCGGCCACAGACCACGGAGAATCAGGTATTATTTCGCTTTCTTAAAACACCTATTGCTTTAATAAGGCTTCCAGTTCTTTTTCCTTAATTGTTAATATGGTTCCGTGCCTTAAACCTTTTGGTAAGGAGATTTTATCAGAAACATCGGTCCAGTTTTTTAAATCTGCAGATTGGATTGCGCCATATTTATGGTCGCGGTACTTATCAAAATACACCATCCAGTTATTGCCGATTTTTAAGGTTGTTGGTCCTTCTGCCCAATAATTTCCCGTAATTGGATTTCCCGCCTTGCTGTAAGGCCCAATCAATTGATCGGCATAAGCTATTTTGATATTCTTTTGAGCAGGCTCGCGGGTCTCGTCTTTTAAAAACATCATAAACTGTTTCCCGTTTTTTACAATAGTAGCATCAATTACATTAAAACCCGGATCGTAAAGCAGTTTAGTTTCCGAATAGGTTTTGAAATCTTTGGTGGTAACGTAGTACATCCGGTGATTGTAACCGCTTTCTTCAGTTGAGGCTGTTTCATTAAACTTGCCCGTAATTGTTGTAGCCCAATAAATCATATAGGTTTTGGTACGATTATCATAAGTGATTTCAGGTGCCCAGGTATTTCTCGCAGCATCTTCTTTAGCCATTACAGGCAAAAATTGCTGTGTGCTCCAGTTAATCAGGTCTTTCGAACTGGCATAACCAATACCTTTATCCTTCCAGCTTACTGTCCAAACCATGTGAAATAAGCCATCAGCCCCCCGGATAATACAAGGATCCCTCATCAATTTATCTTTGCTTACCGTAGGCTTAAGGAACGATTGGTCATTTTTAAGCGCGGTCCATTTGTATGCATCGTTACTATAGGCCAGATGCAACCCGTCTTCCCCATTACCTTTAAAATAGGCAAAGAGATAAATCTCCTTTTTCGACTGTGCCTGGGCATTAAAAAAAGCCGATAGTAAGATTATAGAAAGGTATATGCGTTTTTTCATCATTTTATTTTAATTCGAGTACCACAACCGATTGCGCAGGCAACTCAACTTTAAGCGAATTTCCTGATTTTTTTGCGCCTGTAAATTTGGCATTGTGTACTTTGTTAGCATCGCTAAACGTATTTATATCGGTAAGTTTGGCTGAGGTTAAAATCTGTCCGGTAACGGAGCTCCATTTTAAACCATCTAAAATGGTGCTTAAGGCAATTTTTTTGTTTGGATCTAAATTAACTAGCGAAATATGGATAGCGCCGCTAGCATCCTGAGAGGCAGAAACATTTAAAGCCGGAATTTTTTGGTCGCCTACAGTATAATCAGGGCTGGTAAAGGCAATCGGTAAATATTTGGCATCCTGATGCACTTTGTAAAGATCAAAAACATGATATGTAGGGGTTAAGACCATTTTATCCTTTTCGGTTAAAATTAAGGCCTGTAAAACATTAATTGTTTGTGCCAGGTTGGCTACTTTAACACGATCGGAGTGGTTATTAAAGATATTCAAAGTGGTACCAGCAATTAATGCATCGCGTAAACTGTTCTGTTGATACAAGAAACCAGGGTTTGTTCCAGGTTCTACATCCGTCCAGATTCCCCATTCGTCGACCACTAAAGCCACTTTCTTTCTAGGATCATATTTATCCATTATTGCAGAGTGTTTGGTTACCAGTTCTTCCATTTTTAAACAATTTTTCATGGTCGAAAAGTATTGTGCCTCATCAAATTTGGTAGCTGATCCTTTTTTGCCCCAGTTTCCTGTTGGGATGGTGTAATAGTGTAAAGTTAATCCCCACATCTGGTTGCCGATGTTTTTCATGCAGGTTTCTGTCCAGTTGTAATCGTCGGAATTTGCACCGCTGGCAATTCTTTTTAGCGGAGCGCCCGGATAATTACGTGCATAAGTGGCATACCTGCGGTATAAATCGGAATAATAAGCAGGCGTCATGTTTCCTCCGCAACCCCAGCTTTCGTTACCCACACCCCAGAAAGAAACTTTCCATGGTTTTTCTCTACCATTTTGGCTGCGGATAGCCGTCATCGGGCTTACACCATCAAAATTTAAGTATTCTACCCATTTGGCCATTTCTTCAACGGTTCCGCTGCCTACATTACCTGCAATGTAAGGTTCGCAATCGAGCATCTGGCAGAGGTCTAAAAATTCGTGTGTACCAAAACTATTGTCTTCAGTTACGCCGCCCCAGTTGGTATTTACCATTTTCGGACGTTGATTTCTCGGGCCTATGCCATCTCTCCAATGGTATTCATCGGCAAAACATCCGCCTGGCCAGCGCAGGTTTGGAACTTTTATCTTCTTTAGAGCATCTACAATATCTAAACGGATTCTTCCTTTATTGGGAATAGTCGAATTTTCATCCACCCAAAAACCATCATAAATGCAGCGGCCCAAATGTTCGGAAAAATGACCGTAAATGTGTTTGCTCACCATCTGATCGCCAGCAGCTTTAATGGTTAACTGGGTCTCGCTTTGTGCATGCACTAAAATAGAACTGCAGAATACAGCAGCAGATAAGATAAGTTTTTTCATCATGATCTCGTTAAATCTATTGGTTAAATGGAATTTTGATAACGTTAAAAGAATAAGGTTTTAAAGTGATGTTGAGTTTTTTACCTTTTAGGTTGATGGCGTTTTTTTTGGGGCTAACCGCTTCGGGATTTTCGAAAGAGTTGAGTTGATTTAGGTTACTGTTCGCTATTTCTTCGTTAGTGGCCTTGCTTTTTAGTTTCATTTTTCCTTCCAGGTCGAAATCAATGTTTTGTGCCTGATCGGAGTTGTTGGCAATTTTAATGATCAGTTCTTTTTTGTGCTGATCGGTTACCGCAGAAGCGTAAAGCCCATCCTGGCCGATAATGTTTTTCTCATCAAGCGTAATCGAAACTACATCGGTTCCTTTGTTGGTAGAAAACTGTTTCTGTACATAATAATCGGGTGTTCCGTACGATTTTAAATTATCTACCCAGATCATATCGGGTGCCCATTGCCAGGCATCAATATGGGCAAAAAGTGGCGCGTATGAAGCCATTTGTACCACATCGGCATTGCGTTCCAGGCCTGTCATTAACGAAGCAGACGCCAACGCACTTTGCCAGTTGTTTCTGTTACTGCCAACAAAATTTTTATCCGCATGAACGGCGTATTCACCAACAAAAATCTTGGTTCCGTTTCTTGGGTAATTATCGTAACGGCCGGCATTTTTTAAAAACCAATCGGCAGGACGGTAATAATGCTCATCTATAAAATCGGCGTTGTTATTTCTTAAAGTGGTATTTAGTAAGTTAAAACGATCACCTTCAGGATCGGTACCTGAGCTGTTGATCAGTTTAAAATCGGGATATTTAGCTTTTATGGCTTTCGTGAAAATGGCTACTCTTTCCAGATACTGTGGCCCCCAGTTTTCGTTTCCAACACCCATCATTTTTAGGTTAAAAGGTTTTGGATGACCAAGATCAGCCCTCATTTTTCCCCACTTGGTACTTACATCGCCATTGGCAAATTCGATCAGGTCCAAAGCATCCTGTACATAAGGATCGAGTTCGTCAAGAGCCGCTACTTCAGCTGAATTAAACTGACAGGCCATACCGCAATTTAATATCGGTAATGCATCCGAACCTATATCTTCTGCCAGTTGGAAATATTCGAAAAACCCCAGGCCGAAACTCTGGTAATAATCTGGTGCCGGGCGGTGGGCAAATTCAGTATTCCAGCGGTTCATAATCAATTGCCTGTTTTCGATCGGGCCAATGGTTTTTTTCCATTGATAACGATTGGCAAGATCGGTTCCTTCCACAATACAGCCGCCTGGGAAACGGATAAAACCTGGTTTCATATCGGCTAATAATTGCACCATATCTGCCCTTAATCCTTGCGGACGGTTTTTCCAGGTATCGCCAGGGAACAGCGAAATCATATCCAGATCAATGTTTCCATTTCCTTGAAATAAGATTGAGAACTTAGCTTTTGGATCGGTTTCAGTAGCGGTAAAACTTGCTGATTGTTTTTTCCAGTCGCCACCCGGTTGGTCAGGTGTTAAACTTCCCTGTCCGATAATTTTATTGTTCGCATCTTTTAATAAGAGTACGAGTTTAACCCCAGGCTTTGATTGACGGTACATGATCGAAAAATCGTATCGAAGCCCTTTTTTTACGCCTATACCTTTAAAGCCCTCGTTTAGGAGTTCGAAATCGTCAGTTTGTTTTTTTACCTGTAAGTATCTTGGATTGGCGGTGTTCACTTCCTTGCGGTTTACCACCAAAATTTCACCTTCCTGTGGTCTTTTTCGCTGGATGGTCCAGCCCATCAGCGGTTTTGCAAATTCGAAAGAGCGGTTTTTGATCAGTTCGGCGTAAATGCCGCCATCAGCACCAAAGTTAATATCCTCAAAAAAAACACCCCACATATTCGGTTGCACTTTGGCAATAGAATGGTCTGTTTTAACTTTGATCACTTTTGCAGTTTGTGCCTGCATTTCTGGGATATATCCAATTCCAATTGCAGCATACGCTATGCATGCCGAAAACACACTTTTTACAGGGTAATTTAATTTCATACGGTTTAATATTTGGAAGATCTAATGGTAAAAGTAAAATATTTAAAATAATAAACGTCATTTGAACATTTATTTTTTTCTTCATTGCTGATTTTGTCGATAAATTCTACAATCTTAGCATTGGGGAAAACCATCTAAGCAACAGAAATGGTGATGGAGGTAGTAAAAGGGTTTAGTAAAGTAACTTTTTACTTGATGTTTAAAATTTATTTTGCCGAAATCTTTAAAATCTTTCTTATAACATATTGTCATCATCAAAAAGCAGGATACTACAGGATGCACCTTAAAGATATACTATTTACATTCGACATGAATCATTTAATGGCTGCTAACCAGTGGCTGTATGATCCACTAACCAATAACACATAATGAGCCTTCGTTTCTTCAGTATTCAAATATTGACTATTTTAATCGGCAGGGCTTCTATGTGCAAAATAGCTGGTTCACATGCTTGATAAAAGGACTATGAATCTTAAAAAATATACTTTGCTCGGCTTTTTAAGTGCAGCAACACTTTGTGGTTCGGCGCAACAAAAAGCTGCAGATAAACAATCGGTTAAACTCTTTTTTGAGAAATCATATCTACAGATAGACCGCAGTTATTACAGCACTGGCGAAGATGTTTGGTTTAGCGCCTATTTGGTAAATGGAAAAAGCAGCAGTTTAACCGCTACCAGCAATAATTTATATGTGGAGCTGCTTTCGCCAAAATCGGAAGTTTTAGAGCGGAAAATGATCAGGTTGGATGGTGGACTGGGAAAGGGAGATTTTAAACTGAAAGATTCTATTCCTTCTGGTTGGTACGGCATTAGGGCTTATACCAATTGGATGCGAAACTTTGGTGATGATTTTGTTTTCCAGAAACGGATCCACATTAGCAATAATATTATCGAAAACGCTTCTTATTTTACGCGTAATCCGGTCAAAAAAACAGATGTTTCCAATTCGAAAAAATCGATTGCATTTTTTCCGGAGGGCGGCTCGCTGGTTGAAGGATTAACCAGTATTGTGTCCTTTAAAACCAATGATGATGCTGGGAACGGGATTAAAGCTACAGGAAGTATAATTTCGTCAAAAGGCGATACTGTAACTACTTTTCAAAGTACCGATGCGGGCATGGGCATTTTTGCTTTTACGCCCAAAGCGGACGAGAAATATAAGGTTGAGGGCTTTTATGGCAAAGAAAAATTTTCGTCGGAAATGCCCTTGAGCCTTAAAAAAGGCCTTTCGTTACATATTACTACCGATTCTTTAAATATCAAAGCAAGTATTAGTGCCAACGCGTTAATGTTTGGCGAGTTGAAGGATAAAAGCATTACGCTCGTAATTAAACATGCCAGCGATAATATTTATTCCGGATCGATCAAATTAA
>Ga0182006_1000989_pt1 | contig 18659 bp, 21 predicted proteins | sample Sormic07211104_1_FD_123022 | JGI IMG/M metagenome (GOLD analysis project Ga0182006, IMG submission 123022) | Rhizosphere microbial communities from Sorghum bicolor, Mead, Nebraska, USA - 072115-104_1 MetaG | ecosystem: Host-associated > Plants > Roots > Rhizosphere | place: USA: Nebraska...
TCGCCAACTGGCGCTGGTAACGGGCCTTCGTACCGGTGATGCGGCTCGGGACGATCTTGCCGTTCTCGGTGACGTACTGGCGGAGGGTGTTGAGATCCTTGTAATCGATCTCCTTCACGCCCTCGGCGGTGAAGCGGCAGAATTTGCGGCGGCGGAAAAACTTGGACATGGCTGTAATCCCCGATTAGTCGTCGCTGTCGCGATCGTTGTCGTTGTCGCGACCACCACGGCGGTCGTCGCCGTCGCTGTCGTCGTCACGGCGACGCGAACCCTTCTGCTCGTCCTTTTCCTTGCTCTTGAGGATGAAGGACTGCTCGACGTCGGCTTCGTCGCGACGGATCACGAGGTGGCGAAGGACGGCGTCGTTGAAACGGAAACCCGTCTCGAGCTCGTTCAGGACGCTCTGCGAAACCTCGATGTTCAGCATCACGTAGTGAGCCTTGGCGAGGTTCTCGATCGGGTAGGCCAGCTGGCGGCGGCCCCAGTCTTCGAGACGGTGGATCTTGCCGTTGTCGCCTTCGATCAGCGTCTTGTAACGCTCGATCATGGCGGGCACCTGTTCGCTCTGGTCCGGATGGACCAGGAACACGACTTCATAATGACGCATGGTGGCTCCTTGTGGATGCACCCCTTGCGGGGATGGCAGCCTCCCGCGCGTTGCGGTGAGGCAAGAAGACCCTCCTGTGGGAGGGCCAGCCGCGCATTGTAAGGAGAAACGGGGGGTTACGGCAAGCCTTTATCGCCGACCGGGTCGGCTCCCACCAGGAAGGCAGGACCTCGAGGACAGGCTCAGGAGACGGTGAAGCTCTCGCCGCAGCCGCATTCGCCGGTGGCGTTGGGGTTGTGGAAGACGAAGGACGCGTTGAGGCCCTGGCGCTGGAAGTCGATCAGGGTGCCGTCGACCAGCGGCATGCTCTTCGGGTCGACGACGACGCGGATGCCGTCGATGTCCAGCACCTTGTCGTCCTCGCCGACCGCGTCGGCGAGATCGACCACGTAACCGAAGCCCGAGCAGCCCATCCGCTTGACGGCGAAGCGCACGCCGGCGGCATCGGGCGCCTTGGCGAGGAACGCGCGCATGCGGTCGGAGGCGGCGGGGGTGATCTGGATGCTCATGAAAACGTTTTCTGCCCGTGGTATATCGATGAACGGTGCCGTTCACGCGACCCTTACATTATCATGCGAGGTCGCGTCCTACGCGCCCTTAGATGCGGCGCCTCTTCTGGAGTTTCAATCGATGACGGTGGTAAGCGTCAAGCAGGCCCTCGCCGGCGGCACGGCCGCGGGGGAACACGAAGTCACGGTCCGCGGCTGGGTACGCACCCTGCGCGAATCCAAGGGCGGCCTCTCGTTCGTCAACGTGAGCGATGGCTCCTGCTTCGCCCCGATCCAGATCGTGGCCACGTCGGATCTCGACAATTATGAGACGGACGTCAAGCGCCTGTCGGCCGGCGCGGCCGTGATCGCCACCGGCAAGCTCGTCCCTTCGCAGGGCAAGGGCCAGGCCTATGAGATCCAGGCCACCCGTATCGAGGTCACGGGTTTCGTCGAGAACCCCCTCACCTACCCGATCCAGCCCAAGCAGCATTCGATGGAGTTCCTCCGCGAGGTCGCCCACCTGCGCCCGCGCACGAACCTCTTCGGCGCGGTGACCCGCGTCCGCCACACGATGATGACGGCGATCCACCGGATCCTGACCGAGCAGGGCTTCTTCTGGATCAATACCCCGATCATCACCACGTCCGATGCCGAGGGCGCGGGCGACATGTTCCGCCTGTCCACGCTCGACCTGGCCAACCTGCCGCGCGACGACAAGGGCGGGATCGATTTCCGCAAGGATTTCTTTGGCCGCGAAGCGTTCCTCACCGTGTCCGGCCAGCTCAACGTCGAGGGCTATGCCCTGGCGATGAGCAAGGTCTACACCTTCGGTCCCACGTTCCGCGCCGAAAACTCGAACACCACGCGCCACCTGGCCGAGTTCTGGATGGTCGAGCCCGAGGTGGCCTTCGCCAACCTCGACGACAACGCCGATCTCGCCGAACTATTCCTCAAGGGCATCTTCAAGGCCGTGCTCGACGAGCGTCCCGACGACATGGCGTTCTTCGCCGAGCGCGTGCAGCCGGATGCCATCACACGGCTGGAAGCCTTCATCGCCAAGCCGTTCGAGCGTATCGACTACACCGAGGCCGTCTCGATCCTGCAGAAGTCCGGCAAGAAGTTCGAGCACCCCGTCGCCTGGGGCATCGACCTGCAGACCGAGCACGAGCGCTTCCTCGCCGAGGAACATATCGGCCGTCCCGTGGTCGTCATGAACTACCCCGAACAGATCAAGGCGTTCTACATGCGCCTCAACGACGACGGCAAGACGGTCGCGGCCATGGACGTCCTGGCGCCCGGCATCGGCGAGATCATCGGCGGCGCCCAGCGCGAGGAACGCCTCGACTACCTCGACCGGCGCATGGACCAGTTCCACCTCGACAAGGCCACCTACGACTGGTATCGCGACCTGCGCCGCTACGGCACCGTGCCCCATGCCGGCTTCGGCCTTGGCTTCGAGCGCCTGCTGGTCTATGTCTGCGGCCTGTCCAACATTCGAGACGCCATCCCCTATCCCCGCGCGGCAGGGAGTGCCGAGTTCTGACCCACTGAGACGATCATGCCCCCTTCCGTCCCCCGTCTCCTGCTGCTTGCCCTGGCGCTCACCGCGCTGGACGCTTGCCGCACGATCGTGCCGCCGAACTTCCGTCCGCCGGAAAACCCGACGAACACGATCGACATCGCACGCAAGACACTCGACGACGCGTCGCCCTGCTGCGGCAGTTTCGCCGACCTGTCCTACCAGGACATGCTGCCCTGGCAACCGCAGCGATTCGAGTTGAGCAAGGACAGCCCGGTCGCCAACCTCAACGGCGACCGCAGCTATTTCCTCGCCTTCCGCCTGCCACAGGGCGCGCACCTGCCCTACACCATCGCGATGAAGTCCGAGCTCAACGGCCGCTGGCTCAGTTCGAGCTATCTCTTCGCGCCGACGGTGGTCTTACTGGATGACGCCTTCCAGCCGCTGCATTCGGAAGACATCCAGCTGTGCGAATACATCGGCTGGACGAGCGAGACGACCGGGGCGTTCGGCAAGTTCAAGGTCGTCGACGACAAGGCCCGCTATCTGGTGGTGTATTCGTCGGCCAAGCAGCAGAAGAGCCAGACCTACTGGGAGCAGTCGCCCACCACGTTCTCGGCCGAGGCGCCGGTGAAGATGAACCCGGCTGGCAGCTTCAAGATCGCGCACGGTCCCGATGGCGTCCTCTACGTCGGCATGCAGAACGACACCTACAAGAAGGCGATCAACAACGCCGTCTGCTCGAAGGCCCAGCAAGGCAACGGCGTGATCTCGACGATCCGCGAGGTGGTGACCACCGACCTGCTCCGTACCGATGACACGAAGAAAGACAAAGAGAAAGGCAGCTGACCGATATGCAGACCGCGGTCTATCTTTACTTGCTGCTCCTGCTCGGCGCGGTCGCCTTCTTCGTCCTGCACTTCGTCGCGCAGTGGCGTTTCACCGCGTTGCTGCGCAAGCGTTATCCCGACCAGTGGAAGACCATCGTGGAGGCCGACACCGGCCGTCCCAACGGCATGGCCAACTGGCTGCGCGTGCGCCGGGTGCTTCGCTCTGACGCGCCGGCGCTGTTCGACGACGACGCCCTCAGCCGCTGGCAGGCCTGGTGGAAACGTTCGCCGTGGTTCGCCTGGCCGTGCTGGTTCGCCGCAATGGCGATACAGTGGTGGGCAATGAAACAGGGCTGACCGCCCATCATCCTCATTCCAGGGAGCGCCGCATGGATCTTCGTCTCACCGGTCGTCACGCGCTGGTATGCGGCGCTTCGCAAGGGCTCGGACGCGCCACCGCCTTCGAACTGGCGGAACTCGGGGCCAGCGTCACCCTGCTCTCCCGCTCCGCCGACGCGCTCGTCGCGCTCGCCGCCGAGTTGCCGGCCACGCAACCCGGGCAGACCCATAGCCACGTCGCCGTCGACATGCTCGACACCGCCGTCCTGGCCCAGGCCATCGGCGAAGTGGTCAAGAACCATGCCGTACACGTGCTGGTGAACAACAGCGGCGGGCCGCCGCCCGGCCCGGTATGGAGCGCGGAGCCGGAGGCCTTCCTCACGGCCTACCGTCAGCATGTGATCGCCGCGCAGGTGATCACCCATGCCTGCCTGCCCGGCATGCGCGAGGCGCGTTACGGACGGATCGTGAACATCATCTCCACCTCGGTGAAGGAACCGATTCCCAACCTGGGCGTTTCCAACACCACGCGAGCGGCCATGGCCGGCTGGGCCAAGACCCTGGCCGCCGAGGTCGCACCCGACGGCATCACGGTGAACAACATCCTTCCCGGCTACACCCGTACGCCGCGGCTTGAAGCACTGGTGAAAGCCAGCGTGGATGCAGGCCGCACCCGCGAAGAGGTGGAGCGGGGCCTGCTCGCCAGCGTGCCCGCCGCACGTTTCGGCGAACCGGCGGAAATCGCCGCCATGATCGCCTTCCTCGCCAGTCCGGCCGCGGGATACGTCAACGGCACCAGCATTTCCGTCGATGGCGGCCGCACCCGCGGCCTGAACTAAGGCGGGCCATGATCGTCCTCGCCAACCTGATCGACGGCCATTCGCGCGCGCCGCGGGGTGGCCGTTATCTGGACGTCGTCGATCCCGCGACCGGGCACGTCTTCGCGCGCTGCCCGGATTCCGATGCCGTCGACGTCGCCGACGCGGTGGCTGCCGCATCGCGCGCGGCGCCGGGCTGGGCCATGACGCCGGCGGAACGCCGTGCCCGCTGCATGCAGCGCCTGGCCGATGCGATCGAGGCGCGACTGGAATCCTTTGCCGAGGCCGAATCGCAAGACAGCGGCAAGCCCCTGGCGCTCGCACGCACGCTCGACATACCGCGAGCCGTGGCGAACCTGCGTTTCTTCGCGGCGGCGGCAAGCCAATGGAGCGCTGAATCGCATGCCATGGAGCAAGGGGCCATCAACTACACGCTGCGCCTGCCGCTGGGCGTGGTCGGCTGCATCAGTCCATGGAACCTGCCGCTCTACCTGTTCACCTGGAAGATCGCCCCTGCCCTGGCCGCCGGCAACACGGTGGTGGCCAAGCCATCCGAAGTCACTCCGTACACCGCATGGCTGCTGGGCACGCTCGCGGAGGAGGCCGGTTTCCCGCCCGGCGTGCTGAACATCGTCCATGGCAGCGGTCCGGCGGTCGGCGAAGCCATCGTCATCCATGACACGGTGAAGGCGGTCTCCTTCACGGGCAGCACGCGCACCGGCGTGGCCATCGCCGCGGCGGCCGCGCCGCGCCTGAAGAAGGTCTCGCTGGAGCTGGGCGGGAAGAATCCGACCATCGTCTTCGACGATTTCGACTTCACCGATGCATCGATGGCGACGATCGTTCGCTCCGGCTTCGCCAACCAGGGCGAGATCTGTCTTTGTGGATCGAGGCTGTTGGTCCAGCGCCCGATCTACGAACGTTTCCGTCGCGAATACCTGGAGCGCGTGCGGGCGTTGCGGGTGGGCGATCCGCTCGACGAGCGCAACCAGCTAGGCGCGCTCGTTTCCCAGGCACATTTCGACAAGGTCAGCGGCTGTATCGAACGCGCCCGCGCGGAAGGCGGCAGCATCCTCACCGGGGGCGACCGGGTGGATGTGGGAGGACGTTGCGCCGATGGCTGGTTCATCGCGCCGACGGTGATCGAGGGTCTTGCGCCCGACACGGCCACCAACCAGGAAGAAATTTTCGGCCCGGTCGTCACGCTGATCCCGTTCGACACGGAGGACGAGGCGCTGGCGATCGCCAACGGCACGCCCTACGGACTTGCCGCCTCGGTGTGGACTCGCGATGTCTCGCGTGCGCATCGTTTCTCGTCACGCCTGGAGTTCGGCATCGTCTGGGTGAACTGCTGGATGCTGCGCGACCTGCGCACGCCGTTCGGCGGCACGAAGCAATCCGGCGTCGGCCGCGAAGGCGGTTTCGAAGCCATGCGTTTCTTCACCGAAGCCAGGAACATCTGCATCGACCATGGGCAATGACGTCATCCGCGCCGAGGGCGCACCCGCGCCGGTCGGCGCTTATCCGCATGCACGGCGTGTCGGTCCCTTGCTGTTCCTTTCGGGTATCGGCCCGCGAGTGCCGGCTACCGATGCCATTCCCGGCAACGTCGTCGACGATACGGGAAAGCTCGTGTCGTACGACATCGAGGCCCAGTGCCGGCAGGTGTTCGCCAATGTGCGCGCCGTGCTCGACGCCTGTGGGGCGCGCTTCGAAGACCTGGTGGATGTCACGGTGTACCTGACCGACATGGAGCGCGACTTCGCCGCGTATAACCGGCTTTATGCGGAAGCGTTCCGGGGCGTGGATGCGTGCCGGACCACGGTGGGGATCACTGCGTTGCCTACGCCGATAGCGATCGAGCTGAAATGCGTGGCGGCGCTGGCTTCGTAGGCCAATCGCCGACAAGTCGGCGATTGGCCTACGGAGTGACTGTCCGCGCGCTGTCGAGACAGACCTTCAGCATCTCCCCGATCAGCACCTGCACGCTCGCCGCGCTCTTCGGCAGGTACTCGAAGGAATCCTCGTCCATGTAGTTCAGTTGGGCGAGCTCGAGTTGCACGGCGTCGATCCCATGTGCGGGCTTGCCGTAATGACGGGTGATGTAGCCGCCCTTGAAACGGCCGTTCACCGCGAAGGAATACTCATCCTGCCTCTCCAGCACGGCGGCGAGTTTCGCCTGCAGGCCGGGCGAGCAACTCGCGCCATCGGCCGTGCCGAGGTTGAGGTCGGGCAGACGTCCCTCGAACAGCATCGGCACATGGCTGCGGATGGAATGTCCTTCCCACAGCACCACATGCCCGAACTCCGCTTTCAGACGTGCCAGTTCGTCGGCGAGCGCGCGGTGATAAGGCTTCCACCACCGTTTCACGCGGTCGGCGATTTCCGCCGCATCCGGCTCGGCGCCGGCGCGGTAGATCGGTTCGCCATTGAACAGCACGGTGGGCACGAGGCCGGTCTCGCTCTGCCCCGGGTAGAGGGCGTGGCCGTCGGCGGGACGGTTCAGGTCCACGACATAGCGTGAGGCGAACGGCTTGATCACGCTCGCGCCCATGCCGCGGGCGAAATCGTACAGCTCGGCCACATGCCAGTCGGTGTCCGGGGATCGCCGCGCCGGACGCTTCATGCGCGCAGCGAGATCATCGGGAATGGCGCTGCCGTTGTGCGGCAGGCTGATCAGGAGCGGCGCGGTGCCGCGGTGAAGGGTGTACGGGCTCATGGCAAGAGTGTACCGCTCATCCGGGCACCCGATCGCCCATCAGCACCATTTCCTCGGACGAGGTCGGATGGATGGCCAGGGTGGCGTCGAGGTCGGCCTTGGTGGCACCCATCTTGATCGCCACGGCGAAGCCCTGGAGGATCTCGTCCACCCCAGGACCGAGCATCTGCATACCGACGATGCGGGAATCCTCCCCCACGCAGATCAGCTTGAAACGCGTGGTGATCGGCCGGTGCGCCAGCGCCAGCTGCATCGGTACGAACGACTGTTTGTAGAGGTGCACGTCGGCGCCGTATCGCTCCCGCGCCTGCTGCTCCGACATGCCGATGGTGCCCAGCGGCGGATGCGAGAACACCACGCTGGGGATGTTCTGGTAATCGAGCTTCGCCTCCGGCTTGCCGCCGAACAGGCGGTCGGCGAGCTTGCGGCCCGCCGCGACGGCCACGGGCGTCAGCGCCATGCGCTGGGTCACGTCGCCCACCGCGTAGACACCCGGCACGTTGGTGTTCTGGTAATCGTCGATCTCCACGTGCCCGTCGTCGCCGGTGACGAGGCCGATGCGGCCGATGTCGAGCGAGGCGGTATCGGCGTGCCGGCCCACGGCCCAGATCAAGGCGTCGTAGGGCGCCGGATGGTCGCCACGGTCGCAGTCCAGAAGGAGCACGCCGTCCTTCTCGTGCACCGCGTCGATCTGGCATTCGTAGTGGACACGGATGCCATGCTGGCGCATCTCGTCGCCGAGGCCGTAAGCCATTTCCTCGTCGAAGCCGCTCATCAGGCGGCCACGCACGTACATGTCCACGTCACTGCCCAGGGCGCGCAGCACGCCCGCCAGTTCCACCGCGATATAGCCGCCGCCCACGATGGCCGTGCGGCGCGGGCACGCACGGAGGTCGAAGAAGCCATCGGACGTCATGCCGAGGTCGAAGCCCGGCTTGTCCAGCCGGTTGGGCGTCGAACCGGTGGCGATGAGCACATGCGGAGCGGTCAGTTCGCGCGTGCCCGCCTGGACGCGACCGGGGGCGAGGAAGCGCCCGTATTCACGCACGACGGTGATGTGGCCCGTGTCGAGAGCCTGCTGGTACTTCACCCGGATGCGCTCGACATACTCTTGGCGCCGCTCGATGAAACGGGGCCAGTCGAGGCTGCCGGGTTTGTCGTGAAAACCGTAATCCACCGCGATGTACTGCGCCTCGGCCATCTGCGCCGCGTACCACATCGCCTTCTTCGGTACGCAGCCGGAATTGACGCACGTGCCACCCAGTTCCTTCGGTTCCAGCAGCGCGACCTTGGCGCCGTGCTTCGACGCCCTGATCGCCGCGGCGAGTCCGCCCGAGCCGCCGCCGATCACGATCAGGTCGAAAGCTTCCGAAGTCATGCCATGTTCCTTGGGGTGGGGAGGTGACACCGTAGCAAATGCGATGACGAAGGTCCTTGCGTCTACAACCCGAATCGCGCGGGTGAATAAGGCGCCGGGTCCAGCGTCGGCGCCGGGCCCGCCAGGAGGCTGGCCACCAGCTCTCCCGTCGCCGCCGACATGCTGATGCCGAGCATGCCGTGCGCCGTCGCGTACATCAGGTTCGACCAGCGCGCGCTCGGGCCGATGATCGGCACCTCGTCCACGCTCATCGGTCGCCAACCCCACCAGGGCACGACCTCGCCGCGCCCTTCCGGCTCGCGAAGATAGGTGGCCGCGCCACGCCGCAACGCGTCGATGCGCAACAGGTTGAGGCCCTCGTCGAAACCCGAAAACTCCATGGTGCTGCCAAGGCGAAACCCCGAGGCCCAGGGGGTGACGCACACCGCGGCTTCGCGCAGCACCAGCGAATGACGTGGCGCATGCTCGGGTGGCCGTTCCCAGGTCAGCGAATAGCCTTTGCCCGGCTGCATCGGCAAACGGATGTCGAGCAGCTTGCCGATCAACGGCGACCACGCGCCCAGCGCCATGACCACGCGGTCGCCCTGGAAGACGCCGCGAGTGGTACGCACGTGGGAGACGCGCGCACCGTCGAGGACGAAGGAATCCACCCGCGCACCGGTCTCGATCGCTCCGCCGAGTTCACGCACCCGCCGCGCCAGTTCCGCGACGTATCGGTCCGGTCTCAGCCGCGCATCGCCGGGATGCAGCAAGGCGCCCACCACGCCATCGCGCAAGCCCGGTTCCAGCGCCATGGCTTGGTCGGCATCCAGTTCCCGCACGTCCATGCCGAGCCGGCGCAGCAAGTCCACGTGCGGCTGGTCGTTCCGCAGCGTGCGCGCTTGGCGGTAGACGTAGAGTTCACCCACTTCCTCGAATTCGCAGGCCATGCCTTCGCTGGCGACCAGGTCGCCCAGCAAGACCCGCGAGCGGGCCAGGATCGCCCCTCGCGCCTCACCCGCTTGCCGGTACCGCGCCCAGGTGCAGTTCCGGGCGAAACCGAGCAGCCAGCGTGCCCGGGCCGCATCGGGACGCGGATTCACGTAGAGCGGCGCATCGCGTCGCAACAGCGAACCCAGGGCCGTTCCGACCATGCCCGGCATGGACAGCGGCCCTGCGTGGCTGGGCGTGATCGTGCCGCAGTTGCCGTGGGAGCTTCCGCTACCGGGCTGGGCCTGTTCGAGCACCCGCACGCTCGCCCCCGCCTTCAACAGATACAACGCGCACGCCAACCCGATCACGCCGCCACCCATGATCAGAACGTCGCTTCGGGATTTATCCATCGGGGCATTTTAGGGTTCTTTGCCGTTGGGCGGGCGTTGGGTGGTGGGGCAAAGCCGACGCCGGGATGGACACCGCACGTGCAAACCGCCTCCCGTGAGCCTCCCTCACCCGGGTGGGAAGCGGGCTGGCCCGCGATTCGCCACCCTATGTCGAGCGAGTGAGGCTGTGCACTGCAACCGAGCGAGCGCTGACAAGCCTCGCCCGATCATGGCAAGCCTTCCTTCGCCAGCGAGAAGATCGAGGAATCGCGGGCCAGCCCGCTTCCCACCCGGGTGCGGCACGTGGCGCCCGGCAGATCTACCGCCACGCGCACAACGAATGCGAGGGCGAAGCCGAGCCCTAACACCCAACATAGCCGGCATGAATTCGCGCTCTTTAACAGGTATTCCACGCAACTCATTGATTTGATAACCTCACCCAGCCGATCCTGACAGGGGAAACGCCCGATGTCGCCAGCCACCCGCCCTTTCCACCCACGAGCATGGCTCCGCCCCCTCGCGGTGGCGGCCGTGCTGATGCTGCTCGCCGCCTGTGGCAGCGCCCCGCACAAACCATCGTCGTCGCAGCGCCGCAATCCCGCATCGGCCGTACCCATCGCGAAAAACCTGAGCTGGTCCACCAAGCCGGCCGACGCGCCACCGGCCGATGCCGCCAACGATGTGCTCTTTCGCGCCATCGGCCTGGTCGGCACACCCTACCGCTGGGGCGGCAATACTCCGCAGGGCGGTTTCGACTGCAGCGGGCTCATCAACTACATCTACCTGACGTCGACCGGACTGCGCCTGCCCCGGACCTCGGCTGAGATGGCCGCCCTCGACAAGCCGAAGGTCGACGAGACCGAGCTTTCCAGCGGCGACCTCGTCTTCTTCGGCCGCGGCCACATCACTCATGTAGGGGTTTACGTCGGCAAGGGTCGTTTCGTACACGCGCCGAACTCGGGTGGCACGGTACGTTTGGACGATCTGGATGGCGCCTACTGGAAAGAGAACTTCGCCTATGGGCGCCGCGTCCTGAACTGAACGGACGGCAACGCGCCGATCGATGGTTCATGAATTGAATTGCACGCGATTAAATTGCGTGCTTTACTATTTCTCGTGAACGGCCAACCAGCCCTTTCCCTCCCAGACGACAAAGGACAAAACCCATGAGCAATATCTCCAAGTTCGACGGCGACGCCCTCTACACCGCGCATGCCAAGGTCGCAGGCGGCCGCAACGGTCACGTCAAGAGCGACGACGGCCGCATCGACATGGACCTGCGCCTGCCGAAGTCCATGGGTGGTACCGGTGAGGGCAGCAATCCCGAACAGCTGTTCGCCGCCGGCTACGCGGCCTGCTTCGAAGGCGCCGTGCGTTTCGTCGCCGGCCAGAAGAAGGTCAAGGCCGACGATGCCTCCGTCGCCAGCAGCGTCAGCATCGGCAAGCGCCAGGAAAACGGGTTCGCCATCCGCGCGAAGCTCGAGGTGAGCCTGCCGGGTGTCGACGATGCGACCGCGAAGGAAATCGTCGCCTTCGCCCACGAAAACGTCTGCCCGTACTCGCACGCCACGCGCGGAAATATCGACGTCGAGATTTCGGTGAACGGCCAGTCGGTGGTTTAAGACCCTTCTGGTTGAAACAAAGACGGCGCCCTGGGGCGCCGTCTTTGTTTACGAAGTCATCGCGAATCGCCGACAGGGTCGGCGATGATCCTCAGTGCGCGGCGTCGCCGTTCGGGTGGGCATGCCCGTGCGCGATTTCCTCTTCCGTCGCGTCACGCACCGTCTGCACGTCCACATGGAAGTTGAGCGTCTTGCCCGCCATGGGATGGTTGAGGTCGACGTCGACGACGCTCGAACCGATCTTCTGCACCACGACCACCCGGCTGCCGCCTTCCTTCAACGAAAGCACGGTGCTGTCGCCGGCCTTCAGGCCCTTGCCCTGCTGCGGGAAGTACTTCTTCGGCACGCGCTGCGTCATGCCTTCCTGGCGAGGACCGTAGCCTTGCTCCGGGGCGATCTCGACATCGAAGGTGTCGCCGACCGACTTGCCTTCGAGACCGGCCTCGAGGCCAGGGATCAGCTGGCCGTGGCCGAGCAGGATCCACAACGGCTCGCCGCCCTCGATCGAGCTTTCGACCTTCTCGCCATCGACGGTGAGGGTGTAATGGAACGAGATGACCTTGCCCTTGCCAGCCTGCATGTTGGTTTCTACCGGAGGAAAACGGGGGATTTTAGCCGCGCCCGGTCGTGGCGTCACGTCGGACCACGGTGGCGGCCGAAGCCGACGCCACGAGCCTCCGGCCCGAGCCAGGTCAGTAGGGCCAGAACCAGGGCCACCCCCGCTATCCAGGTCGACATGGCGAAGGCGAAATCGCCGCCCCGCTGCCCCGCCAGCCAGGTCTGCGCGGTAGCGGTGATCGCCGCGAGCAGGTTGCCCATCTGGTAGGCGAAGCCCGGCAAGGTGCCACGGACGGCATCGGGCGACAGTTCATTGAGATGGGTGGGCACCACGCCCCACGCGCCCTGCACCATCACCTGGATGAAGAAGGCGCCCAGGCCGAGCAGGAGCAACGAGCCTCCGTACATCCACAGCGGAACCACCGGGATCGCCAGCAGCGCCGCGATGATGATCGCCTTGCGCCGGCCGATCCGCTCGGAAAGCGAGCCGAAGGTCAGGCCACCGGCCAGCGCACCGAGGTTGAGCAGCGCCGTGAGCAGGAACGCGGTACCCGAGCCGGCGGGAATTCCCAGGGTCTCCTGCACGAAGGTCGGATACATGTCCTGCGATCCGTGGCTGAACATGTTGAACGCCGCCATCAGGAGCATGAGGTAGACGAACAGTTTCCAGTGCCCGCGCATGGAGACGAAGACGCTCTCGCGCGCATGCGTGCGGCGGCTCTCCCACACCGGCGACTCCGGCACTTTGCGCCGGATGTACAGCACGAGCAGCGCAGGCAACGCGCCGACCACGAAGAGGCCGCGCCAGCCGATGTGGTCCACCAGCAACCAGTTGGCGAGCGCCGCGAGGAAGAAGCCACACGGGTATCCGCTTTGCAGCAAGCCGGAAACGAAGCCCCGCGAACTGGCTGGAATCGATTCCATCGCCAGCGACGCCCCGATGCCCCACTCGCCTCCCATCGCGATGCCGAAGAGGAAGCGCAGGCCGAGCAGCACGCCCAGCGATGGCGAGAACGCGCAGGCCACCTCCAGCAGTGAGAACAGGACGATGTCGAACATGAGCACCGGCCGGCGCCCGTAGCGGTCGGCCAGGCGACCGAAGATCAGCGCGCCGATCGGTCGTGCGGCGAGGGTGAGGAACAAGCCATAGGTCACCTCCTGCTTTGGCACGTGGAACTCGTTGGCCACGGCGAGGATGACGAAGGTCAGCAAGAAATAATCGAAGGCGTCGAGGGTCCAACCCAGGAAGCTGGCTATCACGGTATGCCGCTGCGTATGGTCGAGATCGCGCAGCGCGGCGGGAAGCGACATGAGAATTTCCTCAACGATCGGGCGGCGCCGAGGCTAGCACAGCGTTAAGATCCGACGTGCGCCTCACGGCGCAATGACGGCATGCCACTACACTGGCGGCCACCACGACAGACGGAGGACTCATGAAGTACTCGCGATCGATCGTTTCACTCGCACTCCTTGCCGGCCTGGGTATCGGCGTGGTCCACGCCCAGGCGCAGGGCGGCTCCGACAGCGGTGGCGCCCCCGCGTTTTCCGAGATCAGCAAGGACGGCAAGGGCATCAAGCGCAGCGACATTCCCAAGGATGTCGACGCACTCAAGCAACTGCGCGCGCACTTCCCCGAAGCCGATCTCAACCACGACGGCAAGGTCGACAAGGGCGAGTACGACGCCTATGTCAACAAGAGCAACCAGCCGCAGCAACAGCGCTAGTATCCAAGGCCGCGTGCGGTCTTCGTACGCGGCCCTTTCTAAGGATGGACCACCACGCATGATCCCCGACAGCCGGACGAGGCAGCGCATCGCCTCCCGATTCAGTCGCCGCGGCGACCGGATCTACATCCACGGCAAGCTGGCCACCGATCCCGTGTACGCCGCCGCCGCACGAGCCATCGCCGGAAAACGCCTGCCCCTGCTCGACATCGGCTGCGGCCTGGGCCTGCTCGGCCATTACCTGCACGCGTGCGATGCGCTCGACGGCTACGTCGGCCTCGATCACGACGCCCGCAAGATCGCCATGGGCCGCGTCGCCGCGGAACGGGCCGGGCTGGGCGGCGAGATCGCCCTGTGCGAGGGCGACGCGGCCACGCCGCAAGCCTTACGTGGCCACGTCGCCATGCTCGATGTCCTGCATTACCTGCCGCAGGAGCGCCAGGGCGAACTGCTGGCCTTCGCCGTGGACCACCTGGCCGACGACGGCGTGCTGATCCTGCGCAACGTCATCCGCGACGGCTCCTGGCGCTACCGGGCCACGGTATGGGAAGAGAAATTCATCAAGGCGGTCGGCTGGATTCCGGGTGGCGCGCAATATTTTCCGACCGAGGACGACATCCGCGGGGTGCTCGAACCGCGCGGGATACGCGTCGACTTCCGGCCGCTGTTCGGGCGGACGCCGTACAACAGCTACCTGATGACGGCGTCCCGGCGAGCCTGAACCGGCCATCCACCCATTGTGCGCCGCAATAAGGTATACTCGGCGGGTCGTGCTTGCGCTCCGACTCCCTTGCGGACCCCCGGCGTGGAGCTTTTCCCGCCCGTTCCCCCACCTCCGGAAGCGCGCACGACACCGGCCAGCCTGCTGTCTTCGTCATGGTTCGCGGCCGCCAAATCCATAACTCGCAGCGCGGTTCCAGGGAACGCTCGGGTCACGCAGGAGTTTCTCCATGTCTTTCGATTCGCTGGGCCTTGCGCCCGCGTTGCTGCGCGCGTTGTCCGAGGCAGGCTATGAAAAGCCCACGCCCATCCAGGCCGCCGCCATCCCCGAAGTCCTCGCCGGCCACGACCTCATGGCCGCCGCGCAGACCGGCACCGGCAAGACCGCCGCGTTCGCCCTGCCCGTGTTGCAGCGCCTCGCCCGCGATGAACGCAACGAAGGCCGCCGTCCGATCCGCGCGCTCATCCTCACGCCCACCCGCGAACTCGCCGCCCAGGTGCAGGAAAACCTGCGCGACTACGGCAAGTACGTGCGTCTCTCCAGCACCGTGATCTTCGGCGGCGTCGGCATGGGCAACCAGTTGCAGGCCCTGCGCCGCGGCGTCGACATCGTCGTCGCCACGCCGGGCCGTCTGCTCGACCACATGCAGCAGCGCTCGGTCGACCTGTCCAAGGTCGACGTGCTCGTCCTCGACGAGGCCGACCGCATGCTCGACATGGGCTTCCTGCCGGCGCTCAAGCGCATCCTCGCCGCCGTGCCGCGCCAACGCCAGACACTGCTGTTCTCGGCCACGTTCGCACCCGAGATCAAGGCCCTCGCCCAGCAGTTCATGCGCGAGCCGCGCGAGATATCGACCACGCCGGCGAACACCGTCGCCAATACCGTGACGCACGTGGTGCATCCGGTGGACGCAGCCGCCAAGCGCGACCTGCTGCTGCACATCCTGTCGCAGGACAGCCGTCGCCAGACGCTGGTCTTCGGCCGTACCAAGCACGGCGCGGACAAGCTCGTCCGTCACCTCGAACAGTCCGGCGTCAAGGCCGCGGCGATCCACGGCAACAAGAGCCAGAACGCGCGCACGCGTGCGCTGTCCGACTTCAAGTCGGGCCGTGTCACCGTCCTGGTCGCGACCGATATCGCCGCACGCGGCATCGACATCGACCAGTTGCCGGTGGTGATCAACTTCGACCTGCCGATGGTCGCCGAGGACTACGTGCACCGTATCGGCCGTACCGGCCGCGCCGGTGCCGAAGGCCAGGCCATCTCGCTGGTCAGCCACGACGAATCGGGCCTGTTGCGCGACATCGGCCGTCTGCTGAAGACCGACCTCTCGATCAGCAACGTGCCCGGCTACGAGCCGAGCACGCCGCTGCGCCTGGATGCGGGCGCACCGCGCCCGAAGCAGCAGCAGCGCCAGCCGCGCTCGCAGAGCGGTGGTGGCCAGGGCCGTCCCGGCGGCAGTGGCGGCCAGTCGCGCCAGGGCGGCGGCAACGGCGGCGGACGTCCCCCGGCACACCGTCCGCACGGCCACTCGGCCGCGGGCACGGGCGAGAACACCGGCAGCCACAAGCGCCGTCGCCAGCGTCGTGGCCCGGCCACGAACAAGGCCTGATGGCCTAGCCGCATGGGCGATGGTTCGCCCATGCGGCAATCCGGATCATGGGTGCTGGCAGGTTTTCCCCACCCAGGTAGTTCCGCATGACCCGATTCCACCGTTACAGCGTCGCCGTGCTGCGCACGGCGTTCGGCGCCCTGTTCACCTTTTCCGGTCTCAACCACATCTTCGCTTTCTGGCAACCTCCGGCCCCGCATACCAGCGCCGGCCGCGCGTTCATGGCGGGATTGGAAGCCAGCGGCTTCGTGGTGCCCCTGCTCGGCGTCGTCTTCGTCTACGCCGGCGTGGCCTTGATGGCGGCGCGACTGGTGCCGCTCGCCCTGCTCCTGCTGGCCGCCCCGGTCGTCGCGATCTTCGGTTATCACTTCGTCACCGAAGGCCATACGCTGGGCCCGCACGTGCTCGTGCTGGCCGTCTATCTGCTGCTCGCCTGGCAGGAACGCGGTGCATGGCGCGCATTGTTCAGCGCGGAACACGATACGCCCGCGTCCGGTGAATCCTCGCCGCTCAGCCCTGCGTTCTGATCTTCGCCGTGAGGACGTGGTCCTCCCACAGGCCATCGATCTTCAGGTAACGCTTCGCATAACCTTCCTTCTCGAAGCCCAGGCGTTCGAGAAGGCGGCCACTGCGGTCGTTGCGCGGCATGTAGTTCGCCATCACCCGATGGAAATCCAGCGGACCGAAGGCATAGCGGATGCCGGCATCGATAGCCTCGTACATCAGTCCCTGACCTTCATGCCGCCGTGCGATGCCGTAGCCGAGGTGACAGGCCTGGAACACGCCGCGCACCACGTTCGCGAAGGTGAAGCTGGCGATCATCTCGCCACCATCGGGCGACAACACCGCGAAGGGGTAGCCACGGTCGGCACGTGCCGCCTCGAGGCCCGCCTCGATCGCCTGGCGGCACCCTTCCAGCGAATAATGCGATGTCGTGCGCAGGGGTTCCCAGGGCGCGAGATGGTCGCGGTTCTCCGTGCGATAGCGTTGCAGGAGTTCCGCTTCCTCCACGTCGAGCAGCCGGATCACCGTGCGCGACGTGCGCATCCTTATCGGTTCGCTCATGGGATCAACGCTTTCGCGTGGTGACGCAGGTGATCCTCGATGAAGGTCTGGATGAAGTAGTAACCGTGGTCGTAGCCCGGTCGCATGCGCAGGTCGAGCGCCTGCCCGGCCTCTTCACAGGCGGCCTCGAAACGCTGCGGCTGCAACTGGTCGAGCAGGAATCCATCGGCCTCGCCCTGGTCCACCAGGATCGTGCCGTCGAAACGGGCGCCTTCCTCCACCAGACGGGTGGCGTCATACCTCGCCCAGCTGGAGCGATCCGTGCCGAGGTAGCGCGGAAAGGCTTTCTGGCCCCACGGGACACTGGCGGGAGCGACGATCGGTGCGAAGGCGGACAACGAGCGGTAACGGCCGGGATTGCGCAGGGCGACCACCAAGGCGCCATGGCCACCCATGGAATGGCCGAATATGCCCTGTCGCCCCATATCCAGCGGAAACCGCCCGGATACGAGGCGCGGCAACTCGTCCACCACGTAGCTGTACATGCGGAAGCGCTCGTTCCACGGCGCTTCGGTGGCGTCGAGATAGAACCCTGCGCCCTCGCCGAACTCCCAATCGCCCGTGGCACCGGCCCATCCGGTATCGCGGGGGCTCGTGTCGGGCATCACCAGGGCCAGCCCCAGTTCCGCCGCCATGCGCTGCGCACCGGCCTTGATCGTGAAGGTCTCGGCGGTGCAGGTGAGGCCTGCGAGGAACCAGAGCACCGGGACGGGGCCCTTTTCCGCGGCCGGCGGCAAGTAGACGGCGAAGCGCATGGTTCCCCCGCAAGCGTCCGAAACATGCGAATAAAAGCCTTGAACGCCGCCGAAGCAACGCTGTTCCGACACGGTCTCGATCGCCGTCATGTGCCCGTCCCTTACTGAAGCTGACCAAAGAGTGTAACGCCGTCACGCCGGACGGCCACGACCCACGGCGAACCACGCATATCGCTGCTACAATACGTTTACTGCCCGGCGCCGAATGTCGCCGCCGCGCCCCTTTCGAGGTCGCCATGTCATCCCCCGATACAAATAACGCTCCGGCCCTGCCCGGTTTCAGCGCGCTCGCGCTCGACGCCAACGTCGTGCGTGCGCTGACCGAAGTCGGCTACGAGACCCCCTCTCCCATCCAGGCCGCCACTATCCCCGCCCTGCTCGAAGGCCGCGATGTCATCGGCCAGGCGCAGACCGGTACCGGCAAGACGGCGGCCTTCGCCCTGCCCGTGCTGTCGCGCATCGACCTGAAGGCCGGCAACAAGCCGCAGGCACTGGTGCTCGCGCCCACGCGCGAACTGGCCATCCAGGTGGCCGAGGCGTTCCAGAAGTACGCCACCTACCTGCCCGGCTTCCAGGTACTGCCGATCTACGGCGGCCAGA
>Ga0182006_1000993_pt1 | contig 18568 bp, 20 predicted proteins | sample Sormic07211104_1_FD_123022 | JGI IMG/M metagenome (GOLD analysis project Ga0182006, IMG submission 123022) | Rhizosphere microbial communities from Sorghum bicolor, Mead, Nebraska, USA - 072115-104_1 MetaG | ecosystem: Host-associated > Plants > Roots > Rhizosphere | place: USA: Nebraska...
AAAGACCGCCTGGAATAACAACATTATGGATTGGTCTACAAAAATTCGCTGAAATAAATATTGGATGGAGAATCAAAAATATCCCTGAAACTTAGCAAAAGATGTGTCAACACGGTAGGATGAGGGCAGGAGAATAAAGTTCTGTCTTTTTGAAGTTTTCATGGGATAAGGTGTTAGAACCAACGGGTAGTGAATGTTCTTTTAACTGGGGGAGGAGGCTGATTAAGATCAACCCTGCCGTCCTGCTTTCCCGCTCCGCCGCCTAACGGAGGGCCGGAGGTACCGCGCACCGCATTTACGCCGATGGCCGTTAGGAAGATCAGAAAACCGTTCAACACGGCGATCACATATTTAAGCAGTGGGGTAAGTTCAGAGTGGGTTGTGGCGGCAAGAATTACCGAGATCAGTATAGACAGCACTAACCCGAGCCATCTGGGGTTCCAGTTGAGTGCGGTCTGGAGGCCACCGCAGACCGCATATACGCCCAGTGATGATCCGGCGAGCCTAGCAAGGGTACTGGGTGTGATGAAATCATTGGTCTGGAAATGCGGAACAGCGGCAGCGGCCGGCGCGGCTTGATCCTGAATGAGTGAAAGGATTATTGTGATCATGGTACAATGGTTTTAAAGGGTGATATTATCAATTTCGAACTGTTTAACGGTGTAGGTTTCCTGGTAGGCGGATAACCTGCCGAGGGTGAATGGATCGATTTCAGTCTTGACATACGCTTTTGCTCCTTCGGTAGCGGCTCCGCTTGCTTCCGCTTTTACTTCCGTAAAGATTTCAGCATAGGGACGGATGGTTTCCATTGGTGTTGCGGTAATTGCCTGCGGCTTGGCACTGGTAAAAGGAAATGAAACGTTATTCCAGTTGAAAGTAATACCGGTCGCTTTTTCGATCTCCTTCAAGCTAACCTGATAGGTTTTATTGTCTGAAAACCTTAGTGTCTCAAAATAGTCATCCGGAAGCGGCTCTTTGATGTCCACCATGGCTGTTTCCATCTCTGCACCGTTGATCATTTTGTCCTTGATAAACTCCCATTGGCTCATCATAAAGCCAACTGCATAGAGTTTGCCATCACTTTTTTTGTAAACGATCACTTTCCAGAAGACCGAGGGGATCTGGATGGGATTGTCTTTATAGGGTTTGATAAAGTTCAAGTCCCTTTTGTCCAGCACCGGGCCGGCAAATACACTGATGTCTGCAATTTTACCTTTTACGCCATGCTCCATGATATGCTGTTCCAGCTGGAACCAGATGCCTCCTTTTTGGTTAAGCAGTTTGTGCTGTGGGGTACAGTTAGCCCAGTTAAAGGTCTGTTTGTCGGCAAGGATGCTGGTTTCCTCTGTGCCCCAGCAAGGGTCAACCCGGCGGACGATGTGGCCGCGATCAAAGGTATTCAGGTCTTTGCCATAAAACTTGTTGTCTACCTGGAATTTTTCATCAATCTGCTCACAAAGCTGCCAGTCGTCTCCGCCTATGCGGGGCTTGGCGCTATAGGCCTCCCCGCTGATGTTTACCGCGGCAAGCAGTGGCAATTTCCTTACCCGGTGCTGAAAGAGGCTAAAGTGGGTGTAGCGGATTTCTTTATCGCTGCCCTCATGGATGAATTCCTGTTTCAGGGGCGCGCAATTGCCGGAGTCAAATGCCGGGAAGATAACAGGCTCGCCCAGAAAGCCTGGAGCGTAGCCAACAATTTGTTCTGCCATAATGTGTTGTTTTAGATGGTTTGAAAGGTTTATGGTTTTAGGGAGCAGGGTTGTTATATTTTTAGTTTAATACCCAGGGCAAGGAGTTTGGTCTTGACGAAGTTGCTGGTAGGATCTTCGCCCTGGCTGTAATCAAGGCCGAGGCCGAGTTTATCATTTCCACCGGGATAAAAAGTGAGGGACAGTGCCAGCCAGTCCAGGTTTCCCTGGTTGTATAGGTTGTCACTGAAGACCTTGCGGTAGGTGTAATCTACGCTCAGCTGGATATATTTGTATTCGTTGCGGGAAAGGGGATATAGCTCAATATATAGTCGGTTGGCCCACATAGAAGCTTTTTGTCTCATTTTGTCGATACTCCGGTAATGCTCTATGCCGATATAGGGATAATAACGGAAGACAATCGCATCGGTACTGTTACGGACTGCCGCTCCGGGGTCGCCTTCCTGAATGCCTGAAAAGGAGAAATAAGCTTTGGCTTGGGTAGTTTTCAAGTCTTTGATGAAATCCTTTTTGTAATCAAAGGAACCGGTGATATAAGGGTTTTCATACCAATGTTCACCAATTGACCAGATAAATTCAGTATTAAGACCGCCTGTGAGGTTGTTCTTTTTTTTATCACCCTCGTTAATGGTGTTGCGGTGCCATTCTACTTTGGGATAAAAAAGAAGGATAAACTTTGTTGAATTGGGGAAGACTTCGAGCTGGGCGAGTTTGATTCCTGCATCGATGACGGTGAAGAATTTTTTGTTTTCATAGTCGCTGTTCCAGGAGATGGCAGCAGGTTTTGATTCGCTTTTGGAGCCGTCGAATGTCCTCTGGACCTGAACGCCTTTATCGGTTAACCAGGTAGTTGCCTTGTTAATCTGTTGTACAAATTTTGGCTGAAGCGTATCCGTTTTGGCCTCCTGGGCGGAGACTGTGATAGTGGAAATCAGCAGTAGCGCGATTATAGCTGGTTTTTTCATGAGTTAGGCACTTTAAAGATGTAGTCAGTCAGGCCTTTAACAGTTTGGCCACTTTTGCGTACGGTAGTGACCCAGATGGTTTTGGGAGGATCAATCGATTTGATGTATTCACGCAGCTTTAGGGTTAACCTGTTCAGCTGCTGATCATCAAGGACTAATGGGTACTCTTTCAGTACCTGTTCTTCTTTAATCTTTTCCGGGGAAAGTCCGGAAACTTCTGCAAGCGCAACAATTACAGCTGCCTTTACTTGATCTCTAGTTGGTTTCATAATTTTTATTTAGATGGTTTAGAGTTGCTGCAAATTTAAGGCATAACGGTATCGTCTGGATAAGTTGGAAAACGAATCTGAACTAAATGTTAGTAAAGCCAGTTGATTAATTAAATTTATTCCTAATAGTTGTTATTTCAAATACCGAATATTGGGTATTTTGTTCATAATCAGAGCTGTAGTGATTGATTGTTTTTTTTTGTTCAATGTGTCTGGGCAGCATATAGCGCTTGTGTTAGGCGATGAATTGCCACAATTCCCAGAACCTTAAAGGATTGATGCTGAAGGTGCGGTACAACGTACTGTGCGGCGTGTTTAGATATGCTTTCATAACCGTATTCGCTATGATCATACCTGTTTCAAAGTCTAGGCCTTTACTATTTTGAAAAGGAGAACAGGATCAAAGAGAAACCTGAGCCGGAATTTTGGTTTAATCATACTAGCAACAGGATCGAATCCTATGGGGTAAGAAATGCTATAGATAGCAATATCGCCAAGCTCTGCAAGGCCGATGCAAAATTCTTTCTGGTCAACATCAGCCCCAGCCAAAAATAACTGAATGTTCAGAAGAACGGTAGCACCGCTCAGAGGGAACAGATGGATATTCTTGAAACTGTTAACAGATCAGCACCATAATTTTGAGCATGTTAATGAACTGGCATCGGATGTAGCAGATGGGCTTTTCCACTAGGTTACGGATATGGTTAAGGAAACAGGCCAATCGATCAGTGGATTTATTGAGGCAATGCTGGAACAAGTGCAGCCGATCGAACCAGAGGTAAATCCAGTGGAGCTTGCAGCACGGAAAAGACGGAAGCGGCAGATGCAACAGAACCAAGGGCTTGGGAGATAGTCTCAGATTTCCCCCCCGCACATTTGCGATCTGCAAAAACGGCCAGCTCACACAGCCCCGCTGTTTTTGCTCTGGTGTTTACGGAAAAGGTTTGGCGGTTAGTTGCCTGCTATTGGTCTGTGTGGGATCGGGATAATTCCATTTAATATTCTACACTGATGGGTAGGCTGTGAACGCCAATACTGCACTCAACTACAGGCAGCATTTTTCGTAAACACGAGTTAGAGCGGCTAATCTTGATGCGTCGACCGCAATATGTTGCCATCAAAATCGATTTTATACTGCACGCCAATAAAATCTATTAATTCTATACTGTCATTATTAAGCTTAAATGCATTGTCTTGATCAAGTGAAACAAAAATATCTAAGCCTCCAAACTGCCAGACTATATTCCAATTTTTATCGATTTTGGAAATTTCCATTTCACCATGAGTAATATAATATTCACCTATACCATAGATTCCAAAGCAAGTTGCTTGATCTGCTCTGGTCAACCATTTGAGCTGTAAATCATCAACCGATATGCAAAATATTGTATCGCAGCAGCAAATGAGTATTTCTCTATCGCTTATAAGTGAGGACCTTGGTTGAATTCCAGTTGCCCCACCAGAACCTATGATTATGCAATCATTTAAAAGTTCGTCATGTCTGAAAATTTTGATGCAGTGCTTTGAAGTGGGATGATCTTTGGCACCGTCACCAAAATAGTGTTTCGAATATTTAAACTTGTTATTCTCCGAACCAGCATTATAAGTTGAATCGTCTGATACTTCTATCCTCAAGTCTTTATATTCGTAAATATTCATTTTAATAAAATAAAGTTATTTGTTTAAAAACGTAAAATTAGGGTATGAAATGATCCGAAAATTGGGCAGATCACCTCTATCTTCGTAAATTCCCCATACCACATTTCCTCCCAGAATTTTAATAGGATATATGAAGTTTAGTTTTCTTTATCTATAGCCACAATCTTATCTGCAATCTTTAAGCATTTTTCTATATTTCCGGCCAATCCCATATTGTAGGTTTCAATCTTAGACAAAGCCTTTGCAATTAACATTCTATCAGTATTGATTTGACAAGACCAAAGATTTGAGGCGTGTAGCTTTGATATTCATCCCTTGGTGCCATATCATTAATTTCTATTGGATCCCAATCGTACCAAAGTATATCGTCTATTGTTGATAAAGAAGAATTTCTCGAGCTCTTGATAAATCTGTCTTTAGGTTTTTATTTCCCCTAAATAAAAGTAAAGTAGTTTTTATATCTTCTTCGAGACTTTCATCCTGAAAAAAATCCGCCGCCTTCAGGGCTAAGCTTGGAATGTAATAACCGCTATCAAAGTCAAATGTTGCAGGCTTCCCTGATGAATTGTAAGTGATTTTGGCAATACTTTCTGCTAAAAGCACATATTCCCGGGGCGCATAATTTATGCTGTCCAGTAAAAAACGCCTAATTGAGCCAAATTGTTTATGGGCTTCATGCCAACGATCAGGCTTTTTTATTATGTCATTTAGTTCCTTTATTTGTTCTGGAATCTCTGTGATGTGTTTATTGAATTTATTTAAAATTACTCCAGCCCACTTCGGTTGAAGATTGCTTGGAACAGCTTCAAAAATTTGTTGACCTATTTCAATGTTAGTTTTTATGTCGTGTAGTTGTGTATTCATTCTCTTTAAAGTTTGCAAGTTTTGCGCTTAAAAGGTAAGCGCCGTGAATGGTACTCACGATCCAAATGCTTTGCCCAGTTGGCTGTCTGAGATAAATTCATATGCAATATAACAGGTTAAAAATGATTTTCCGCCAATTTTGGAACTTTGTTAACTGCGGTTTAACGTTCTGAAAATTCTTCCAGTGGTCTAAAATTTTTAAATCGTGTGTATGGTTTAAAATTATTTTTCTTATCCTACACTAAGTATGTTCTGTCTCCATTCTTATCTACAAGTTGGATATTAATCTTATCACTTAGGTCAACGCTAGCAAATTCTTTTAAACTATCCAATTCAATTTTTAAGAAAACAGTAGTGCAACCCCCATGAACTAAAAATGCATCTATACAATCCAATTCTTTATTGTATAACATGTTAGGGTAATTCTCTGAGTTTTTAATATAAGTTAGCTGATCTTTTATTTTGTCGTAAATAAAGAGATTTCTAACATCATTTGCACCTCTTGCGGCTATTGCCGATTTATAGGTCAAATCTTTATAGCCGTCATTGTTGAAATCCGAAAGTTCAGTAAAGCATCCTGAAATTTCATCTTTTAAGAAACTGAATTCCTGCTTTAACAGCCATTTATTTTCATTCGATTTTGCATAAAAATGAATTACCACGTAACCACTATCAGGGTTTCGAAAATGTGAAAGCTCAATCTTGTTCTTATTAGGCCTTCCAATAATTGTAGAGTCAGTAAAATATTCTAGAAGTTCAATTTCTTCTTTAGCTACATATTTAGTTTGCCGTTTTGAAACAGTACCAATATCAGATTTAGAGATTTTTTTCAATCCGTTATTACATGAGATAATAAGCAATGAAATTATTAATAGGTAGTGTCTCATGTCGTTTATTGTTTACATCATAGATATGCGCCCTGTACGCCGTTAACTTGAGTATTTGTAAATCCTATTTGCCTAGATATCTGTAAACGAATATACTTGATTATATCTATTGTCAGATTTTATAGTTAAGCAAGCTTAACAGCTATAATGTATGAAATATTATTGATTGGCCCTAAAACACCGGGCTATTTTTTAGACTGGAAGCCGTTAAAATGAATTTAAGCCTTTGTCTCGATGCGCTGACTAATCAGCCAGGTAGCCTCGAACAGTTTGACCAGTTGTTCGTAAACGGTGATTACTTCAGATTTGGACAGACTTTCTTCCATGAAGGAGTTACTCAGTGCTTCGTGAAGCCATGTGTTCAGTATCTTTTTGTACCCGTCAAGTTTATAGATCCTGAACATTTTCTTTATTACAGATGAAGGCTTTATGATCTCCCGAATGGTCAGATTTTCAGGATAGTTCCGTAGTTTCTTCTTTTCCGTTTTGATATACCATTTTGCGACATCACTTTCCTGTTTTTCATCGAAGTCAAGTCTGCCAAGCTTGTGGTGCTGCAAGAGCCAGGCGGCCTCTATCAGCTTTATGGTCAGTTCGTAATTGTAAACAAGGAAGTCGGCGCTACATTTTTTTGGTTCTTCGGATTCGAATGCTGCATCGTTTCGCCAGCGTTTCAGCATCTTTAAATGATTGGGCAACCATGCGTGACTGAAAAACTCATGTACCACTTTTATCGGATCCACTGGTTTATCATTGATTAGGATGATTAATTCAATAGCGTTTTGTAGATTTAAAAATTATTCGCTCGCTAATGAAAACACTGGTCAATTTTCTGTTGCTTATCTCATGCTTTGGTTGTTCTTCGCTATCTTCTCCGAAAACACAGGCAATGCCGAAAAACCTTGAGGAGTCAATCTCATATCTCAAAAATGAATGGACTTCCTCCGAATTGAATTCGTTTAAAACCAAACCGGAAAAACAAGCCGTTGCTGAAGCCCAACTTGGAGCTGGACTTTGGATCAGAAATAATTGGATAAGAGGCGATAGAAATGTTCCGTTAGCTAAATATTTTAGATCATTGGGCATTAACCATCCCGATGGTATCTCCTCGATCATCCTCACATCTTTGCATAGAAAATTAAATAATAAAAAAATCGATGTGGATCACCAGATTGAGGAATACAAAGTATATTGGAAACCCATAAGCGAATGCGAAGAAAAAGCTGCATTCATGGCTGTTAAAAACTATAATCGATTTAAGGAAGGAGATCATATTTTAATTTATATGCACGCAGATAATACTGACGGTTCCAGAAATTCAGTAATTCTGGATTGCCCAAATGTATCCTGGAAATTTGATCCAAAAACCGACCTTTTGATTAAAGGTACTGTTGTAAAAAAGTATAACATCAATGCACCATCGAATGTATTTTTTACAGTAAAGATAAATAGCGCAAATAGAAGCGATACGGATATTCTTATGCAGAAAATAAAAATTGGAGAAGATATCGACTTCTCACTTATAGGTTTGAACATAGAATAAAATTGCAATTTATTTCAAAAAAAAAATGGCTTATCAATGAGTAAATTGATACCGATTCGTTAACCGAATTAGAAGATTGAATCTCACGGGGAGAGTCAAAACTCGAAGGTGAGCCATTGAGCTTTTGGAACCTGATTAAAATCGCACCCCGAAAATGGCAGGAAAAAGAATATGGAAACGAGGGCGGAGGATTTTGGGCAGTTGCTATTTTAGGAAATGTAGTAGTTTTTTATAATGATATCGAGGAAGGATTTAATCTTTCATCATATAACACTTACGGTCACATTAGTGAATATTGGTGCGAGCAAAGCGAACTTGATTGGACAGTTAAACTGCTTTATAGAAGGATGAAGGAAAAAAAGTAAAAGACCCCATAATTAACTAACAATAACCCCCTAAAAAAGTGAACATTTTGAACAAGTTTTTTGGAAACAAACCTCCTGTGGTTGACTGGGAGATAGTAAAATATTCGGATCAGATATATCAGAAACATTCTTTTACTCTCTAAAAGCTAACCATGCAAAATGGCAAGCTAGGCACTGGCTGGGTTGATAAATCATATAGAAAGTACGAGTTCAAAGAATTTTGCCCTTATCATATATTGATAAGTATTGATCTCACTGATAAAGTTGCAGAGAATAATCCCGACTTGGATATGGGCACAATTGAGGATTTCTTTTCAGATGAATTGAAGAGGATTTGCATTGCCACTTGGTTTCTAGGTTCGTGTCAGATATAGGAATGGAAATCGAATGTTTTTCGGAAGAGAGTGAACCTATCGAGCAATTTTTAAGAAAGGTTAGTCTGGCAGAAAACAGATTGGTATCTTTCGCCTACAAAATAGATTTTGATCCTAAGTGGAACCAAGTTAATACGTTACTTAACACATAACCTATTTTGGTTTTACTGAAGATATCAATAAATAATTGAGCCCCCAGTACCTGAAAATAGCGATTATACCATGAAAACAGAAATCGACATTTTATCTGACAGAGAAATAGAAATTTGGGATTATGCCGAGTCAAAATGGAACAATGGACTTTGTAACCGAAAAACTTTCTGCGGAAGGAATATTTGAGCAATATCGGAATATCCATAAATCTTATCTTGAACTCTATTTTCGCATTGATGATGAAGCAGCAAAGCTTGAAATCTTAAAGCGGCTGATATTTTTAAATTGGTATGCTCAGGTGGAGCCAAGTTGTTATACAGGAATTGAAGATCTTGACAATACAACCGTTTTTGCATCGTATTCCATTTTAGATCAATATTTAATTGACAGAAAGATCGATGCAGAATTTAAGTGGATGTTGTCTTTTTATTCCAGTTGGGACTATACAATACTTCAATTTTCAGGAAATAAACTTGAAACTTTAAAGGCATTTGTAAAAGGGGTAGATACATCAATTTTAAGCTGTCCTAAAAATCAGTTGCCAAAAGGCACAATGGATAACAGAGGGCAGATGGGGATTTACTGGATAAGTATGTCAGTTGAAAAGAAGATTATATGAGCCCCAAAACAAAAAAGATATACAAGTCCTTATGCTTAGCTATAAATTAATATATTAGTAATAAAAAACCAACAAATTTATGGCTCAAATATCACTGCTTACAGTTGCATTGGAGAATGTTTATGCCTGGTATATATAAGTGAGTGGCAACCTAAAAGACAGACAGTGAAACTATTCAACTTTATAAAACGACAACCGGAAATGGATCTTTCACCTGAGCAGACCATAAAACGTTTGGTTGACTATATGCCGGACTTTTATAAGACACAAAGACAGTTTATTACTTGCATTGAGTTTTTAGAGAACAGAGAATGGGAACTTGCACTCGACAGCTTAATAGAATTTGCAGACGAAACGGGACACTATTTTTCTGAAGAGTTTTGGCTTGGACTTGCAAATTCTGCGGACAACATGAACTTAACAGACAAAGCAAATTATTGTAGAAAGAAAATCAAGCAAAACGCAGATGAAGTAAAATCAAAGACACCATTTGGTTGGACAACTATAAAATTTGACGACACACACTTTCAACATCACATTTCGGAGAAACTTAAAGAAGAATGGGCGACCGAAAGACGCGAAAAAAGATAATGTTCAAGAATTGCTAACGAAAGAAGGAGTGCATTTAAAATCACACGGAAGAAGCGGATTTTTATACTTTACTGAAAACAGGAAAATTGCTGAAGTTGAATTTGAATTAGGAGTGAACGGACTTATCCTTCACTTCAACAGTTTGAAAAATTGGTCATTGCCGACAAAACAAATACTAACGGTTGACGATAAGCATAAAATAAAAAATGATATTATTAACTGGGCGACAAAGACAAAAAATTCAATCGAATTTGACGACTGAAAGAAGAGCAGCCGCTAACACGGGTTTTGCATCAGGCGAGCTGGCATGTAAACTTGGAGCTTTGTGTTTCTATTCAAGTTCTGTGCTTCGAAATCCGCCCGAACGCAAAGCCCGAAACCGTTACTGGTAAGCTTAAGAGGACAATACAATGGACAACAAAATTGAAACATATTCGACACTTTGGAGTTTGGTTGACCTCGACCTGACAGATCACAAACTGAAGAAAGTCGCAGTTCTCTTCTTAAATGCAATGAACGACTGGCCGACACAAGACCAGCACAAAATTGCAGACTTTGACAAAAAACTTAAAGAGTATTTCGGCTCACCATTGACAATTGAGAAAATACGACTAAAGAAGTTTAACGGAAAAAATGCTTGGCAGGTTGAAGCTGGCATTTCAATAGTTGAAGTCATTGACACTTCGGCAAGATTTTGCGATGAAAGTAACTTCGATAATATATTAAAAAATATACTTGATTTCTATGAACAGGAATTTAAGAAGACTGACTTTATTGCACAACTGAAATACAGGACAACAGAACAAGGTGGTAGACAGACTCCAGCTAAAAGTGGCTACAGACCACAAATAAAGTTTGACTTCATAGAAATGCAGACATCAGGACAACAAACTTTTATTGACAAGGAAACTGTTTTTCCTGGTGATACAGTTAATGCAAAAATTAAAATATTATCTCCAGATTATTTTTCGGGTTGTCTGACAGAAGGAATGGAGTTTGAATTTAGAGAAGGCGCTATAGTCATTGGAACAGGCGAAATAAAATGTATCGTAAATGATAAACTTGAAAAAGTCAACCGCGAACTGCATCCCACCCAAATGTCTGGGGTTCGTATCCCTAAGACAATAACAATGAAAAATCAGTACTAAATGATAAATTGCTTTCAATTAACCACGCTTTGTTAAAGCCTGTATGAACAGAAATTATATGTTATTTAAGTATAAATCTGCCAAACATTTCATAATGCTGTTTTTTACATTCTGCTTTATTTCATGTTCTACGATTTTCGAAGGCAGTCCTCTTACGCTCTTGAAAGTGGCTTATAATCATAAAAAAACAAAAAAAGCCATGGTGTTTATGAACGATGGGAACGCAACAACCGATAATTCGTTACATGTAATTCTGAAAAATGCAGATTTTGAATTAACCGAGGCGGAGTCAGAAAATGTTTTTATCGTAGATTCTGATCATAACTCTGCAAAACTGGATTCAAATGCGATAAACTTAACCTGGTTAAGTGAAAAAACTTTGGAAATCTCATTCGATTCAAAATTGAGGACATTTAAAAAAGCTGATGAAATAGATGGAGTGAAGATTGTATATAAAGAACGATAGAAATAACCATATGAAATAGGTAATGAAATTGATCATCTATATCTATGGATTCGCTGTGTCCGATCATTAAAGATAATGCGGTACCGTTTACAAGGTAAAAGGAATTAAGCTGATGGTCTTGCATCAGTGTCTGGATTAAATCCAGTATCCTTGGTGTAACTGTTTCTTTGTGTAACATCTGAGTTTTTCTTTGCTCAACTGAAAATATTTGCAAATGGCCTCCATGGTCATATCAGAAAGATAGATAATTTCTTGTTTGAGGGCTCGGATTACGTTTTCCCTACCATAAAACCTGATCATCACTTCCCAATCTCTAGGACTGCCTTTATCAAGCACACGTTCGATAACGGTTTTATAACTCCTGTTCCAGTCCAGTTCATCAAAATCAAAATCCCAGAACAGTACCTTTGGAAGGTCTGGTCTTCTGACCTTTTGTATCAGGGGCTGTCTTTCAATTTTGATCTCATCGTTTTCGAACGGGATCTTTTTTTTGGAAAGATAGTTGTTCAATGTATGATAGTTATAGGCTGGGTAGCTGTCGCAAAATCCCTTTAGGCTTGAAAATACATCGATATCTGTACCGGCAAATCTTTTCCAGCGCACAACGATTACTCTTTTTTCAATTCCTTTAACATCCTACAAATCTAACTAAAACAGGAGTTTATGACTAATATTTAAAAATATTAGGCAGCTGACTGTGATTATTAAATTTATTGATTTATATCATAGCTAACTTTTTCTTTAGCATGGCCATGTCTTCGCTTACCTTGATATCTAAAATTTTAGCGTAATGCTGTGTTGTCCTGATGTTCGTATGCCCGAGCATTTTTGAAACGCTTTCAATTGGCACGCCATTTAAAAGTGTGACGGTTGTAGCAAAAGTATGGCGTGCAATATGCGAGGTGATTTTTTTCTCAATTCCGCAGAGGTCGGCAATTTCCTTCAGGTATTCGTTCATCTTTTGGTTGCTGGGAACTGGAAGAAGCAATCCTTTATTGAGGCAAACTTTGTTGGTGGAATATCTATCGACAATTTCAGCAGCTGCTGAAAGTAGCGGAACTGATGATCTTGTTTTGGTTTTCTGTCTATTGGTAAAGATCCATCGGTCGCCATCAATTCCCTTTCTGATATTTTCCTGTTTCAGTTTGAAGACATCGACATAAGCCAAACCAGTAAAACAGCAGAAAATAAAAACGTCTCTTACCTGCTTCAATCTCTCCGATAAAAACTCTTTTCCCGCGATATGAGCCAATTCCTCTTTGTTCAAATAAAAGCGATCGACGTTCTTCGATTTGCCTTTATAAGCGGTAAATGGCGATTTATCTATCCATTCATTCTCCATACAGATGCGAAGGATTTTCCCGAGGTTCTTAATGTTTTTTACAACGTAGTTGTTCGCGCAGTTCTTATCAGACCTTAGATAATGATCAAATCCATTCAGGAATGCCTGGTCGATGGTTCTAATGTCCATATCGGCTACACCATATTTCAACGGGATAAAAACCTTAAGGTGCCTTTCCAGAACTTTATAACGGTTCAATGTGCCACGAACGTAATCTTTACTTACAAGCTGTTCCATCTTTAAGTTATGGTCTGCAACAGCTTCCAATAGGGTATGGGAATTGGTGAGCGTACCTAGATAACTTGATTTGATGGCATCGGCCGTAATCGGCAAGCCCATATCAAAAACACGTTGATGGGCGTAATAAATGGCATTCTGCAATTGGTCAAGATGGGTGTTCAACACCTTGATCTCTTCTTTTGTGCCGATGGCCCGGTTGCCCTTGGCGTTCCATCGTTTGGGGTCGCAATCCCGGTTTGTGGCCATCTCTGCGCGATTTCCTTCTACGGTAATCCTCATGTAGATCGGCACATTTCCACTTACATAGTTCTTTTGCTTTTCAGATAGAAAAGCAGGCTAAAATTGGTCTTCATCATCTAACGATTAAAGGTGAAACAAAAATAGCTTTGCAACTAAATCTACACAAGATGTTCAGTTTGTAACAACCTGTACAATAAATGATTATGTACAATTCGGTGAGTCAATTTTAACCGTTTTGCCTTACTCACCGAATCACTCACCAAAGTTTTGTGAATTCATGCGATTTTTGGCAATTCCCTCAAAGCAAAAACCCTGCTAATCGTGCGATTGCAGGGTTTTATACATTTTGATAGTCTTTGGTGTGATCCCGCTGGGATTCGAACCCAGGACCACTACATTAAAAGTGTAATGCTCTACCAGCTGAGCTACGGAATCTACTTTACATCAACGTTAACCGTTTCCTTTAAAGTGGTGCAAATATAGGCGTACAGACTGTTTCCTGCAAATAAAAAATCGATAAATGCGTTAGTGTATTGATTTATAGGTAAATTAATTATCTGGCGGTCTTTTTTTAAATTGATTTTGTAAGTTTTCTATACTTAACATGTAGATCATCCATAGCGAAATGGGTTTAAATATATGTTAAAAATAAAATTGCGAAAGCGGTGATACCTATTTATTAAAAATTATTCTTTAGTTTGGCCTAAACAAATAAACCGAACCAAACTCATGCAGCAAAAAACAAAATCAGCCCTGGCACAGGGGCCGAAACCGCTCATTATTATTTGTGCTTTATTCTTTATTTTCGGCTTTGTAACCTGGGCAAATGGAACCCTAATTCCTTTTTTTAAGTTATCTTTTGGCCTGTCAAACCTACAGGCATTTTTTGTAACCTTCGCCTCGTACATGGCCTATTTCTTTTTGGCGCTACCATCGTCGTGGATATTGAAACAAGTGGGCTTTAAAAACGGGATTGTTTTAGGTTTGATTATTTTGGGTTTAGGCTCATTGATATTTATTCCGGCAGCTCAGACCAGAACTTTTGGTTTATTTTTAACCGGTATTTTTGTACAAGGGGCGGCACTGGCTTTGTTACAAACCGCATCAAATCCATACTTAACCATTATAGGACCTATTGAAAGTGCAGCCAAACGCATCAGCATTGCCGGGATCTGCAATAAATTTGCCGGAATGATTGTGCCATTGATTATGGGCACCTTGTTTTTAAAAAATGCTTCTGAAGTAGAAAAACAGATTAAATCGGCTACCGGTGCAGTGCACGATCAGCTATTAAATGATGTTTTAGGTCGCGTAAATATGCCTTACGTTGTTTTAGCCATTGTTTTCTGCCTTTTTGCATTGCTGATTAAATTTACCAATTTGCCGGAGGTTGAGGTTGAAGAGGATGTGGTAGACGAAAGCAATGAAGCGGTACTCAAACACAAAAGCATTTTCCAGTTTCCACATTTATTTTTGGGAGCACTTTGTATTTTTGTATATGTGGGAGCGGAGGTTATGGCCGGTGATATTATCGGAATTTATGGCCGCGAATTGGGAATTAAAGCCGAGATTAGCGGAAAACTAACTTCCATTACCCTTTTTAGTATGTTAATTGGTTATATTGTTGGCATTGTAACCATTCCAAAATACATCTCGCAGCAAAAGGCCTTAAGAATCTGTGCCATTTTAGGGATCTTATTCACCATTTTATCTTTTGTAATTTCCAGCTGGTTCGCAGTAATTTTCGTGGCTTTACTCGGCTTAGCCAATTCATTAATGTGGCCTGCAATTTTCCCGCTAGGCATTAGTCATCTGGGCAGATTTACCAAAATAGGTTCAGCCATTATGATTATGGGTATTGCAGGGGGTGCCATAATGCCGCTACTATATGCTTTCTTAAATGAAAAACTGCATATCAACTTTCAACTGGCTTACCTGTTAACGGTATTGCCCTGCTACTTGTACATTCTGTTTTTTGCCATAAAAGGCCACAGGGCAGGATTGAATTTGAAATGAGCAATACCAGATCAATTTTATGATTAAGCCCCGCCTTTAATGAGGTTGGGCTTTCTTTTATGCTTAATTTTCAGTTATTTTGGCGAAATTATAAACAGGTAGAATCTCGCTACTTAATACTTAAATCTTGATACTAATACCCCAAAACCCATAATATCAACAATGAACAAAGCTATCTTTCTAGACCGCGATGGTGTACTTAACCACGAAATATACGATTACATTTGTCGCGTTGAAGACTTTAAAATCCTGGATTACCAAATTCCTGTACTAAAGAAACTTTTTGATGAGGGGTATTTGCTGATTGTCATTACCAACCAGGGTGGCATTGCATTGAAGCGCTATACTGAACAAGAACTGGCTATTATGCACCAGATGCTTCGGAATGCTTTTTTGGCTAAAGGAGCTGATATTGCCGGCTTTTATTACTGTCCGCATCATCCAACTGTTGGTGGGGAGTGTAAATGTAGAAAACCTGCATCAGGAATGATTCTGGATGCCATTGACATGTATGATATTGATCCGGCACAGTCTGTTATGATCGGCGATAAACCCAGAGACGTAGAAGCCGCAAATGGGGCAGGAGTGAAGGGCATATTGATTGAACCGGATGAGCAGATCAGTTACGAGAAGGTAAAGGAAGTCCTTAGTCGTGAGTCTTTAGTCTAAAGTCTCTTTTTAAGGCGTATAAGAATTTAACTCCAGGGCTTATATTGATTTTATTTGGGCGTTTTCACACGCTGTACACTATATCTTTTTGGCTGTCCTTCGACCACACTCAGGATGGCAGCCAAAAAGGATGCCGTTTCCATCGTTAACGCAAATAATACGATGAGTTACGAAGTTTATAAAGGGAAAAGCTGAAAAAATAACCCGTCAAATCAGGTACCTATGGATCTCTCCTGCGCTCACCTAAACTCACGAATCATTCCAAGCGCTTGTGCTTTGAGCTTGCTTAAGCTGACCCTGCCAGCTAGACCTGATTGAAATGGCATTCCGGTGTCTGATCAATTTATCTTTCCGGAAAATTCACCGGAATATAATGTAAAGCAGGATTCCAGCAACCGATTGGCACTGGTTCTGCTCTCCAAAAGATCAGGGAAAATGGAAGAGGGAAAATGGATGATGGAACCTGCCTTGCCAAAATTACCAAATCTTTCCAAGCGCCTGTGCTTTGAGCTTGCTTAAGCTGCCCCTGCCGGCTAGACCTGATTGAAATGGCATTCCGGTGTCTGATCAATTTATCTTTCCGGAAAATTCACCGGAATATAATGAAAAGCAGGACTGGAGCAACCGATTGGCACTGGTTCTGCTCTCCAAAAGATCAGGGAAAATGAAAGAGGGAAAATGGATGATGGAACCTGCCTTGCCAAAATTACCAAATCTTTCCACGCGCTTGTGCTTTGAACTTTCTTAAGCTGCCCATGAAAACTGATTGAAATGGCATTCCGGTGTTAGATCAATCTATCTTTCCGGAAAATTCAACGGAATATAATGGAAAGCAGGACTGGAGCAACCGATTGGTACTGGTTCTGCTCTCCAAAAGACCAGGGAAAATGGGAAAGGGAAAATACTAAATTATTGAAAATAAAATATTCAGCTTAGTTTTGGCGTTCGGGGCTTGGAGTTTGGAATAAGCAAAATGCTCAAATAGAAAATCCTAAGGACTCTTATTCATTAAATTTTGTTAAACAAAAAAGTCCTAAATTATTACTTAACTCAGGACTTTTTTGTCTGCCTGGAACTCAACATTCCAAACTCAATACTCCAAACTTATTTACCCGCTGCTTTAGCGTGGTCGGCTAAAAATGTTGCTAAACCGCTATCTGTTAGCGGGTGTTTTAATAAACCAACAATAGCAGCCAATGGTGCCGTAATTACGTCGGCGCCTAATTTAGCACAGTTTACAATATGCAATGGTCCGCGGATGGATGCCGCTAAAATTTGTGTTTCATATCCGTAGTTATCAAAAATTGTTCTGATATCTTCAATTAGAACCAGGCCATCGTTAGAAATATCGTCTAAACGGCCCAAGAATGGAGAAACGTATGTTGCACCTGCTTTTGCTGCCAATAAAGCCTGTCCGGCAGAAAAAATCAAAGTACAATTGGTTTTAATTCCTTTTGAAGAAAAATATTTAATGGCTTTCAAACCATCTTTAATCATCGGAACTTTAACAACGATTTTCGGGTTTAATGCGGCCAGTGCTTCGCCTTCTTTGATAATTTCCTCAAAAGTGGTCGAAATTACTTCTGCACTTACATTATCGTCAACAATATCGCAGATTGCCTTATAATGGTTAATTACATTTTCATCGCCGGTAATACCTTCTTTAGCCATTAAGCTAGGGTTGGTGGTTACGCCATCTAAAATGCCAAGATCTTGAGCTTCTTTGATTTGATCAAGATTTGCTGTGTCAATAAAAAATTTCATGTTTATAAATTCTTAAAATGATTATTAGGTTCTGCTGCAAGAAGCCCTGAAGAATTTAATATCCCCCCTTCAGGGGAATAAGGGGGTAAAAAAAGGGCAAGCACCTTCTATCGCACCGCTACAACCTTCTACCCTTGCTGCGTTCCCACCCTGGGGGAGTTCAAAGGGAGCTGGTCGTAAAAGACTTGCCCGGCCACAAAGGTAGAAAAAGAAGTTGTTTTGCAAAACGCATTTCTGTATTTTTTTTTAGTTTTAAGCTATATAGCTGATTAATAAATTAATAAAATCGAAACCGGCATTTTAATTTGACCACAACAGACTCACTTTCAGTAGTTTATTTTATATTTAAATAAATTATTCATACTTGAAATACTTGTTAAAACGGTTTAGTTTTAAAATTGAGCTAATATGAGCATTTATTGTACAATATTACCATTATCAATTTGCTAAATGTATTGCACAATAATTATTATTTTTTAAATTTAAACGCATTAAATTACCTAGGAACTAAAATTTTTCCAAAAATCGTGTCAACTCTGTAATTTAAAGTTTCTTTTTCCTATCTTAGTGTTTCCTATACACTAACAACTAACGAGCAAAGAATGGAACCAAACAGTGGATTGTACGATGCGCAATTTGAACACGATGCCTGCGGTATTGGGTTCGTTGCACATGTGAAAGGGCG
>Ga0182006_1000994_pt1 | contig 18561 bp, 12 predicted proteins | sample Sormic07211104_1_FD_123022 | JGI IMG/M metagenome (GOLD analysis project Ga0182006, IMG submission 123022) | Rhizosphere microbial communities from Sorghum bicolor, Mead, Nebraska, USA - 072115-104_1 MetaG | ecosystem: Host-associated > Plants > Roots > Rhizosphere | place: USA: Nebraska...
AAGCCGCGAAACTACACATCCTCCTCTTAATCAGGATAACACGAAGTTATTCCATTTAATAATATTCAAAAATACGAAATTTCATGAAGCATATAATTTCAGCATGCTTTTTTTTATTCAGCTTATGTATGTCCGCTCAAAGCGTTACGATAACTGTAGATCAAAATGTCACTTTAAAAGAATTCTTCAAGCAAATTGAAAATCAAACAGATTATAAATTTGCTTTTACAGATCAAATCGATACTGGTAAAAAATATTTTACTCAAAAAAATACTTTTAAGCAGACTACTATTGAAAAACTTATTTCAGAATTAAATAAAACTGCCTCTTTACAATTTTCTATAGCAGGCAATAATATTTTTGTGAAACAGAAAGCTCAAAGTCCTAAAACGACGACCAAAAAAAAAAGCAGGCTAAAAGGTCAGATTCTTGATGATGAAAAACAACCTGTTATTGGCGCCAATGTTTATATCACAGAATTACAGACTGGCACTGTAACAGATGTCAATGGAAAATACAGCATCGAAGTTCCGAATGGAACTTATACCGTTTCGATTAGTTATGTCGGTTTTCAGAATAAGGAAAGACAGATAAATATTAATGATGACACTACCCTAAATTTCAATATAGAATCGGACAGCCAGCAATTAGGCGAAGTAATTGTAATGAACAATAAAGCTGTTGATGTTAAAACCACTCAAATGAGTGTGAACAGACTTTCGATGCAGGAAATCAAAAAAATTCCTGTGGCAATGGGCGAACCAGATCCTTTAAAGTCGATCTTAACTTTGCCTGGAGTTACGAATGCCGGAGAAGCTTCTTCGGGTTTTAATGTCCGCGGTGGTGCAGCCGATCAGAATTTGATTCTTTTAGACGGCGCTCCTGTTTATGCGGATTCGCATATGTTTGGATTCTTCTCGATTTTTAATGCTGACATTGTTAATGGTTTAGATTTATATAAAGGCGGAATTCCATCGAAATTTGGAGGACGTGTTTCTTCTGTTTTAGACGTTACACAGCAAACCGGCGATTTTGAAAATTATAAAGTTAACGGAGGAATTGGAATTATTTCTAGCCGACTTTTGGTTCAAGGACCAATACAAAAAGAGAAAAGTTCGTTCATCCTTTCCGGACGTGCTTCGTATGCGCATTTGTTCATGAAACTGGCAGATAATAAAAACTCTGCCATGTTTTATGATTTGAATGCTAAATTCAATTACCGTTTTAACCCAAATAATACACTTTCTTTTTCTGGTTATTTAGGAAATGATTTATTCGATATCAATGAACGTTTTTCGAGTACCTACGGAAGTACAATGGGTATTTTAAGCTGGAAACATAAATTTTCTGATCGTTTAAACAGTAATCTTTCTGGTTTTTACAGTGACTATAAATTCAATTTGGGACTTTCTACAGAGAATTTCGAATGGGACAGCAGCATCAGCAGTTACGGACTAAAATATGCTTGGAATTACCAAACATCAGAAAAATTCAAAATCAATTACGGAATTGATGGTTTGTATTACAACTTCAATCCAGGAGTTGTACAGCCAACAAGTTCAGATTCTCAGTTCAATTACAAACAGCTGGATAAAAAATATGCATTAGAAACTTCTGCTTATATCGATTTTGAAAATCAAATTACAGAAAAACTGAATTTCCGTTACGGACTTCGTTACAGTTCATTTTATCGTTTAGGCGGCGAAGAAATCAGTACTTATGAAAATGGTCAGGCTGTAGTATTTAATCCGCTTTATAAAATTTATGAGGAAGGAACTCCAACAGGAACAATAAGTTACAAAAAAGGACAAGCCATAAGCACTTTTAATAATTTTGAACCAAGAGCTGCTTTGTCTTATGCTTTTAATGATGAAACTTCTGTAAAAGCAAGTTATAATAGAATGGCGCAGTACATTCATATTTTATCGAATACACAGTCTCCCCTGCCTATGAGCATCTGGACTCCAAGTGGTCCTTTTACTAAACCTCAGCTTTTGGACCAGTACGCAATGGGTTATTTCCAAAATTTTAAAGACGGTGATTATTCTTTTGAAGGAGAATTATTCTATAAAAAAGTTCAAAATCGTATCGATTATATTGATGGAGCCGATGTTTTGGCCAACAATAATATTGAACAAGTGATCCTGAACGGTAAAGCCAGATCTTACGGACTGGAATTGTTATTTAGAAAAAACGCTGGTAATTTCACAGGATGGGTTTCTTATACTTTATCTAGAGCAGAACAAAAAACCGTTGGAAGAACGCCTGAAGAACCAGGAATTGCAAATGGCGATTGGTATTTATCTGGATATGATAAACTTCATAATTTAAGCATCGTAGGAAGTTACGAACTGAGTCCAAAATGGTCTTTTAATGGAAATTTCACTTTACAATCGGGTCAGCCGGTTACTTATGCAAATGGATATTATGAATTTGGAGGCATCAATGTTCCTAATTATTCTTTAAGAAACGAAAACAGATTACCTCTTTTCCACCACTTGGATGTTGCTGCAACTTACACTCCAAAACCAGACAAAAAGAAAGGATGGCAAAGCTATTGGGTATTCAGCCTTTATAATATTTACAACAGAAAAAATGCTGCTTCTATGAGTTTTACAACTAATGACGATACAGGAGCAAATGAAACCAGAAGACTTTCGATCTTCGGAATTGTACCTGGAATTTCTTATAATTTTAAATTTTAATGCGATGAACAGATTAAAAAAATATAGTACAATAAACAAAGCGCTGGCATTACTAACACTTTTTCTGGCTTTGTCTTTCACTTCTTGTGAAGATGTTGTAAACCTTGATTTGGAAACTGGCGAAACGAGATTGGTAATTGATGCTGAAATTATCTGGAAAAAAGGAACTGCCGGAAACGAGCAAACTATAAAAATCAGTAAAACGGCTCCTTATTACAACGATACAACACCAAAAGTTTCGGGAGCTCAAGTACGCGTTGAAAATAGTAATGGCGACGTTTTTACTTTTACTGAATCTGAAGCGGGGGTTTACAAATGCAATAATTTTGTTCCTGTAATCGACATGGATTATAAATTATTTGTTGAAGCCGAAGGACAAAGTTTTACAGCAACCGAAAAACTAACTTCAGTAACGCCAATTACTAAAGTGGAACAAGCAATTGTTCCAGATTTTGGCGGAGAAGATGTGATCGAACTAACTTTTTATTATACAGATCCCGCAGATCAAGTAAATTTTTATTTAACCGATTACCAAAGTGAGTTTTTAATTTTTCCAGAATACGAAATTACAAATGATGAATTTTATAATGGAAATGAAATCAGTACAAGATTTTCTGATGAAGATATGAAGTCAGGAAATACGGTAAAAATTACACATAGAGGTGTTTCTAAAAACTTTTTCAATTACATGAAATTAATTTTAGAAGCTTCAAGTTCAAATCCGTTTTCTGTTCCTCCTGGAAACATTCGTGGGAATATAATTAATACCAACAATGCCAATAATTATGCAATGGGTTATTTTAGACTTTGCGAAGCTGATCAGGTTGATTATTTGGTGAAATAAAATGGTTATCCATAAAAACACAAAAGCCTTAAACGAGAATGTTTAGGGCTTTTGTGTTTTCCAATCTTTTTTATCAATCTGATACACAAAGTTGGATTTTGGTTTTTCGGCAAAATAAGCGACTTCTTCCGAAACTTTTTTAGCTCCTACTCTAGAGATTACAACTTGAATCTAATATTTTCTGAACCAATATTAAATTCTATGTGTTAAAATATAGTTGTTAGATATTTACATCGTAATAAAGCATAATAAATATATTCTAAAAGAATTTAAAAAATAAAAATACTTATTCCAAGATTTATAATAGCTCATGCTGCATTTTTTAAGATTACTTTAGCATCAAATTTTCATGGGTACATCTATTAATAATTTATTTAAAAAGTTATAATTTTTATTGCCAGTTCTAATTTTGTCCGTAAATTTGTCCGTGTCCGTAAAAATGTCCGCAATATGGTAAACGTTAAATTTTATTTAGATAAAGCCGATAAATCTAAATACTTTCCAATTCACTTGGTTATAAGGCAAAAAGAGATTCAAGTTAAAGTATCAACAGGTGAAAAGGTCTTACGTAAAGACTGGGACGCTAAAAATCAGGTTGTCAAAGACAGTGAAAAAACATATAAATCCATAAATAAGTTTCTATTCTTCTTAAGACAGGAAGTTGAAAAGCATTTTGAAACTGCTCCTCATAGCCAATTTACAGATAAAAAAGTTAAAGAAAAAATCTTGTCATTGGTAAGCAGTCGCAGACAAAATACAGATATTTCTATGGTTTGCGAAGCTTTTGGCGAATATGAAGCAATGCAAAAAATATCTTTTTTAGATTTGTTTGCTGGTGCAGGTGGTTTCAGCGAAGGTTTTTTGCAAGCTGAATTCGGGAATAAATTCTACGATTTTCGATTAGGAAGCGATATAAACGAAAATTGTGAATTGACACATTTAGCCCGATATAATTACCAATTAGGCATGGATGCTGAATTTCTACGTCAGGATATTACTGAACCTGATTTTATTGACAATCTTTTAAAAAAAATCAAAGGTGAAACTATTGATGTAATCTGTGGAGGACCACCTTGTCAAAGTTTTAGTCTTGCAGGAAAGCGAAAAAAGTTTGATAGAAAAGATGATTTATTTGCTCATTATTTAAATGTTATAAAGTTACTTCGTCCAAAATATTTTGTGATGGAAAATGTGAAAGGAATTTTAACTAAAGAAGGGGGGAAAATCAAAGAAATGATCCTACAAGAGATCAGATCCATTATTGATTTAAAAGAATTTCATCAATTGATTCATTTTGTAATCAATCTAAAAAAGTCAAATTCCGAAAACCAGTTTATTTTTGATTGTTATCTACAAAGATTAAACTTTGAGAAAGCTGTAGACAAGGAATTAGATGTAGCTAGGGAAAATTACATTCAAAATATTGAAAATAAATTTCGAAACCTTGCACCAAAAATTGCAGATTACAAAACCAGTAAAACAGATGTAAATTTTGCTACAATTCGACATGGTTTTAATTTATTAAAACGAACAAAAGAACTATCATACATTCGCAAAAAAGTTATCCAAGAAAAAAATCATAATGATCTGGATAACGACTTTTTCGCTTCAAAATTTGATGATTTTTTAGTTTCAATTGAAGCAATTAAAATAATTGAAGAGGTTCACAATGCATTTCAAAGATTAAATCCCTCTATAACTTTCAAAAATGAAATTAATGATATTATTTTAGCTTTAGAAATCTATAATTTTTCTTTTGATGAGTGTGTACAAGGTTTAACAGAATTTGCAAAAAAGCAGAAAAAAGATTATGAACTAAATGAAATCTTAGCGCACATACGCTTATATAATATTGATCAACCATTTGTAGCATTAGCATCTGATTATGGAGTCCCGCAGAATCGAGAAAGAGTTTTGTTTATTGGTTGTCGAAAAGACCAAAAGTTAATTAAAAATATTCCTGCAACTGTTTCTCAAGATGAAAAAGTTACCGTTTTTGAAGCTTTATATGATTTAGATTTTGTTGGAAACGATGATGAAAAATTTAACTATGAAAATATTGACTTAAAATCAAAATACAATGGAACAACTGAAAAGATGAAAGCCTTGCTAAAAAAACGTACAATCGAAGGAAAACCAAATTCAAAGAATGGCTTAACGTATGCAGAATGGTCAAAAAAAGGAAGATTGAATAGTAGGTTTGCTAATGCAAAAAATCCATTTTATGTAAGAAATTCGGAAGAGTTAGAGAATGTTCTAACACATGTTGTTGCACCTTTACAAAACCATAAAACAAGTAAACAAAATGAAGATGTTATTAAACGCTTAAGTGTGATCTTAAATGCGGGAAGTTATGATGAGTCAAAAGAGAAACTGAAAGAAATCGGTTTGAGCTCAGAAAAAAGGAACTATAATGTACTAAAAGCTGACGGATTAAGCCCAACCGTAATGACTATTCCCGATGATTACATTCATTATGCAAGTCCAAGAGCCCTAACTGTTCGCGAAATGGCTCGTTTACAATCTTTTGACGACAGCTTTGTTTTTCAAGGAAAACGTTCAACTGGTGGAAACAAGAGAAAATTTGAAGTTCCACAATTTACATTGGTCGGAAATGCTGTTCCACCTTTAATGGCCAGAGCTGTTGCTATAGAAATTTTAAAAAGCATTGATTAGTTATGTTAGAACATTTTAAAAAAGACATTTCTAAAGATTTAAATTCTCAATTTATTACTCAAAAATATTTAATCGATGGAGAATCTTATTTTTTTCGTGAATTCTATCCTTTTGAAGAATTTGAATTTAAGAAAGGACTAGCTGATATATTGAATATTCATATAAGAGATATATCTATAGTTGGATCAGGAAAATTAGGCTTTAGTTTAAAACCCAATGAAGTTGAACCATCATTATATGAATTCAAAACATTTGATTTTGATTTTATGAAAAATCCTAATAATGATAAATCAGATTTAGATATAGCAATTATTTCTGAGAGACTATTTGAACATTTTTTAAAAGATATTTATTTAAAAACAAATAAATACAGAACATTACCTGAAGGCTGGGGAAGTAACAGAAAATTTTTTTCTTATTATGCATTAAAAGGATGGTTTAGAAAAGATTTTCTATATGAAGGTTATAACTACGAAAGCGAATTAGTAAATTTTATTGATTCTTATAAGAAAAAATACAAAAGAGATATAAATTTGGGAATTTATAAATCATGGTATTATTTTGAAAACTATCATATAAGTAATATTGAAAATATAAAAATTAACTTACTATATAATGTCTGAAATTATTAAACTATCTGAAAGTATTCCTTCTTCTAATGTGAAGATTATTGAACTATATAATAAAATTGAAAATGGTAAGCTACAACCGCATCCGGATTTTCAAAGAAAACTAGTATGGAAAAAGCAACACAAATACCATTTTATAGAAACAATTCTACTCAACTATCCCTTTCCTGAAATTTACATCGCAAGTTCAGAAATAGATGTTGAAAGCCTAGAAGCAAAAGAAATTGTGGTAGACGGACAGCAAAGGTTGACCACTATAAGAGATTATATTAAAGGAGAAGGAGATTTTAAAAATCAAAATGCAATAAATTCTTTTACTTCTTTACATACTGATCAAAAGAAAGAATTTTTAAATTACTATGTATCTGTAAGAGATTTAAAAGATTTAAAAATTGATGATATTAAAGAGATTTTTCAAAGGATAAATCATACAGAGTATTCTTTAAATACTGTTGAAAAGCAGAATGCTCAATACGGTGATGGAGAATTTCTACTTTTTTGTAAGCAAATAACCGATGAAGATGAGATAACCAAACAAGATACAGACATTGTTTTAGATAAGGATGTACGAAAGTTTTTTGTTGACTTTTGGAATTACACAAAAGTTTTCGATGACAATGATAATTCCAGAATGTTATCATTACAATTTGTTGCTACTTTAGTAACTACTTTTTTAGAGCCAGATTATTTTCATAGAAATACCAAAACCTTAAAGTATTTTGCAGACTTCAATGATGGTTTTCCAAAAAATGAGGAAGTCATTCAAGAATTTGTCTCTGTTATTTCATTTATTCAGTCTATAGAATTTAATCCAGACTCATATTTTTTTAGGAAACCGAATCTCTTTACTTTAATAATTGAATTAACAAAAATTGATTTAAAAAGAATTAATGTTAAAAATTTCAAAGACGCATTAATAAATTTAGAATACCTCAGTAATCAATATTTTGCAAAAATTAAATTAGAGGAAATCTCTGAGGACTATAAGCAATATTTTGAGTATGCAAAACAAGGTATAAATGATAAGAATCAACGACTACATAGAGCAAAAGTTATTTCACAAATAATACAAGAAAATAGTGAGACAGCTGACTAAAACTGAAATAGACAGACTAAAATTTTTGACTGAAAGATCTGTTGAAATAACCTTAATTGAGCCAACATCAACTGGGCTTGAAAAAGCAATTATGGACGCAACAGGTTCTGTAAGATTGTTTTTGAAAAGTAAAAATATACATGATTACGAACTTCAAAATCAAGGTCAAGAAAATAAGATACAAATTAATTCTCATTTCGTCAGCTCTGAAAAGTTAATAAAATCAGTTGCTTCATTGTACCGACCTAATACAAAAAAAGGTGATCCTAGAATTTGGTTTAAAGGATTAGGAATTTATGCGAAAGCACATGATATTTTAGGAATTATTTATTATAACAATGAATTATATGTTGTTAATGTTACTCAACTAGATTTTGAGAGTTTAATTAATGGATTTGCTAATAATCCCTTTAAAGAGTTGGTCAATGAAATCAGCTCACTTTCTCGGGAAATCCCAGACGAATTATTACAACTACTTAGAAATATAGCAAAAAGAGGAGCTATTCCAGCAATGTTGAAAGCCGATACTGCTATCGGTCGAACATTAGAAACACTATTAGGCATACATATAAATTCTTCTAAACAACCAGATTATAAAGGCATTGAATTGAAATCTTTCCGTGATAAAAAAGGAAATCGCAAAAATTTATTTGCACAGGTACCTGATTGGGGATTAAGCAAATTTAAAAGTTCTGCTGAAATTTTAAATGAGTTTGGTTATCAGAGAGGCGATGATTTCAAACTTTATTGTACAGTTTCAGCGATAGTTCACAACTCACAGGGATTAAGACTGAAATTAGACACTGATATGCGTTATTTAATTGAACAATCAAATAAAGCAAATGTTGGAGATTTTGTAGTTTGGGGACTAGAAACATTACACAAACGTTTGCTTGAAAAACACAACGAAACTTTCTGGGTTGCAACAGACACTTTAATAATTAATGAAAAGGAACATTTTATATATAAATCTGTTGAGCACACTAAAAAACCAATTGTATCACAATTCGATATTTTGTTAGAACAAGGTATAATTACTTTAGATCATTTGATAAAACGTACACCAATTGGAAAAGTTTTAGAGAAAGGTCCAATATTCAAGATTAAACCAAACTCTTTAAATTTATTATTTCCTCCAAGTCAAATTTATAATTTACTATCAATATAGATAAAGTATTAAAAAAGTTCAATCCCAAACCTATGCAAATCATCCAACAACTCCATTTCATCATTCGGAAGCAGCTGCAAAGCCATTTCAACCAAAACCATAGCATCAGAGAAAGGTCTGGAAGAATTTTCGCTTTGGAGCATGTTAACACTTGCCTTTAATAAAGCGGTTACCATTATATTTAATTCATTGTAACAAGATACATTCAGCGTTGCGGAAAAGGAATCATTATTAGGTTTGAGTTTATTAAAATAGTTTCCTTTATTCATTATTTCTAATAATTCTGTTACGGCTTTTTGTTGTGTTTCCATAATTATAATTAACGTTGATAAGTCAAAATTGAATTATTATTTTGGAATAGAGGTTATCACATATGATAACTGCTCAAAAAAAGTGAAAATAAAATTTATTAAAAAAACCAAAAAACCTCCAAAATCAAAACTGACTTTGAAGGTTTTTCACTTTATCTAAAACTCTTATTTATATTCGGCTTCTTTCTGCGCGTACCAATCTTTCATCACAAAAAAAGCTTTCTTTTTAATTCCTTGATCGGAGATTAAACCTTTACGATTAAAGAAATCCTGAATGTTTGGCAATTGTCTTCTTGGTGATCTGAAATCAACTAAAATCCACGGGGAAACTCCTGCTAAACCTTCAATTCTATTGAACATCTGCGTATTTTGAATATATAATTCTTCTTGATATTCTTCGTTCCAGCGTTCTTTTTTGTCTCCATGACGACCTTGCAAAGCTTCGCCGCCAAATTCACTGATGATAACCGGCTTGTTGTACGGAATTACCCATTGCATGTCTTTGCATGATTCGTTTGTTCCTCTGTACCAGCCTAAATATTGGTTGAAACTCACAATGTCTACATATTCGTTCATATTATCGTGAAGAGTATTAACATTGTTCGGACTTTTGGTCACTTCCATCGCCATACTTATTAAACGAGAATTATCTTGTGTACGCGCATATTTGGCCAATTTACTCAAGAAAACATCTCTGTCATCTCCATGCGGCGTTTCATTTGCAATTGACCAGATTACAATGCCGCAGCGATTTTTATCTCTGTAAATCATATCGTGCAATTGGCGTTCAGCATTCGCGTAAGTGTCTGGATTCGTCCAAGAAATGGTCCAATAAACCGGAACTTCAGACCAGATCATCAATCCCGTTTTTTCAGCCTCTTTTACCATCTTTTCGTTATGCGGATAATGCGCCAGACGAACATAGTTACAGCCTAATTCTTTTGCCCAAGTCAATAAAGTAACAGCATCTTCTTCTGACCAAGCTCTTCCAGATCTGAAAGGCGCTTCTTCGTGAATACTAATACCGCGTAAAAAGACTTTTTTTCCGTTTAGCAGAATCTCTTTTCCTTTGGTTTCTATGGTTCTAAAACCAATTTGATCTGCAATATTTTCATCGGCTTTGCTAATCGTTACTTCATATAATTTCGGTTTTTCTGGTGTCCATAAAATAGGATTCGCTTTAATTTCAAAATATGCAATTCCTTTGGCATCAGTCGTAACGTTCTTTTTGATTTTTAATTCCGGAATCGAAACCGAAACAGATTGGTTTGCTGTTTCACTATTCAACTTTATCCAGCCGGAAATTTTTCCTTTTTCTTTTTTATCCAATTGTACCAAATAATCTTCAATATAGGTATTCGGGACTTGCGCTAAAGTCACGTCTCTTGTAATACCGCCATAATTCCACCAATCCATATTTACGGTCGGGACATTATCTTTATGGCGTTTGTTGTCGACTTTTACTACCACAAAATTATTGCCATCCATCAGTAAATCGGTCACATCAAAATTGAATGGTGTATAACCGCCAACGTGAGTTCCTGCCAGTTTTCCGTTTACATAAACCTTCGCATCGTAATTGACTGCTCCAAAATGAAGAATACCTTTGCTTTGAGAATTCTTCTTGTAATTGAAGTCTTTCTGAAACCAAACTGTTCCTTCGTAAAAAAACAATCTTTCGTCTTTACTATTCCAGTCAGACGGAATATCCATCGTGGCAGAAGTCGCAAAATTATATTCGGTTAAATCTGTGGTATTCCATTTTTTATTTTCGAAAAATCCGTTGTTTTTAAACGGCATTAAACGGTAATCGTAATATCCGTTTTCTAGCGGGTCTACGATATAACTCCATTTTCCGTTTAAGGTAATATTGTTCCTAGATGAAATATTGGAAACTAACGGAATTTCCTGCGCCATTGCTTTCCCCATCAGCAGAAAAGTACAGCACAGCATTACAATTTTTTTCATAGTTTTTATTTTTAATTATATAGGTCTAATTAATTTAAACACATCACTAGATTAAATCTGCTGATCTGCTAAATCTGCGGGAAAATTTTTTAGCTCGCAGATTTAGCAGATTTTTTCTTTATCAAGTGATTTAATCTATTCTCCCCGAAGAAAACCCAATCTTGTCATTTCGACGAAGGAGAAATCTCCACAGGAAGCTCGACATACATAATCGCCAATCTTTGTAGAGTTTCTTGTGGAGATTCCTCGTTCCTCGAAATGACAAGATTACGCGTACTTCCGTTAAAAAATTAATATTTATTTCTTATCAAAATAACGCGTCAGTTCGTAAGCATTATCATTAATCACTTTCATTTCTTTTAGCAAAGGCTGATAAGGTTCGAATTTGCTGTTGACAATTCCTTTGTTGGAATCTCTGTTGGAATAATCGGTAGTTAAATCTTCTGGATCATTATCCATATATTTGAACCAATGCCAGCCAACAGAATTTTTATTTTTAAGTAATTCCAAAGTGAAATTCTGATAGAAAAGTCCTCTTTCTTTCTGCGTTCGAACCAGCCAGCCCGCGCCGGTATTATTGGGCAGTCCAGAATCTTCTCCTTTGGTGTACCATTCTGTAATTAAAAAAGGCTTTCCAGACCATTCTCCCCAATTGTTCATTAATTCCTGACTTGGCTCCCATTTTCTATAATGATTTATTGAAATGATATCCATGTATTTTCCAGCCACTTTAAAAATTTCAGGATTTGTCAATTCCTGTTCTTTATCCTGATTGAAACGACATCCTAAATAAAGATGGTTCGGATCTGCTTTTCGAAGTGCTTCTGTGACTTTCTTCATATAAGTTTCAAAATAAAAAGCAGTAAATGCCATTCTATCTTCCTGATTTACATCTGAAATGGAAGCATTAAAACCTTTTCTTTTGTCCAGCCAATCTTTTGCTGCCATATATCCTTGTTCATCTTTAGCCAATAAAGTTAAATGTTTATCTAATGCGTCGTTATACCAAGGCAGTTCATTATCAGTAAAATAACCCATCAAATACTTATCATTTTTATATTGAGAAACATCTTTTACGGATTTTTCTATGTAGGCATCAAATTCTTTATCGAAAACCATTACGAGATCAAAACGATAATTCTGCCAGCTGGCTTCTTTGTATTTTCCGCCGTATTTTTTAATATGATCGGAATGATACATACCCATTGGCGAAATAATTATGGTATAAACCAATGGATTTTCAGCTTTTCGAACCAAATCAATATTCGACCACGCACCTACTCCATTAAAACCATTGTCACGAAGTAATTTTGTTTCCTGCTTCAGCCAATTTTCTGAACTTCCGTATTTTTTATCAAATGCTTTCTGCTGATTTACAGAGCGTCCTGCGTTAAAAACTGCAACACCTTTGTAAATAAACGGATAACCTTCTGGATCAATAATCCACCATCTGTTGTTTACTTTTTCTGTTCTAAAAAATCCCGTCGCTCCTTTCTGCCAGACTTTTGATCCGCCGTAAATCGAAATCGGTTCTTGCTTTTTAATTTTAAATCCAGGCAGCTTATCAACTGTCTTTGCATCGTATGCCACCCATTTTGGATCTAATGCATTTTGTCTGGCTTCTACTTTTTGGTACGTAATGTTATTCTGTGCATTTGCAGTAATAAGGCTTATAAAACAGAACAATACATAAATGGAATGCTTCATTAAATTTGTTTTTTAATATGTTTCACATAGAAACATAGATTCTCTTTGGGGCTGAGAAAGGAGTTTCAGCTCCTGCATGCACATAGATTTTCTATGTGTGAAAACTGGTTTCTTTTAAACTCTCTCAAGTCCAAAAAGCCTATATTTCTATGTGTTTAAAAATTTTATTTAGATAAATAGATATGATCAATATCAAAAATGTAGTTATTTAAAGCTCTAACATCTTCTGGATCAACACTTCTTAACACCAAAATATCTTTGATTTTTGTCAAGTCTAATGACGGATTTTGTTTTTTGTAATCAGCGATTGGAATTTTAACCATGTTCCAGCTGCCGTCTCTTTTTAATCCGTACAAATTACTTGTGGCATCAAATTCTACATATCCAGTGTTGGAAGCATCTTTCATTCTAAATCTGATTTTTCCAGTGCTGGTCGTTCTTACCGCCATATTGATATGCGTGTAAGAAGAAATATCCGTGAAATTTACAAACGATAGAATTGCCATTGCCCACTTAGCTTCTGCTGCAGGTGGTGTTGCTGGAAGAGAAAAATTTCTGTAAGCTCCTTCATAACCATCAGCAGCAACTTCTTTAATTACAAATTGATTGCTTGAAACCCAGTTTAAGACGGGAGCTGTTTTTGTGAAATCAGGATTTTCAGAATAAATTTTAAGGGCATCAGCCGGAATAACGATTGGCGGAGTTGCAGGTGCTTCAACCTCAACCGTAAAAGTTTTCTTTTGAGTGGTATTGTCAACAAATGTAATTTCTAAAGTGGTTGTAAAAGTACCGCCTTTGGCATATTTTACCTCAACATTGGGTTCGATAGAAGAACCTGGAGAGCCGCCTTGAAAAGTCCATTTTACAGCACGTACTTTTGTCGACGAATCGGTATATGTAATGGTTTCTCCTGCTTTAACAGAGGTATTGGTGGATTCTGCTTTTAATTCTCCTTTTTTATAAAGATATACTTCGCGTACATCATCTTCACAGGAAAACAAACTTGCAAAAAGTACTAAAAGGAAATATTTCAATTTAGCGATATGATTTAGTTTTATAGTCATGGTTTTGTGTTTTTTGGTTAATTTTTTTTGAGAGGTGGTAGATGGTAGAGGCAAGAGACAAGAAGCAAGACTTTTCAGCAAAATCTGCTTCTTTTCAGAATATAGATTATAGAACATAGAGAAAAGATTTTTCTAAATCTCAGATCTTGCTTCTTGCCTCTATTCTCTATATTCTATTTTCTATACTCTATATTCTACACTCTTAAAAACTCTATTTCAATCCATCTAAAAATCCTTGGTACGCTGGTTTCTTATTATAGTCGGCATCTAGAAGTAACGGATACTCTTTTGAATTCCAGAAACTTGTCAGCCAAGTATATTTGTCAGTTACGCCCCAAGTTGAAATGGCAAATTTTTGGGTTTGAGGCAATTCTTCGTACATCGTTGTGATGTATTTATAGGTTTCAGCTTGTTTTTGTGCTTCGGCATCTGTAAAAACATACGAATCCGATTTAGCTGTGTTTACTTTGATGTCTAATTCTGAAATATGAATTAACAATCCTGTGGAAGCCATATCAGTAAACCCAGTTTTCATGGTTTGTCTGTTTGTATCTGTTGAATAGTGAAATTGATCTCCTACACCATCGATTGGAATTCCGTTTGCTTTGAATCTGGTTACCATTTTTTTAATGGCAGCTCTTTTTCCACCATCCAGAACTACACTGTAATCGTTGTAAAATAATTTAGCATCTGGATCTGCTGCTTTTGCATATTTAAAACATCTGCCGTAAAAGCCTATTGGGTCATTAAAAATTGGTTTTATTACGGTTTCATTTCTTAAAGCTCCGCCGTCTGCAAAAACTTCATTTACAACATCCCAGCTTTTTACTTTTCCTTTATAACGACCGACAACATCTGTAATGTAAATTTTGACTTTTGACTCGAATGCAATGGAATCGTATTTTGCATTTTTAAACCATTCTGGAAAGGAATCGTACCAGACTAAAGTATGTCCGTGCACTTCCATATTATTGTCTTTTGCAAAACCTACTAAATAGTCGGCGGCTGTAAAATTATAGGCTGTTGAAGATGACCAGATACTAGCCATTTTCATTTCGAACTCAGCCGTAATCTGGCTGTAATGTTTTAAAACTGCATTTTTATAATTGGCTTCTCCTTGTAAATCTTTCATTTTAACCGCTGCACCAACCTTAAACTTTGCTTTTTCTTTTAAGGTTTGAGTAATCGGATTTGGATTGCCTGTACCGCCGTCTTCATCTGCATTTATAAAAACTACTTTTTCGTCGTTGCTGCAAGAAGCAAATAGCAAAACAGTTAATAGACCTAAAATATATTGTTTATTTATCATCGTGTTTTTTTTAGTTTGATCCGGAAATCAAATCTTACTTTGTTTCCCGGATCGGGTTATTACTAACTTTAACCTTAACTCTTTGGAAAACATATAAAACATCGTTTTTTCAAACTTGAAAAAGGCGTTCAATCTATGTTTCTATGTGTTAAATATTAATTATAGCCTACATTAAATCCTTCTGGTTTTCCCATCAAATCGATTTGACTTTGCGGAATTGGCATATTGATCATTGCAGGAGTCATTTTCAGTGGCACTTCTCCAGTAATAGTTCCAGATGGACTTGAACGGAAATATAAATTCTGTCTTTCTACTAAAAGTCCAAGTCTTTTTAAGAGAAACCATCTGTTGTTTTCAAATGCTAATTCTCTAGCCGATTCATCCAAATAATTATTTAAAGTCCAAGCTGTTAAATCAAAAGTGGTTACAGTGCTTTCAGGATTTCCGGTGTAACCTCTTCTTCTTACTTTATTTAAGTAAGCAAGGGCTTTGGTATCATTTCCTAAATTGTGATGAGCTTCAGAAGCCAACAAATACGTTTCTGCCAATCTGTAATACATATAATCTTTGTAACTGTTTGAAGTCATTGGCAGTTTTTCTGTATCGTGGTATTTTTTCAAACTCCAGTGCCAAGCTCTGTAATTTCCATTTGGAGCTGCAATTGCGGGATTTGTAATTGGCTGTCCGAATTTTGGATTTCCTGGAACATTGATTTTATAATCCTGATAATTATCGGAATAATAATAGGTTTTAAATCTCAAGTCGTTTGTTTGATCGTAAAGTGATTTCAAATAATTATTTGGGTAAAACCAGCCTAAAGCCTGACCTCCGTATGCCACATCCTGAACCAATTCGCTTGTATTCAATTCATAAGTTCTATGTGTAAAAACACTGCTCAGCCAAGAACCGCCGCCTCCGGCTAAATTATCATCAGGACCTAATAAAAAGTCTTTTTGATAGGTAAAAAGAGATTCTTTATGATTTCCGTTTTGTCCCCAAACATCTGCAAGTGCAACTAAACTGTGAGTTCCGTCATTGATAATAGCATCAAACTGCGCCGCTGCCCCTGCCCAGTCTTGCTGCCATAAAGCACTTTTACCGCGAATATGTCGGGCAACACCCTGTCCGTAACGTCCTGGATCTACTTTAAAAGGAAGATTGGCAATTGCATAATCCAAATCAGCATCGATTAATCTGTAAACATCTGCGTCACTTGCTACTTTGTATTCTACAGGATCGTTAATATTTTGAGGTGTTGTTGGAATTGTATCGATTAAAATACCGCCATACATTTGTTTTAAATCCAAATACAATTCACCTCTAATTACTCTTGCCTGCGCTACTAATCTTTTCTTAGCCGCTTCATCCATTTGAATTGATCTTGCCGCAGTGATAATTGCCGAACATCTGTCGATAATCTTATAGCCCTGAATCCATTTCGAACCTGTGAACGACTGCGGATTATGACCAGTTCCGTATGGTGTATTCCACGTTCTGTGCAATCCTAAATCTGTTGCCACCATAAAGAATACATTGGCCCACAAATCACTGTTGTCACCAGATGGCAGATTGTAATAACGCATCTGGTTGTATAGTGCATTAACTCCAACTTCTAATCCTGCTGGAGAACTGTAGACATAATCTACAGAAACTTGATCTTTTACCGTTTCCTCTAGAAAATCTTCGCACGAAGTAAGTCCTAAAGAAAGCCCGAATATCAAAACAAATAGAAAATTTATATTTTTCATGATCTTGTTATTTTTTTATTTTATGAATGTCTTAAGCTGTGTTAAAAACCTACCTGTAAGCCAATAACACAAGTAACAGGTTCAGGATAATCGTATATTTCTTTTTCTGGACTATAAGACTGGTAATCTGTAATAGTAACTAAGTTGCTTCCTGTTACATAAAGTCTCATATTGCTTAATCCTAAAGATTTAATTGTACTTTCTGGAAATTTAAATCCAACCGAAACGTTTTGAAGACGAATGTATGAAGCGTCTTGTAATCCTAAAGTATTAATGTAAGGCGGATCATTTCCATCTCTTGGTCTTGGCCAGTTTCCTCCCGGATTTTCTGGTGTCCAATAGTCTTGTTTGATACCGTTTTTAACTCCTCTTAAAGATCCTCCTCTTACATAATCATATAAAAATGGATTGTCTCTTGTAATGCCTTGAACTGTATAAATATCTGCTGAGAAATCGAATTGTTTGTATTCTAAAGCCACAGAGAAAGTACCAAACCAATCCGGCATTTTGGAAGTGATCACTCTGTCCTGATCCGGATTTGGATTGGCACCATTTGACGGATCTGCGTCATATAATTTGATATCTCCAGGATACAAAGTTGTTCCTGTAACGAGCGGAATATTTTCGCCTTCCTGATAAATTCCAACTGCTTTGTATCGGTAATAAACATCAATTGGTTTTCCAATAAACCATAAGTTTCCAACGGCATCATCTTCTCTTCCGTCGCCATCTGCATCTTTTCCGTAGATACTTACTATGCTGTTTTTATTTTTAGTAAAAGTTGCTCCAACATTTAACCTGAAATCTTTCTTTTTAATTAAGTCACCGTTCAAAGTAACCTCCAGACCTTTATTGTTTACTTTTCCAATATTTGAAAGTTTCAAAGTATATCCCGTATTGGCATTTAATGTTTCATAAATCAGCAAATCTGAAGTGTCCGTATTATAAACCTCAACTGTACCTGTTAATCTGTTTTTGAACAAACCAAAATCGGCTGCAAGGTTGAGTTGTGTTGAGGTTTCCCATCTTAAATCTGGATTCGATAATTGAGTGCCTGGTACATATCCTGAAACTTTTACGCCATTAATAATATAATCTCTCTGCACAGCCGTTGCCATACTTTGATAGGGATTTTGAGGCTGGTTACCTACTTTACCATAACTTGCTCTTAATTTTAAGTTGCTGATAACTGGAACGTGTTCTTTCATGAATTCTTCATTCGAAACATTCCATGCTGCATTTACCGCTGGGAAAAATCCCCATTTATTATTTGCTCCAAATACTGAAGACCCGCCGGCTGTTCCTGAAACGGTGAAATAATATTTACTGGCAAAAT
>Ga0182006_1000996_pt1 | contig 18527 bp, 13 predicted proteins | sample Sormic07211104_1_FD_123022 | JGI IMG/M metagenome (GOLD analysis project Ga0182006, IMG submission 123022) | Rhizosphere microbial communities from Sorghum bicolor, Mead, Nebraska, USA - 072115-104_1 MetaG | ecosystem: Host-associated > Plants > Roots > Rhizosphere | place: USA: Nebraska...
ATGGTGGCGCGTTTCGTGATTTGAGATACGGTGAAGGCTGGAAACCGCGCTAACAGGAGACGTACATGCGCTATTCAGCCTTGACCCAACGAATCGCCGGGGAGGGTGCCGCTGCCTGGCAGATTCACGACCGAGCGCTGGAACTGCGCGCCGAGGGCGTCGATGTTTTGTTGTTGAGCGTCGGCGATCCGGATTTCGATACGCCGTTGCCGATCATCCATGGCGCGATCGACAGTCTGCTGGCCGGTGATACTCATTATGCCGACGTACGTGGTCGGTTCGAGCTGCGCAGGCTGATTGCCGAGCGTCATCGCCAGCGCAGTGGTCACCGCGTTGATCCTGATCAGGTGATTGTCTTGCCCGGCGCGCAATGTGCGGTGTATTCGGTGGCGCAATGTCTGCTGGATCCGGGTGATGAAGTGATCATCGCCGAGCCGATGTACGTCACCTACGAAGGTGTTTTTGGCGCCTGCGGTGCCAAGGTGATTGCGGTGCCGGTGCGCCCGGAAAACGGTTTTCGTGTCGACCCGGCCGATGTCGCCGCGCGCATCACCCCGCGAACTCGCGCCATGCTGCTCAACAGCCCGAACAATCCCAGTGGCGCCAGTTTGTCCCTGCTGATCTGGCAGGAACTGGCGGCGCTGTGCATTCGCCATGACCTGTGGCTGATCAGCGATGAGGTGTACAGCGAGCTGTTATATGAAGGCGAGCACATCAGCCCGGCGAGCCTGCCGGGCATGGCCGAGCGCACCGCGACGATCAACAGTCTGTCGAAATCCCATGCGATGACCGGTTGGCGCATTGGCTGGATGATCGGCCCGAAACCCTTGGCCGAGCATCTGGTGAATCTATCGCTGAGCATGCTCTTCGGTCTGCCGGATTTCGTACAGAAGGCCGCGCAAGTGGCGCTGCAAAGTGATCTGCCGGAAGTCACACAAATGCGCGAGGAGTACCGCTTGCGCCGCGATCTGGTTTGCGAACGTTTGTACGGTTGCCCTGGGTTGCAGCCGATCCGCCCGGACGGCGGCATGTTTGTAATGGTCGATGTGCGCCAGACTGGGCTTGGCGCCCAGGCGTTTGCCGAGCGCTTGCTGGAAGGTTATGGCGTTTCAGTGCTGGCCGGCGAAGCGTTCGGGCCGAGTGCGGCGGGGCACATTCGCATCGGGCTGGTGGTGGATCGGGTCAAACTGGCGGATGCCTGCGCGCGGATTGCGTTGTGTGCGGTGCAGCTATTACAGGCGCGTAGTGCCTGATGTTTTTGTGTTGCCTTCACTGGCCCTTTCGCGAGCAAGCCCGCTCCCACATTTGAAATTCATTCCTACTGTGGGAGCGGGCTTGCTCGCGAAGGCGGTTTGACAGGCGCCTGAGATCTCAACTTTGCAAGGCGGGGGCATTCACCAGATTCACCGGCCGCTGCCCATTCAACGCCGCTAACAGATTCTCCACCGCACACCGCGCCATTGCTTCACGCGTCTCATGGGTCGCCGAGCCCATATGCGGCGTCGCCACTACATTGCTCAACTGCAACAACGGCGAGTCATGATTCAACGGCTCGCGCTCGAACACATCCAGCCCCGCCGCGCGAATGCGCTTGTTGCGCAACGCCTCAATCATCGCCGCTTCATCGACCACTTTGCCCCGCGAGATATTGATGAAGATGCTCTCCGGCCGCATCAGCGCAAATTGTTCCGCGCCGATCAAACGTTCGGTCTGCGCCGTCAGAGGCAAGGTCAGGCAAATGAAATCGGCCTGCTGGAGCAACTCTTCGAGGCTGCGATATTGCGCAGCGAACCGCTCCTCGACCGCCGGTTTGCGCGACTGGCTGTGGTAGATCACCGGCATGCCGAAACCGAAATGCCCGCGCTGGGCCAAGGCCTCGCCGATGCGGCCCATGCCGATGATGCCCAGCGTCTTGCCATGCACATCGGTACCGAAATGCGCCGGACCGATGTTGCGGCTCCATTGTCCACCACGGACCATGTTCGCCAGTTCGACCACACGCCGCGCGGCAGCGAGGATCAGCGCGAAACCGGTGTCGGCAGTGGTTTCGGTGAGCACATCGGGGGTGTTGGTCAGCAGAATCTTGCGCCGGTTCAGATACTCGATGTCGTAGTTGTCGACGCCCACCGAGACGCTGGCAATCGCCTCCAGTTGCGGCGCCAGATCGAGCAGCGCGGCATCGAGTTTCAGGCTGGCGCCGAGCAAGCCGTGGGCGCGGGGCAGGGCGTCGCGCAGCTGCATGAGACCGTCGGCGTCGAGGCTTTCAATCAGCGTCACGTCAAACTGCTCTTGCAGGCGCGCCATCAGCGCGGGCGAAAGTTTCTTGTACAGCACGACCTGTTTTTTCATGGCAGAAAGTCCTTTCAGGAATGCGCCGGCACACGCGGTGTGGCGGCGGCTTTGGCGACGACGCGATCACTGGCGCCGGGCTTGAGGAAAATCGTCAGCACCACCGACAGCAGCAGCGCGCCGCTCATCAACAGATAGGAGGCACCGGGCGAACCGGTGGAGCTGTTCAGATAGCCGACCAGATACGAGCCGCCAAACGAGCCGAGCGCGCCCATGCTGTTGATCAGCGCCATGGCGCCGCCAGCGACGTTGGCCGGCAGGATTTCGGGAACGATGGCGAAGAACGGCCCATACGGCGCGTACATGCAGGCGCCGGCAATCACCAGCAGCGTGTACGACCACCAGAAATGTTCGGCGCCCAAGGCATACGAGCCATAAAACGCAATCGAAGCGATCAGCAGTGGCGGCCAGACGAAGCGTTTGCGCTTCTGCAACTTGTCCGAACCCCACGACACCGCAAGCATGCCAAGCACCGCCGCCAGATACGGCAGCGCCGAGAGCCAGCCAGCCTCGATCATGTCCATTTGCGCGCCGGCCTTGAGGATCGACGGCAGCCACAACACAAAGCCGTAGACGCCAATGCTCCAGCAGAAAAACTGCAGCGCGAGAATGATCACCTTCGGCGAACGGAACGCCTCGGCGTAGTTCTTCACCGCCTTGATCCCGACCTGCTCAGCGGCCAGCGCGCTTTCCAGATCGTGCTTTTCCTGCTCATTGAGCCACTTGGCCTGGGCCGGACGGTCATCGGCCAGACGCCACCAGATAAACGCCCACAGCACCGCCGGCAGACCTTCGATGATGAACATCCAGCGCCAGCTGAAATGCTGCACCAGATAACCGGAAACTACCGACATCCACAGCATCGTCACCGGGTTGCCGAGGATCAGAAAAGTATTGGCCCGCGAGCGTTCGGCGCGGGTGAACCAGTGGCAGAGATAGACCAGCATTGCCGGCATCACCGCCGCTTCGACCACGCCGAGCATGAAGCGAATGACGATCAGCCAATAGGCGTTCGAGACCACGCCGGTCAGTGTGGCCAAGCCGCCCCAGAGGATCAGGCTGACGAAGATCAACTTTTTCACGCTGTGTTTTTGCGCATAGATCGCGCCCGGCACCTGGAAGAAAAAGTAACCGAGAAAGAACAGCGCACCGAGCAGCGAGGACAGCCCCGGTGTGATCATCAGGTCTTCGGCCATGCCCGATGCGGCAGCGAAGCCGTAGTTGGCGCGATCGAGATAGGCCAGGCTGTAAGTGATGAACACGATCGGCATGATGTACCACCAGCGGCGGGTGGCGAGGGTAGCGGTTTTCATCGGAGTGACTCCTGAGCTTGTTGTTTTTGTCGCAGCAGGTTCATTGATTTGCGGTGATCAGGCGGGCCTCTTCGCGAGCAGGCTCGCTCCCACAGGAGATTGCATTCCAAATGTGGGAGCGAGCCTGCTCGCGAAGGCGGCCTCTAATTCAACCGATAACTCCTGGCGGGTTGGGAGGCCCTCCATATCCCCACGACTCTGCACCGCGCGACTGCCAATCCAGTTCGCCCGCTGCACCGCCTCGGCAAAACTCTGATGCTCAAGCAGGGCGCTGATCATCCCGACCGCAAAGCCATCGCCGGCACCCACGGTATCGACCACGTTGCTCACCGGCACGCCAGCGACAAAACCCTGATCCAGCTGCGTGCGGTAATAAGCGCCTTCAGGCCCGAGCTTGATCGCCACCGCTTCGGCGCCCTGATCCAGATAAAACGCAGCGATGTCCGCCGGGTCATCCAGACCGGTGAGCAAACGGCCTTCGCTCAACCCCGGCAGGACCCAATGGGCGAGGGCGGCGAGGCGGTTGATTTCGCGGATCATTTCGCCCTCGCTGGCCCAAAGGCTCGGGCGCAGATTCGGGTCAAACGACACGCTGCGTCCGGCGTTGCGCATGCGGGTCATCAGTTCGAAGGACATTTCCCGCGCCGAAGCCGACAGCGCGGGCGGAATACCGGTGGCGTGGAGATGGCGGGCGCTCAGCAGGTTGTCGCTGATGGAATGCGGGGACAAATGACTGGCCGCCGAGCCGCGGCGGAAATACTCGACCTGCGGATCGCTGCCATCGTCATTACGCGATTTGAACTGGAATCCGGTCGGATGGTTTTTGTCGACGTCGACGTGGCTGCAATCCAGACCTTCCTTGATCAGCGTCTCGACCACAAAGCGTCCGAGGGAATCGTTACCGACCCGGCTCAGCCACGCGACGTTGAAACCCAGACGCGACAAGCCGATCGCGACGTTGCTGTCGGCCCCGGCAATCCGTCTATGAAACTGCTCGACCTTGGCCAGATCACCGGTCTGCTCGGCGACCAGCATTGCCATGGTTTCACCGAAGGAAAGGATATCGATCTCAGACATGAGCTGGCTCCAGGCGCGATTGCCCGAGGCGGGCGAGGGCGGCGACATGTTCGCGGGTCAGTTGCACCAGGTCATCGCCTTGCAGCGGGTATTCGGCGGCGCGCATAACGCCTTGGTCCATGTGCCGCAGCAGTTGTTCCCACAAATGCAGGTCGCTGATGGCCGGCGGTACGGCGACGAGTTTGCCGTCGGCGCGGCGGGCCACGGCTTTGCAATGCACATAACCGACATGTCGCCCCAGCGCGCGGGCGGCGCTGGCGGCGGACTGGTCCTGCCAATGCCAGTTGCCAATGTCGAAGGTCATCCTGACCGGCAGGCTGTGCTGCTCGACAGCGGCAAAGAAACGCTGGAACGGCTCGATGCGCCCACCGTGCAAGGTCTGGTCGTTCTCTACCAGCAGTTGTACCGGGCTTTGTTTGAGTCGCTCGGCCAGTGCCTGCAAATCAGAGTTGTCAGTGAAGTAGCCGAGCGACACTTTCAGCCATTTCGAACCGAACGCCTGGGCCTGTTGCAGAGCTGTGATTAATTCGGGATTCGGCTGTGCTTGCCCGGCCAGCCACAGTTCGGTGGGGGAGGAATAGATGCTTTGCAGGCCCTGCTCCTGGGTGGCCTGAGCCAATTGCGCCGGGTCTTCGCGGGTCAGCAACTCTTCGCGCCACTCAATGCGATTGGCACCGGCGGCCGCGAGGATCTCAATAAAGGAATCCTGCCCACGCTGGCGCACAAGCTCGGCACCGTAGCTGGACAGACTGATGGAAACGGCTGGTTTATTCATTGTTATTGACCTCTGAAACCGGTTTCATTTTTGTTCAAAAAAATATATCAGATGGTTCTGTGGTGTCCTTCCGGGCGCCTTCGCGAGCAGGCTCGCTCATACACCTGGAACGCGGTCACCTGTGGGAGCGAGCCTGCTCGCGAAAGCGTCAGATCAGACTCCGCCAACCTCACGGGTTGAACCCCGCTCAATCAACACCGGCGCAAAATCCACCACCCGCGCCACCTCATCATCCCCGCGTAAGCGCTTGAGCAGACACTCAAACGCCCGCGCGCCTATCTCTTGCGTCGGCTGTGCCAGCGCGGTAATCCCGCTGCCCACCAGCGGATACCAATCCAGATCATCCAGGGCAATCAACCCGACATCCTCGAACAACCGGCAACCCATCTGGCGCAACGCCGTAGCCGCCGTCAGCGCCGCCACACCATTGGCGCAGAACAGCGCCTTCGGCCCGGCAGCGGGTGTGTTTAAAAAGGTTTGAAGTCGCGCGTTCAGATCATCACCGGTTTCCAGCACCGCCCCAGTCAGGGTCGAGCGCTGTGCAATCTGCGCCTGAAAACTGCTGACCCGCTCAATCCGCGAACTGGTGCCGTCATACGGTTCAGTAACCAGCAAAAGATCTCGATATCCGCGTTGCTCTAGATGGGCGAGCGCCATCTCTACTGCTTGCGAGTTGTTCAACCCGACCATGTCGCTGTCGATGCCCTCGACCTTGCGATCCACCAACACCATCGGCATCTCGCGGCGCAACTCGTGCAGTTCGTCCCGGTGATGCCCCAGCGTGTTCACGATCAGCCCTTCGATGTTGTACGAGCGCAACAGCGCCAGATGCTGGCGCTCCTGCTCATCATCGCGATCGGTGTTGCACACCACCAGGCTGTAGCCGTGCGCACGGCAAGCGGTTTCCACCCCGTGCATTACAGCAATCGAATAAGGGTTACGGATATCGGCGACCAGCATGCCGATCAGGCGCGTGCGCCCGCGTTTCAGGCCACGGGCCATTTGGTTGGGGCGGTAGCCGAGTTCGTCGATGGCGTGCTCGATGCGCAGGGCGATGGCATCGGAGAGCAGAGCGCGGTCATCGCCGATGAAGCGCGAGACGCTGGCCTTGGACACACCGGCGCGCTCGGCGACATCGAGCATGGTCACGCGGCTGCGCTGGGCGGCGGAGAAGTCATTCAATGAGTTAGACCTTATTGTTGAGTATAGCGGTCCGATAGCACCTATACCGCTGAAACCGGTTTCAGAAGACACCATCTGAGCGTAAGCCGTCAACCTCCAAATGCAGTAGAAGTCGTCACGGCAAAATTTGGTTTCCGACAAACGGTCGGATTACCTGTCAGATCTGACAGTAGGAATCTTTCCAATACCAGCGCTTAATTTCTTTCAGGCCAAGATGAGCCACCAGTGAGAAATTCCATGCCGATCGAAACGCCAATAACCTCCAGCAATCCCTTGAATCCCGGTGTGCTTCTGAGCCTGCCAAAAGTGGAAGGCGTCGATCCGCTTGACCCCGCCGGAACATTGCCGCCGGACGCAAAACAGGTGGGCATCGTTTGTATTATTGACCGCTGGCCGAACTTTCCTGTTTCAGGCGTGCGTAAAGACCGTGTCGAGATTTTCATCGTCGGTAACCCTGATTACATCGCATTTGGCGAATACGGGGCCGCGGATGATGCGCCGGAGTTTCGTATTCCAGTGGCTCCCGAGAAACTTCCGGATGTGGCTACGTTTGAGCTCTTGTACAGAGTACGTTCGATCAACCCTACTACCTCGCCTTCACGACGCCTGACTTTTGCGCTAGTTGCGCCGCCGCAACGTTTGAAGAAAGTTGCTTTTCCCGATGCGGATGATTGGGGGTATATCGGATGTTACAAGAACCATCCCGATGATCCGGAAGCCTTGTTTATCTGGGAAGGGGTACGTATCGAGATTCCTTTCGATGACTTGTTTCAGCGTACGGATGTCCTCAGCCTGGATTGGCAGGCATGGGATTCTTTAAACGGGTCGGGAAACCCTTTGACACAGGTGTTTAACTTTACCGAGGTTGTGACAGATGTTGTGTCTAAGGAGCCGGTCAAGATCGTAATCAAGCCATTTGCTTCACATATAGAACCCATGGAGGAAAACGATTCGGCCACAGTGAGTTACCAGCTATTGCGCAACGGGGTACCCATCTTTCGCTCGTTTACCGGGCTGGTGAAGGTAGACAGGAAAATTCCCGGAGAAAGCAAGTATTGCTCGGATCCAAGTTGGATGAAGTGATCAGGGCGTAACAGTAGCGGCGATATTACGACTGCAGTTGGCGACGTGCGCCATTGTCGAAGATGCATGGATCAAAAAACATTTTCTACGCAATGGAGAAGGCACATGACAAGTATTCAAGCAACGGAGTCAAGCACACAAGCGGGAGTTCTGGTCGCACCTACCCCGGAACTGCCAGACGGGCGCGGTCCAAACAAGGACATTATTCCGATAGCTGCGATTCCAGTGGGCGCCCCGCTGACACTTATGGTCAAGACCAATGTGTGGTTGAACCCCCACAATGGGGATCAGATTGCCCTTGATGTCACGCGAACCCAACCTCCGGCCAATCCGTTGCCGACAGATTTCACGCGGCTGCCCCGGGTAAGGCTGGGTGACGTGGCCAGCCGTCCTGTAGATTTTCCGATTACAGTGCCTACCGGATATCTGGGTGAGAATGCAACCCCGGACGGACCGACGCCGATCTGGGTTCGTAGCGTTCTGTATGAGCGGGGGCTCAACCCGCTGACCGGTCCTGTGATGCAGTTTTTTATTGACCGTACTGGTGCCTGGCAAGCGAAACCTGCACAAACAGGTACAAATCCCGGGCAGACCCCTGGTGCCAGAACAATTCCGCCAGCTACGTTTCCAAATGCCCCCGGCGATCTGGATGACATATGGGCGAGTCAGCCAGGTAACGAAGGGGGATTGCAGGTAGAAATTGATCCAGACTACGCTAACGCTCAGCCGGATGACACGTTGACCCTGTACATGGCAGGTACGCGTACCAACCCTCCGCAGGTGCCCGCTTTTTTCAGCGGACCGATGCCTACCGATGGCAAGCTGTCCATCCCGACCGCGGAGCTTCGCAAGGTAACGAGCGGACGGGCGTTCATCTGGTTCATCATCACTGACGCAGCTGGCAACCAGAGCGCATGGGGCGTGTATTTCAGAAACGTACGTTTTCTGCCACTGCCTAAACTGGGGGTCATTACCGTCCCGGCAAACGAAGACGGTCTGATCGATTTGAAAGATGCGCGTGCAGGTGTGAAGGTAAAAGTCAGCCGGTTGGTAGATACAATCGGCACCGACGGAGTAAGCCTGACATACGGCACTCAACCAGCCCAGGATCTGCAATTCAACGCACTCACGGAGTTGGAGTTCACCATTCCTTGGTCGAGTCTGAGCAAACAATACTTTGATAACCAGACGGGTACGAATTTCGAGTTGGACGTGGTCGTCAAAGCTGACTTGATGCGTGGCGGTTTATCGATCGACAGTGGAACAATAACTGTAAAAACAGATTTCTCGACGCATCCTCCCTATACAGTCGACCCGACGAACCCGCCCCCTGAGGTTAATCCCGAATTCCGGAAGCTGATCGTACGCGGACAGGCCCCTGTCACGGATAACGTGCTCGGCCCTCATGATGTCAATCAAACAGCCAAGGCTCACATCGATGTATCGCCTGTCACGGCCGGGACGGCATTTCCCGATCCCGAACCGGGCGATCTGGTTACTCTGAAGTATCTCGGGAATCAAGGCGAAATTATTGTTAATTCAATAGCAATGAATACATCGAATATCAACGCGGTCGTTCAGATAGATTTGCCTTATAGCGTTGTCGGTCCGGGTGGCATTGGACCCAAACAAGCTTGGTGGACATATGAAAACCCGGCTCGAAATAACTCTCAAGATTCGGAAAAAGAGACGGTGACTGTCAACACAGTAGTTATTGTCCTCGATAAACCGGAATTTCAACGTCCACCGACCGATGGCACCGAGTACCCAAACATTATCTGCGAGAGCTTGGCGGGGGAGGATCACGTTGCGACGTTCATGATCAAGCCCAATGATCATTTCACCGATGGGATGGATATCACATTCAATTGGCAAGGTTGGCATGACGATGCTTATACAGTAGATGCGCCGGCCGATACCGTGTTTAGTGATACACGTGCTATTACTTTGGCAGAACTAACGGCAGGGATGATCTGGGAAGTGCCGTATGCACCTTTTATTCGCAATCTTCCTCGTCCTCCTGCTACCCCTCCTGATTCAAGCGATTTTTATGCGGGCTATGTGAAAATCTGGTATTCCACACCGATTGTGTCTTCATCGGAAGTTGAAGAAATGGTGGTTTATTTGCTCAACGGCGACTTCCTGTACTGCGAGTCGGAACCGGGCTGGGATCCTGCGCCTGCTCCTTAATCGCCAATCGGTGTTACTGCATTGCCGGGAGAGCCAGCCTCTTCAGGCAATGCAATTTCATTGGCGGTGTAAGAAATATCTCGAAATGTCGCGAGTGGGCGATTAAGCCCACCTACTAAGAGGATTATTCCTACAGAGAAAGTCCGGACTAGTAGGTATTCTCCAGCGCCGTCTACAACGGTCGTCTGATGGAACATGTATGCCTGAACCGTCTTTCTTCCGTCCCGATAAAATCAACGAGAAGTGAATATGACGTTTGAAAAATGCTTGGGACCGACAGTTTTAAAACTCACTGGCACGCTCTCTTGCGCAGCATTGCTGATTGCAATATCCGAGACGGCCCTTTCCCGAAATCTCAATCCTGGCGAAGTCGAAACCGTATTCGTCGGTGCTACGCCTGAAGCCTGGTTTATCCCTGCCACGGCCACGCTCAACCTCAATGGTGGTGACGCGCTTGACATTGTTGTCGGCGGTGGGACATTAAACGCGATTCCCGCCAACACTTCACAGATTGAAGCCTCAAACTCCCTCGTGACTCTGGACGGAGCGACGGTGACCGGTAGCAATTTCGACACTGCGCTGAGCTTGATCGATAGCTCGGCCGTGGTATCCGGCAGTACGCTGTCCAGCGATGGCAGAGCAATGTCGCTTGCGCGCGACTTGAACATACCCGTTGGCTCAACAGCGACCGTCACTGGCAGTACGTTGACAGGCGGTTTTTCGGGTGCAGCGGTGACTTCCCTGAGTACGTTGAATCTGGTGGACAGCCGGGTTGAAGGGACCGACGCAGATGGTGTTGGCCTCGAACTCTACGGCGGCAACGCCAACATCAGTGCAGCCAGCGAGGTGATCGGAGAATTGGACGGGATCATATTTGGCGAGGATACCGTCCTGAACCCAAGCGATGTCACCGCACAGAGTGTACTGAAGATTGATGGATCAACCGTGCAGGGCCGCACCGGCGCAGCGATCAAAGTCGATTTTGCGACGCCAGACGATCAACCGGTATTGATCGAGATAGCTAACCGTTCGAACCTGATTGGCGGCAACGGTAATATCCTCGAAGTCATTGATGGCGCGGCAGCGCGCTTTCAGATCGACGACAGCCAGTTGACCGGCAATGTAGAGGTTGCTGAAGGCGGGACCGCCGCGGTTTTCTTGCAAAACAATGCCAGCCTTGACGGCAATTTAATCAACGTCGATTCTGTTTCGCTCGATACCCGAAGCATACTCACCGGTAACATTCAGGGCTCCGGGTCTGGCGTCGTGATGCTGGACAATGACTCGATCCTGCACGGTTCGGTTACTGGCGTCAGCGCTATGTCCATCGGGCGTGGCGCTGAATGGAACCTGGTTGGCAGCAATTCGATATCGAATCTCGAAATGCAGGGCGGGAATGTGAGATTCGGCACGCCCGCCGAGTTCGTCCGCCTGGACGTTGCCAACTTGTCAGGCAACGGCCGGTTTTTTTTGGATGCTGACGTGTCCACCGGTGAAACGGACTTTCTCAATGTCACGGAATCAGCCAGTGGCCGGCACGAGCTGGTAGTCGGTGCAAGCGCCAGCGAACCTGTCACCGGTGCACCGGTTCAAGTGGCTAACATCGCTGGCGGGGATGCTCAGTTCGATCTGAGAAACGGTCAGGTTGATCGTGGTGCTTTGGCGTACAAACTGGTGCGAGAGGGCGAAGGTATATTCCTGCGAACTGATGGGACAACGCCGAGCACGGGTACACAAACGGCATTGGCCATTGCCGGTACAGCTCCTACGGTTATCTATTCGGAAATGACCACTCTCAATACCCGCCTCGGCGACCGTCGCATGGCCGGCACTCAGCCCCGATCGCAATCGTTTGCTGCACTGGACTCAGATAATCAGAACGCGACCACCGGCCTGTGGATACGGACTCATGCCAATCAGTACAACGTCAAGAATGCCTACGGCGATGGTTACAAACAAAATCAGACTGGCGTCTCATTGGAAGTGGATACGCCACTACCGATGGGTGATGGCCAATGGTTGATTGGGGTTTTTGGTGGATACAGCACCACTCGCCTTGACCTGGCCCGCGGCAGCGCGGGCACGATCAATAGCACCTATGGCGGGATGTATTTGTCGTGGTACGACGAAATGACCGGGTACTACGTGGATACCGTTGGCAAAATCAACCGTTTCAGTAATGACGTCAAAGTTACCTTGAGCGATGACACTCGAACAAAGGGTGACTTCGATAATCTCGGGATCAGTGGGACCGTCGAAGTGGGTAAGCATATTGTCTTGAACAGAGGTTACTTCATCGAGCCCTCTGCCCAGTTTGGTGTAGCGACTGTGAAAGGCAAAGACTACAAGTTGGACAATGGACTGCAGGTCGACAGCAACGAGACCCGCTCATTACTCGGCAAGGTCGGAATGACAGTTGGCCGCGAGGTGGTGCTGAACAATGGCGGAAAATTGCAACCCAGGCTACACGCGGCGGTAAGTCATGAATTCGTCAACAACAATCGTGTCAGCGTGAATGACACTGGATTCAACAACGATTTGTCCAGCACCAACCTCGAGCTGACCGGTGGCCTCAACTGGGTGCCGGCCAATAACAAATGGCAGGTATATGGCGAGCTAGGAACCAGCAGGGGCAGCAAAGCTGACCAGGAGCTAGGAGGGAGTGTCGGGCTGAGCTTCAGTTTCTGATTGCATCAGCATAAAAAAAGGAAGCCTCGCAGCTTCCTTTTTTCCGTAGTCAGTAAGTGCTTTTTCTTTTGCTCAGGTCGGCGTCAACGACAAATTCCCCAGAAATCGGGAACTCTTCGTTGCCATTCTCTCCACCATGGTCATAGGTGCCGGACCAGTTGCCACTCAGTGTTTTTTCAATGTCGTCATATTTCAATGTCAGGCTCCCGCTCACAGAGACATGCAGGTCGCCCGTCGCGGGATTGGAATAGTAGGTGCTTCTGACATCATCGCTATCTTTGGACAGGTCATAGCTCAAAGATTGGGGTTTGAAAGGGAACACGAACTCAAGCGTACGCGTCACACCATCCTTGGTGTGTCCAGCTGTCAAAACGTAACGCAAGCCTTCCGGGTAGGGCTTCGGCCCGAAGGAAGGCACAGAGGTAGATCGAAACTCCATAAATTGAGGGACTTTGACAAACCTGTAGCGTGGATTGGCATCGCCGTTGATCGTGGCTGACAAAAAGGTCTGCGCTGTATCCGGCAAGATCGTCCTGTAGGCTCGGGCTGCATAGCTCATGAGTTATATCTCCATACGATATGGTTGGGGACATCCAAAGACTGACCCGTCCTACTTCTGGATGTTGTATGGAAGCCTGAATACAGTGCGCCTGTAAACTGTCAGTGTTGACAGTTTACAGGCGCACTTTTTTGTGAGCTTTGAACTGCAAGAACATGCCGTGTTTTTTTTCAGCCGAACAACCCTGCTGCAATGTTGATCGAGAACCCGAGGATCGCCGTATTAAACACAAATCCGATCAACGACTGCGCCAGCACAATCTTTCGAATATCCCGCGTTGCAACGCCCACGTCCGAAGTTTGCACAGCCACGCCGATGGTGAACGAGAAGTACAGAAAGTCCCAGTAATTAGGCGTGGTCAGTCCCTCAGCAAAACGCAGTGCCGGCTCCTTGCCGTTCCAGGTGTAAAACAACCGCGCGTAGTGCACGCAGAAAATTACCCCGATCAGCAGCCATGAGCCGATTACCGTCAGCGCTGTGAAGCCGTAGTGCATCAGTTTGTGTGAGCTTTCCAGATCCCTGCTACCGGCCAGTTCGAAGGTGATGGTGGCGAGACTGGCCAGCGCGGCGATACACACCACGAAAAGCACCAGCCCGGCGTTTTCATCCTCGATCTCGGCGATGCGGCGCACATCCGGGGCCTTGGCGCGTATGGTCAGCCAGAACATCAGGATCAGGTATGTCCAGACACCGACGTTCCAGCCGATGAGGATTTTACTGACAATGGAGTCGGCCGGGACCAGCAGGCCGGTGGCTAGGCCGAGCACGGCGGCAGCCGAAAGGCGAGGGTGGGTGCGAGCGAGGAAGGGCATGAAAGCTCGGTGGGCGAGGGAGGTTTGAACACCTTAGCCCAGCGATGACAGATGTGGCCACTGTGCAGGATGTTTGTCAACTTTGTGGGAGCGAGCCTGCTCGCGAAGACTTCAGCAGATCCAACATTAGCGTTGGCAGACCGGACGTATTCGCGAGCAGGCTCGCTCCCACAGTTTGATCAGTGTCGTCTGGTGAACCGTTGTACGAGCTTCATGACGACGACGAAGAACACGGGGACGAAAATGACTGCCAGCGTCGCGGTGATCATCCCGCCGATCACGCCCGTGCCGATCGCCTGCTGACTTGCCGAGCTGGCACCTGTGGCTATCGCGAGCGGCACCACGCCGAGAATGAATGCCAGCGAAGTCATCACGATCGGCCGCAGACGCAAACGCGCTGCCTGCAACGTCGCATCGATCAGATCGTGACCTTCGTCATACAGGCTCTTGGCGAACTCGATGATCAGGATCGCGTTCTTCGCCGAGAGGCCAATGATGGTGATCAGGCCAACCTTGAAGAACACGTCGTTAGGCATCCCGCGCATCGTCACCGCCAGCACCGCGCCAAGCACACCCAGCGGGACAACGAGCAGCACCGATGTCGGAATTGACCAGCTCTCATACAGCGCCGCCAGACACAGGAACACCACCAGTAGCGACAAACCGAGCAGAATCGGCGCCTGATTGCCGGACAAGCGTTCCTGCAACGACAGACCGGTCCATTCCTGGCCCAGACCTTTCGGCCCCAACGCTACCAGTCGCTTGACTTCTGCCATTGCCTCACCAGTGCTATACCCGGCTGACGGTTCGCCGGAAATAGCGATCGCCGGATAGCCGTTGTAGCGGGTCAACTGTGCCGGCCCTTGAATCCAATCGGCCTGGACGAATGCCGACAGCGGCACCATGTTTCCGGCGTTGTTGCGCACATGCATTTTCAGCAAGTCATCCACCTGACTGCGCTGATCACCTTCTGCTTGCACGACCACGCGCTGCATGCGCCCCTGATTGGGGAAGTCATTGATGTAGCTCGAACCCACGGCAGTGGACAACACGTTGCCGATATCGGCGAACGAAACGCCCAAGGCATTCGCCTGCTTGCGGTCGACGATCAGTTGCACCTGCGGCGCTTCGGCCAGTGCGCTCTCACGAACGTTCATCAGTACCGGACTTTTCTCGGCGGCGGCGAGCAACTCAGTACGCGCCTGCATCAACGTCGCATGGCCCAGGCCACCGCGATCCTGCAAACGGAACTCGAAACCGCTGGACGTGCCGAGGCCGTCCACCGGCGGCGGCAGCACCGAGAACGCCATGGCGTCCTTGATCTGACTCAGCGCAGCGTTGGCTCGGTCGGCGATCGAGCTGGCGGCGTCGTCGCTGCCTCGTTCCGACCAGTCCTTCAGCGTCGAAAAAGCCAGCGCTGCGTTCTGCCCGCTGCCGGAGAAGCTGAAACCAAGAATCACAACACTGTCACTGATCCCCGGCTCACCGGCGTTGTGCGCTTCGAGCTGTTCGGCCACTTGTACTGTGCGGTTCTTGGTTGCGCCAGGTGGCAGTTGGATATCGGTGATGGTGTAACCCTGATCTTCCGTGGGCAGAAACGAGGACGGCAGGCGCGCAAAACAAAACCCGAGTCCAATCAACAGGACGACGTAGATCATCAGATAGCGACCAGTACGCTTCAACGCATAGCCGACCCAACCGTGATAGCGATCGGTCAGTTGCTCGAAACGACGATTGAACCAGCCAAAGAATCCGGACTTCTCGTGATGCTCACCTTTGGCGACAGGCTTGAGCAATGTCGCGCACAGTGCCGGCGTCAAGGTTAGCGCGAGGAACGCCGAGAACAGAATCGACGTCGCCATCGACAGCGAGAACTGCTGATAGATCACGCCGACCGAGCCCTGCATGAATGCCATCGGAATGAATACCGCTACCAGCACCAGAGTGATGCCGATTATCGCCCCGGTGATCTGCGTCATCGCCTTGCGCGTGGCTTCCTTGGGCGACAAGCCCTCGCTGGCCATGATGCGCTCGACGTTCTCCACCACAACGATCGCGTCATCCACCAGAATGCCGATGGCCAGCACCATGCCGAACATGGTCAGCACGTTGATCGAGAAGCCCAGCGCCAGCATGGTCGCGAACGTGCCCATCAGCGCCACCGGCACCACCAGCGTCGGAATCAGGGTATAGCGCACGTTCTGCAGGAACAGGAACATCACCGCAAACACCAGCAGCATCGCTTCGCCAAGGGTGTAGATCACTTTGGTGATCGAGACTTTGACGAAGGGCGACGTGTCGTACGGGATTTTGTATTCAACGCCGGCCGGGAAGTAGCGCGCCAACTCATCCATCTTCGCCCGCACCAGTGTCGCGGTGTTCAATGCGTTGGCGCCGGGAGAGAGCTGCACGCCGACGGCGGTGGACGGCTTGCCGTTCAGGCGCGTGCCGAACTGATACTCCTGACTGCCGATCTCCACTCGCGCTACATCACCGATACGCACCGTAGAGCCGTCGCGGTTGGCCTTGAGCACGATGTCGGCGAATTCCTGCGGCGTCGACAACTGGCCTTTGACCAGAATCGTCGCAGTGATCTCCTGCGTCGAAGGTGACGGCAGATCACCGATGCTGCCGGCGGAAACCTGGGCGTTCTGCGCGACGATGGCTTCGTTGACATCGGCTGGCGTCAGGTTGAAGGCGATCAGCTTCTGCGGATCGATCCAGACGCGCATGGCCCGTTCGGCGCCGTACAACTGCGCCTTGCCGACGCCATCCAGACGCTTGATCTCGTTCATCACATTGCGCGCGAGATAATCGCTGAGCGCCACGTCATCGAGCTTGCCGTCGCTGGAGGTCAGAGTGATCAGCAAGAGGAAACCGGAAGAGACCTTCTCCACCTGCAAACCCTGCTGATTGACCGCTTGCGGCAGGCGCGACTCGACCACCTTGAGACGGTTCTGCACGTCGACCTGCGCCAGTTCCGGGTTGGTACCCGGCTGGAACGTGGCTTTGATCGTCGCGCTGCCGAGGCTGCTCTGCGATTCGAAGTAGAGCAGGTGATCGGCGCCGTTGAGTTCCTCCTCGATCAGGCTGACCACGCTTTCATCGACGGTCTGCGCCGAGGCACCGGGGTAGACAGCGTAGATTTCGATCTGCGGCGGTGCGACGTCGGGGTATTGCGCTACCGGCAACTGCGGGATGGCCAGCGCACCAGCCAACAGGATGAACAGGGCGACCACCCAGGCGAACACCGGGCGATCGATAAAGAACTGCGGCATATAAGAGCGTCCTGCTTACTGACCAGTGGTCTGGGCAAGTGGAAGTGGGGTTTCGTCGATCTGCACTTTTCCCCCGGGACGGGCGTGTTGCAGGCCTTCGATCACGATGCGGTCGCCGGGCTTCAGGCCGCCGGTGACGATCCAGCGATTGTTCTGCACTGCGCCCAGTTGCACTGGTTGCGCCGCAACGCGCATCTGCTCATCGACGGTCAGTACCTGGGCAATGCCGGCGCTGTCGCGTTGAACGGCGCGTTGCGGCACGGTGATGCCGTTCTGGATGGTCGCCTGCTCAAGGCGTACGCGGATGAAACTGCCCGGCAGCAGGTCGAGATCCGGGTTGGGAAATTCGCTGCGCAGGATGATCTGGCCAGTGCCCGGATCGACGGTGATGTCGCTGAACAACAACTTGCCCGGCAACGGATACAGGCTGCCGTCATCCTGAATCAGCGTGGCCTTGACCTGGTCCTGGCCGACTTCCTGCAACTGCCCGGAACGGAACGCGCGGCGCAGCTCATTGAGCTCGCGGGTCGACTGGGTGAGGTCGGCATGGATCGGGTTGAGCTGCTGAATCAGCGCCAGTGGCGTGGTTTCGTTCTGCCCCACCAGCGCACCTTCGGTGACCAGCGCGCGGCCGATGCGGCCGGAGATCGGCGCGGTCACGGTGGCATAACCGAGGTTGAGTTCCGCCCGTTCCAGCGCTGCCTTGCTGGCGGCGACATCGGCGGCAGTTTGCCGGGCAGTGGCGCGGGCGTTGTCATAGTCCTGACCGCTGATGGCCTGGTCCTCGATCAACTGCGAATAGCGTTGTTCTTGCAGTTTCGCCTGAAAGGCGTTGGCCTCGGCTTTGCGCAGCGCGGCTTCGGCACTGTCCATATCGGCCTTGAAAGGTGCCGGGTCGATGCGGAACAGCACGTCACCCTTTTTCACGTCGCTGCCTTCGCGATAGGTGCGTTGCAAAACTACGCCGGCCACTCGCGCACGCACTTCGGCAATCCGTGGCGCGGCGATGCGGCCGCTCAGTTCGCTGCTGATCGACAATGGCTGGGTTTTGATCGTCTCGACGCGCACCGTGGCCGGCGGCGCTTGCTCTTCGGCATTCGAGGATGAGTCGCAGGCGCTCAGCGTCAGCGCCAATGCGATCAGGCCGAACCCGGCCAGCAGTTTTCCAGACATGTACAACCCCCAATATTGAAGGCCGCATCCTACGGCCAGACGGGGAGG
>Ga0182006_1001000_pt1 | contig 18502 bp, 18 predicted proteins | sample Sormic07211104_1_FD_123022 | JGI IMG/M metagenome (GOLD analysis project Ga0182006, IMG submission 123022) | Rhizosphere microbial communities from Sorghum bicolor, Mead, Nebraska, USA - 072115-104_1 MetaG | ecosystem: Host-associated > Plants > Roots > Rhizosphere | place: USA: Nebraska...
GCCCCGCAGCAATGGTTCAACTTTTACCCTTTCTGGAAGACCGATGACGACGCCAACCCATGAGCCGGTAACCTTCGGCGAACGCCCTTTGCGCATCGAAGACGTGCTGGCCCTGGCCAACCGCCAGGCGCCCGTGCAGTTGCAGGCTGACGCCGACTATCGCGAGCGCATCGCCAAGGGCGCGCGGTTTCTTGATTCGCTGCTGGACAAGGAAGGCGTGATCTACGGCGTCACCACCGGTTACGGCGATTCCTGCGTGGTCGCGGTGCCGCTGCATCACGTCGAAGCCTTGCCGCGTCATCTCTACACCTTTCACGGTTGCGGCCTGGGCAAACTGCTCGACGCGCAGGCAACCCGCGCGGTGCTGGCGGCGCGCTTGCAGTCGTTGTGTCACGGCGTTTCCGGGGTGCGCGTCGAACTGCTCAAGCGTCTGCATGCGTTTCTCGAATACGACATCCTGCCGTTGATTCCCGAAGAGGGTTCGGTGGGTGCCAGCGGCGATCTGACGCCGCTGTCCTATGTCGCCGCAACCCTGTCCGGCGAGCGCGAAGTGATGTTCCGTGGCGAACGTCGTCAGGCTGCCGACGTGCATCGCGAGCTCGGCTGGACGCCGCTGGTGCTGCGCCCGAAAGAGGCGCTGGCGCTGATGAACGGCACGGCGGTGATGACCGGCCTCGCCTGCCTCGCCTTCGCTCGCGCCGATTACCTGCTGCAACTGGCCACGCGCATCACCGCGCTCAATGTCGTCGCGCTGCAAGGCAACCCGGAGCACTTCGACGAACGCCTGTTCGCCGCCAAGCCGCATCCGGGGCAGATGCAGGTCGCCGCGTGGCTGCGCAAGGATCTGGCGATCGACGCGCCGACCGCACCACTGCATCGTCTGCAGGATCGCTACTCGCTGCGTTGCGCGCCGCATGTGCTCGGCGTGTTGGCCGACAGCCTGAACTGGCTGCGCGGCTTCATCGAAACCGAGCTGAACAGCGCCAACGACAACCCGATCATCGACGCCGAAGCCGAGCGCGTTCTGCATGGCGGGCACTTCTACGGCGGGCACATTGCCTTTGCCATGGACAGCCTGAAGAACCTCGTGGCCAACGTCGCCGATCTCCTCGATCGGCAACTGGCGTTGCTGGTCGACGAGCGTTACAACCACGGCTTGCCGAGCAACCTCTCCGGCGCACCCGCCGATCGGGCGATGATCAATCACGGCTTCAAGGCCGTGCAGATCGGCACCAGCGCCTGGACCGCCGAAGCGCTGAAAAACACCATGCCGGCCAGTGTGTTCTCGCGTTCCACCGAGTGCCACAACCAGGACAAAGTGAGCATGGGCACCATCGCCGCCCGTGATGCGATTCGCGTGCTGGAGCTGACCGAACAGGTCGCCGCCGCAACCCTGCTCGCCGCCAATCAGGGCGTGTGGCTGCGCGCTCAAGCCACCGATGCGCGCCCGCTGCCGCCAGCACTGGCAGCTATGCACGAAGAGCTGGGCAAGGACTTCCCGCCGGTCATCGAAGACCGTGCACTGGAAGGCGAACTGCGCCTGTGCCTGCAACGCATCGCCGCGCAACACTGGAGGCTGCATGCGTAGTGCCGGAGTGCTTCACGCCGATACCGAGATTCTCGTGCCGTTTTTCGACGTCGACACCATGCACGTGGTCTGGCACGGCCATTACGTCAAATATCTCGAAGTGGCACGCTGTGCGCTGCTGGACAAGATCGGCCATAACTACACGCACATGGTCGAGTCGGGTTACGCCTGGCCGATCATCGACCTGCAACTTCGCTACGTGCGCGGCGCGGTGTTCGGCCAGCGGCTGAACGTGCGCGCCAGTCTGGTCGAGTGGGAAAACCGTCTGAAGATCAATTACCTGATCACCGACCTGCAGACCGGCGAACGCCTGACCCGCGCCAGCTCCGTGCAGGTCGCCGTCGAAGTCAGCAGCCGCGAGATGCAACTGGCTTCACCCAAAGTCTTCACCGATGCCGTGGAAAGGATGCTGCGATGAATGTGTTTTTCAGAAGCCTCGGCGCGTTGACGCTGCTGGCCGTGTCGTCATGGGCCAATGCCTTCGACCTGCAACAACTCAGTGAACAACTGGCGAAACCAGACGTCATCCACGGCCAGTTCATCCAGGAAAAACACCTGCGTGCCCTGCCGCAGCCGCTGATCAGCAAGGGCAGCTTCGTCCTCGCCAAAAATCATGGTCTGCTGTGGCTGTTGAAAACCCCGCTGCAGCAGGACTATCGCATCACCGCCAACGGCATCGCCCGCCGTGACACCAACGGCTGGCAACTGCTGCCGAACAAGAGCGCCGGCGCCGAGCAGAACCGTTTGTTCCTCGCCGTGCTGCAAGGGGACAGCAGCGGTTTGCAGCGCGATTTCGAACTGGCCCTGAGCGGCACGGCGCAGCAGTGGCAACTGACCCTGACGCCGCGTTCGGTGCTGCTCAAGCAAGTGTTCAAGCAGATCAATATCGATGGCGGCGCCCTTGTGCAAACCATCGAGCTGCTGGAAACCCAGGGCGACAGCACCCTGCTGCGCATGCACGACAGTACGGCCGAGCAACCCTTGAGCGAAGCGGAGCAACATGACTTTGCCGAGTGAACGCAGGCTGCCCTGGCTGTTTCTGAGCCTGCTGCTGGCCGTCGTCGCGCTGGCTGCCTGGCAGTGGCGCGACGGTGCGCCGCTGTCGGCCAATCTCATGGAGCTGGTACCCGGGACCAGTCCCGATGCGCTGGAGTCGCGCGCCGAACAGCGCATGCAAGAACCGCTCAATCGCGAAATGCTGGTGCTGGTCGGTCACGCCGATCGCCAGCAAGCACTGAACATGGCTCAGCAACTGGGCGAACAATGGCAGGCCAGCGGTCTGTTCGAAACCGTGCAATGGAATCTGCAAGCCGACTTGCCGGCGCTGCGCAAGCAATTGCTGCAAGGGCGTTTGGCGATGCTCTCGGCGGATGATCGGCAGCTACTCAGCGAGCACCCCGACGCGTTCATCCAGCAGCGGGTGCAGGCGCTGTTCGACCCGTTCAACGGCTTTACTCTGGTGCCGAGCCAGGACGATTGGCTGGGCCTGACCGGACGCATCCAGAACAGCCAGCCGAAACACGGCGCGGTGCAACTGGACATCGGCAGCGGCGCACTGGTCGCCGAGGCCGACGGCAAGAGCTGGGTGATGCTGCGTGCTCGCACCACCGGCAATGCTTTCGACATGAACCTGCCGCTACAAGTGGCAGAGCTGCTCCAGCACAGCCGTGAGCAAGCGGCGCAAAGCGGCGTGCAGTTGCTCGCCGCCAGTGGCCTGCTCTACGCCGCCAACGGCCAGCAACAAGCCACCCGCGAAATGACCTGGGTCGGCGGTGGTGCGACGGTTGGCATTCTGCTGTTGCTGCTGTTGGCTTTTCGTCGCTGGGGCGTGCTGCTGGCGTTTGTGCCGGTGCTGGTCGGCATGCTGTTCGGCGCGGTGGCCTGCGTGGCGCTGTTCGGTCACATGCATGTGATGACGCTGGTGCTCGGCTCGAGTCTGATCGGCGTTGCCGTCGATTACCCGCTGCACTATCTGTCCAAGAGCTGGAGCCTCAAGCCCTGGCGCAGCTGGCCGGCCCTGCGCCTGACCTTGCCGGGGTTGACCCTGAGCCTGATCACCAGCGTCATCGGCTATCTGGCGCTGGCCTGGACACCGTTCCCGGCATTGACGCAGATCGCCGTGTTCTCCGCCGCCGGTTTGCTCGGTGCCTATCTGTCGGCGGTCTGCCTGCTGCCGGCGCTGCTGAGCAATGTCGAACTGCGCCCGGCACAATGGCCGCTGCGCCTGGCCGAACGCCTGATTCACCTGCGTGAGGCGCTGCTCGGTTGCATTCGCACGCCCGCGCTGCTGGCCCTGCTGATCGCCTTCTGCGTCGGCGGCCTGATGCAGTTGCAGAGCAAAAACGATATCCGCCAATGGGTCGGCGCGCCGCAGCATTTGACCGACGAAGCGCAGATCATCGCGCGCATCACCGGGTATCAACCGACCAGCCAGTTCTTCCTCGTCCGTGCGGCCAATCAGGAGCAATTGCTCGAGCGCCAGGCAGCGCTGAGCGAGCGACTGCAACAACTGGTCAACCTCGACAAACTGCAAGGCTATCTGGCCCTCGATCAACTGGTCAGCGCGCCGAGCCAGCAACAGCAAGTGCGCGAATCACTGAACAGGCTGCCGTCGTTCTGGCAACCGCTGCTCGATCTCGGCGTGCCGGGGGCTGCGTTGCAAAACGAATTGCAGCAGTTGCAGACCCTGCCCGCCGAAGATATCGACGCCGCGCTGGCCGGCCCGCTCGGCGAGCCGTATCGGACACTGTGGCTTGGACCGACTGAAGACGGCGTTGCGGCGATGACCAGCCTGCAGGGCTTGAATAATCCGTCGTTGCTGCGCGTGCAAGCGCTCGATCTGCCGGGGGTGGTACTGGTTGATCGTCTCGGTGATCTGAACAAGGTCTTTGCCGCCACGCAGATCAGCGCCGCCGAACTGAAACTGGCCTCCTGCGTGTTGATCGTGCTGGTGCTGATGCTGCCGTTCGGCCTGACTGGCGCACTGCGCATCGTCGCCCTGCCACTGCTGGCGGCGCTGTGCAGTCTGGCCAGCCTTGGCTGGCTCGGTCAGCCGCTGACCCTGTTCAGCCTGTTCGGCCTGTTACTGGTGACGGCGATCAGCGTCGATTACGCAATCCTCATGCGTGAACAGGTCGGCGGCGCGGCGGTAAGTCTGCTCGGCACCTTGCTCGCCGCCGTCACCACGTGGCTATCGTTCGGCCTGCTGGCGGTCTCCAGTACGCCGGCGGTGAGCAATTTCGGCTTGTCGGTCAGCCTCGGCCTGGCGTTCAGCTTCATGCTCGCGCCATGGGCCGGGCGCCACGAACCGGCTGCGGAGCCAAGCGCATGATGGTCTTCGGCTTCTGGTTGCTGGCCTTGGCGCTGTTTGCCCTGGCGACCCGGATCGGCCGCCATTTCGGCCTGATACCGATCGTCAGTCAATTGCTGCTGGCGAGCTTCGGTTTGCCGTTGCTGATGTATTTCTGGATCGAGCCGGGCTGGCAGCTCAGCGGCGCACAACTGATCGCCCCTGACTGGCTGAAAAACCTCTACAGCCTGAGCTTCGCCTTGCTGCTCGGGCATATCCTCAGCGACGTCATCGACCTGCGTCTGGATCGCCAGAGCGTAAAAATCGCCGTGCCGAGTTTCGCCGTGCCGTTCGCTTGCGGGCTGGCGGTCGCGTATTGGTTGCTGCCGTCGCAGCCGTGGCTCAACGCACTCGCCATCGGCCTGGTCTTCGCGATTACGGCGATCCCGGTGTTGTACCTGTATTTGCGTCACATCGATTACCCGCCCGCTGCCACCCGGCGTCTGGTGCAGACCGCGATCATTATCGACCTGACCTGCTGGACGCTGTTCGGCCTCGCCCAAGGCAGCCTGCACTTGAGCAGCCTGGTGCTGCCCGTGGCCATGGCCGGCGTGCCGCTGCTTTTGCACCTGCTGCGCGTGCGTCGCCCGCTGACTTACAGCCTCGGCTTCTTCGCGTTGCTGGTGATGGCCGAGCATTACAAACTCAACGCGCTGATTTTCGGCATCGGCTATCTGCTGTGCATGGCGCTGCTGAAAGTGCCGTTGGTGCTGCCGCTGCCGACGCGCTGGATGAGCCGCTTGCAGACGTGGATCGCGATCCCGCTGATCCTCACGTTCGGCATCGTCCAGATCGACGTGCACAGCGCCCTCGCCAGCCTAGACGCCGGGCAATGGGCGGCGCTGCTGCTGTTGCCGATTGCCAGTAAACTGCTGGGCAACTGGCTCGGCCTCGGTTGGGCTGGCGCCTCGTTCGCGGGCGCCAGCCGCTGGCGCGAAAGCGTGCTGCTGAACATTCGCGGCCTCAGCGAAATCGTCTTTCTCAATCTGTTGTTGCAACAACAGCTCATCACCCCGGCGCTGTATTTCGCGCTGATGCTGATGGGCCTGATCGCGACGCTGCTGCCGGCCCTGATCGGCCTGCATCGCGCGCCCCTGAATCTGAACAGTCCCTTGCCCCGGAGCTCACGTGCCAATCGTTGAAATGGAATCCCGTCAGGTCGTGATCATCGGTGCCGGCCCGTCCGGCGCTATCGCCGCCGCCCTGCTCAAGCGCAAGGGCCACGATGTGCTGGTGCTCGAGCGCCAGCACTTCCCGCGCTTTTCGATCGGCGAAAGCCTGCTCAGTCACTGCCTGGATTTCGTCGAAGAAGCCGGCATGCTCGACGCCGTCAACGCCGCTGGTTTCCAGCGCAAGACCGGCGCGGCGTTTGCCTGGGGCGAGCGTTACAGCGCTTTCGATTTTGGCGACACCTTCACCGCTGGCAAGCCGACCACGTTCCAGGTGCAGCGCGCCGATTTCGACAAATTGCTGGCCGATCAAGCAGCACTGCAAGGCGCAGAAATCCGCTATGGCGATGCGATCGTCAGCGTCGATTTCGATCAGGCGAAACCATTCCTTGATGTGCGTCGCGAAGACGGCAGCGAGTACCGCGTCGAAGCCGATTTCGTCCTGGACGCCAGCGGCTATGGCCGCGTGTTGTCGCGTCTGCTCGACCTCGAAGCGCCTTCGAATTTCCCGGTGCGTCAGGCGGTGTTCACGCACGTTGAAGATCACATCGACAATCCGGCGTTCGACCGCGAAAAGATCCTCGTCACCACACATCCCGAGCATCGCGATGTGTGGTTCTGGACCATACCGTTCAGCAATGGCCGCTGCTCGGTGGGCGTGGTGGCTGCCGCCGAGCACTTCGCCGGTCGCGATGCCGATCTCGATGTCTGCCTGCGCAGTTTTATCGCCGAGACGCCAAGCCTCGCCGGGGTTCTCAATAACGCGGTCTGGGACACCCCGGCGCGCACTCTCGGCGGCTACGCGGCCAACGTGAAAACCCTGCATGGCCCGGGCTTCGCGCTGCTGGGCAACGCCGCTGAATTTCTCGACCCGGTGTTCTCCTCCGGCGTGACCATCGCCATGCGTTCGGCGAGCATGGCCGCTGGCGTACTGCACCGTCAGTTGCAGGGTGAAACGGTGGACTGGCAAAGCGAATTTGCCGAGCCGTTGAAACGCGGCGTCGACACGTTCCGCTGCTACGTCGAAGGCTGGTACGCCGGCACTTTCCAGGACGTGATTTTCTATGAGGACAGCCAGGCGGAGATTCGCCGGATGATCTGCTCGATCCTCGCCGGTTACGCCTGGGACGAGCGCAACCCGTTCGTCAGTGAAGCGCGGCGCCGGCTGAAGATGATTTCCCGACTCTGCGCGCAGGACGCCTCATGAATTATTTGAGCGACAGTTACGTCGAGGAAACCCGCTTCGGTCTCTGGTTCCTGCGCAGCCACACCTGGCAGCACCATGTGCTGCGCGTGGCGATCAATGATCTGCGTGGATTATTCAGTGAGCTGCTGCCGGAACGCCCGGTGCTGCTGGACGCCGGTTGCGGTCAGGGCAAGTCGTTCGGCCACCTGCGCCAGACCTTCGCCCCGCAGCGCCTGATCGGTGTCGACGCCGACCCGCACAGCCTGCAACTCAGCGCCGAAGAGGCCACGCGCCTGGGCATGCCAGTCGAGTTGATCGGCAGCGATTGCGCTTCGCTCAATGTCGCCGATGCCAGCGTCGATCTGCTGTTCTGTCACCAGACCTTCCATCATCTGGTCGAGCAGGAAAAGGCTTTGGCCGAGTTCTATCGCGTGCTCAAGCCGGGCGGCTATCTGCTGTTCGCCGAATCCACCGAGGCTTACATCGATACCTGGGTGATTCGCTGGCTGTTCCGCCATCCGATGCATGTGCAGAAGAGCGCCGCCGGCTATCTGCAGATGATTCGCGAGCAGGGTTTCGAGTTTGCCGAGCGCAATGTTTCCTACCCGTATCTGTGGTGGAGCCGGTCGAAGGATTTCGGTTTGCTGGAACGATTGGGGTTGAGCAAACCCAAGCAGTTCGGTGAGCGTGAAGAAACGCTGGTGAATGTTGTTGCGCGCAAGCCATTGCAGGAATCTGTCTGATGTACGGCTATCGATCTGAACACCTGAAACCCTGTGGGAGCGAGCCTGCTCGCGAAAGCGGTGTATCAGTCAGCAAAGGTGGCGAATGTCAGATTGCATTCGCGAGCAGGCTCGCTCCCACAGGGTTTGCTGCATGGCTGGCGATCGTTTTGTCAGCCTTGCTGTTGAGTGCCTGCGCCAGCCAGCCACCGCTGCCAGCGGCCAACCCGACATTGCCCCTGCCGCTGCAACTGCACATCGAACGCGAGCAGGCCGGGCAGCGTCAGGACTGGCTGCTGGTGATCCAGCACGAAGGCGCCGGCACGCGCTGGTCGATGATGGATCCGCTGGGCATTCCCCAGGCCCGCCAGCAACTGATCGACGGGCACTGGCAGGCCGATGGTCTGCTGCCGCCCAATCCCGAGGCACGGGAGCTGTTCGGCGCATTGCTGTTCGCTTTGACCCCTTCCGCCGAGCTGCTGCGCAACTATCCCGACGCCCGGCAAACAACCGGTCAGCGTTCACTGCTGGCACGCTGGGACGTGCGCTATTCACAACCATTGAGTTTCGAATTGAATCTGCCTCAAGGCCCGCGCTATCGCGTTTCCCAGTTAGGTGAATCGACGCCATGACCGCTTACCTGAATGCCCTAGGCGTGATCTGCGCTTTGGGCCGCGACAAGTCTGAAGTCGCGCGCAATCTGTTTGCCGGCGACTGTTCGGGCATGCGCCGCGAGTCCGGCTGGGTCGCCGAGCGTGAACTGCCTGTCGCCGGCGTACGCGGCGAGTTGGCGGCGATCCCCGCCGAACTGGCCGAGCACAGCAGTCGCAACAATCAGCTGCTGCTGGAAGCCGCGCTGCAGATTCGGGACGACATCGATCGTGCGATCCAGACTTTCGGCCGCGAGCGCATAGGCGTGGTGCTCGGCACCAGCACCTCAGGCATCGACGAGGCCAGCCGGGGTCTGGCGCATTACATCCGCGAGCAGCAGTTTCCCCGCGAATACGACTATCGCCAGCAGGAACTCGGTGCCCCGGCGAATTTCCTTGCCGAATGGCTACAACTGAGCGGCCCGGCGTACGTGATTTCCACTGCCTGTACTTCCAGTGCCCGCGCGCTGATGAGCGCCCAGCGCCTGCTCGATCTGGGCCTGTGCGATGCGGTGCTGTGTGGCGGCGTCGACAGTCTGTGCAAGCTCACGCTGAACGGTTTCTCTTCGCTGGAAGCCGTTTCAGATGAACGCTGCAATCCGTTTTCCGCCAACCGCAACGGCATCAATATCGGCGAGGCAGCGGTGCTGTTCGTGATGAGCAAACAGCACGGCGAAGGCCCGGGCATCGCCCTGTTGGGTGCGGGTGCCAGCTCGGATGCGCACCATATCTCAGCGCCGGAGCCGAGCGGTCGCGGCGCCCTGCAAGCGATGCAAAAAGCCCTTGGGCGCGCTCATCTGCAAGCCGGGCAAATCGACTACCTGAACCTCCACGGCACCGCCACTGCGCACAACGACGCCATGGAAAGTCTGGCGGTCGCGGCGCTGTTTCCCGACGGCGTCGCCTGCTCGTCAACCAAGCCGCTGACCGGTCACACCCTCGGCGCCGCCGGCGCGCTGGAAGCGGCGTTCTGCTGGCTGAGCCTGAGTGCCGAAAACCCTGAACAGGCGTTACCGCCGCACATCTGGGATGGCCACGCCGATCCCGCGCTGCCGCCGCTCAACTGGGTGACCGCGAGCGAACGCCTGACGTCCATTGCACCGCGCTACCTGATGAGCAACTCGTTTGCCTTCGGCGGCAACAACGTCAGCCTGATTATCGGAGACGCACCATGAGCCACTGGCCGCTCGCCGAACTGCTGCCGCACGCCGGCGACATGATCCTGATCGACGCCATCGAGCGCTTCGATGACGAGCAGATTTTCACCCGCCTCACGGTCAAGCCTGACGGCCTGTTCAACCTGCCCGACGGCAGCCTGCCGGCATGGGTCGGCGTCGAGCTGATGGCGCAGAGCGTCGCCGCTTTCGCCGGTTGCCACGCGCGGCAGAAAGGCAATCCGGTGGAGCTGGGCTTTCTCCTCGGCACACGCAAATTCGAGTGCAATGTCCAAGCTTTTGCGCCCGGCAGCGAGCTGACCATTCATGGCCTGCGCTCACTGGAAGACGACAACGGCATGGGCGTGTTCGAATGCCATATCCACGGCGACGGCATACATGCCAGCGCTCGGCTGAACGTGTTCCGTCCGCCGCAAGCCAACCAATATCTGCAACAGACAAAGGAGTCGCACGATGACTGAATCCGTACTGGTCACCGGCTCCAGCAGGGGCATCGGCCGCGCCATTGCCTTGCGTCTGGCGCAGGCCGGGCATGACATCGTCCTGCATTGCCGCAGCGGCATGACCTGCGCCCAAGCGGTGCAGGCCGAAATCGAAGCACTGGGTCGCCGCGCACGCATCCTGCAATTCGACGTCGCCGACCGCGAAGCCTGCAAAAGCATTCTCGAAGCCGACGTCGAAAATCACGGCGCCTACTACGGCGTGGTGCTCAACGCCGGGCTGACCCGCGACGGCGCGTTTCCGGCGCTGAGCGATGACGATTGGGACGTGGTCCTGCGCACCAACCTCGACGGTTTCTACAACGTTCTGCACCCGGTGATGATGCCGATGATCCGCCGTCGCGCCGCCGGACGCATCGTCTGCATCACCTCGGTGTCGGGCCTGATCGGCAACCGTGGCCAGGTCAACTACAGCGCCTCGAAGGCCGGGGTGATCGGTGCGGCAAAGGCGTTGGCGATCGAGCTGGGCAAGCGCAAAATTACGGTTAACTGCGTCGCCCCTGGCCTGATCGACACGGCCATGCTCGACGAAAACGTGCCGGTGGAAGAACTGATGAAAATGATCCCCGCGCAGCGCATGGGCACCCCTGAAGAAGTGGCCGCTGCGGTGAATTTCCTGATGTCGGCGGAAGCCTCGTACATCACCCGCCAGGTCCTGGCGGTCAACGGAGGCCTGTGCTGATGAAGCGCGTCGTCGTCACCGGCATGGCCGGCATCACCTCGCTGGGCAGCGACTGGCCGACCATTGCCAGCAATTTCGCAGCCAATCGCAGCGGCATTCGCCGCATGGACGAGTGGGATCGCTTCACTGAGCTGAACACGCGTCTGGCCGGGCCCATCGATGATTTTCTCGTACCGTCGCACTGGACCCGCAAGCAGTTGCGCAGCATGGGCCGGGTTTCGCGACTGGCGGTCGGCGCAGCAGAAAAGGCTCTGGTCGATGCTGGCCTGCTCGGTGACGAATCGATCAAGGACGGGCGCATGGGCGTCGCTTGTGGTTCGTCTACCGGCAGCACTGACGAAATCAAAGCGTTCGGCAACATGCTCCTCAACTCGGTGGCTGAGGGCCTGAACGCCAACTCCTATGTGCGGATGATGCCGCACACCACCGCCGCCAATATCAGCATTTTCTTCGGCCTCACCGGTCGCCTGATCCCCACCTCCAGCGCCTGCACCAGCGGCAGCCAGGGCATCGGCTACGCCTACGAGGCGATCAAGTTCGGCCGCTTGCCATTGATGCTCGCCGGTGGCGCCGAAGAACTGTGCCCGACCGAAGCCATGGTGTTCGACGCGCTCTACGCCACCAGCCTGAAAAACGATGCGCCACAGACCAGCCCACGCCCGTACGACAAGGGCCGCGACGGCCTGGTAATCGGTGAAGGCGGCGGCATGCTGGTACTTGAAGAGCTGGAACATGCCCTCGCCCGTGGCGCACATATCCACGCGGAAATCGTCGGTTTCGGCAGCAACGCCGACGGCCAGCACACCACCCGCCCGGAACAGGTCACGATGCGCCGCGCCATGGAGCTGGCCCTGGAAGATGCCGGCCTCACCCCGGACGCCATCGGCTATGTGAACGGCCACGGCACCGCGACTGAACAGGGCGACATCGCCGAAACGCTGGCGACCAGCAGCCTGTTCGGCGAACACATGCCGATCAGCTCGCAGAAGAGTTTCCTCGGCCACACCCTCGGCGCCTGCGGTGCGCTGGAGTCGTGGTTCAGCATCGAGATGATGAATCGCGATCAGTACGTGCACACCTTCAACCTCGACGAGGTCGATCCGCACTGCGGCAAGCTCGATTACCTGCGCGGCGAATTCCGCCACATGCGCCACGACTATGTAATGAACAACAATTTCGCTTTCGGCGGCGTAAACACTTCGTTGATCTTCCGCCGCTGGGCATAACCGAATCAATCCAGGTCAAGGAGACCTTCATGCACTTCAAGAAATTTGCCGCCGTCACCCTGCTGCTCTGCGCTTTGCCAGCGGTCAGCCAGGCCCGCGATACGGCGGTCTACCTGCCATTCGACAAAGCCGTCGCCGAAGCCACCCGCACGGGCAAGATCGATGGCAGCGTGAAATTCTATCTGGCCGGCAACACCCCGGCCGGCAAAGTCACCGTGGTCAGCCCCGGCGCCGTGACCAACAAGAAAACCAACGCCTTCAACAAGTCCGACGAAGTTGCCTGCGAGTGGGTCGCCCAATCGGCAATCATCAGCCTCCACCAGGCCGCGAAAAACGCCGGCGCCAACGCCGTAACCAACATCGTCAGCTTCTACAAGAGCAACGAGCGCAAGGACGCGCAAACCTACGAATGCCACGCCGGCGCGATCATGGCGGGCGTTGCGCTGAAGGGTGATCTGGCGAAGGTTCAGTAAGCGCCAGAAATGACAAAGGGCGCCGTTTGGCGCCCTTTCACAGACAGGTTGGCTTGTCATCGCCGATTACCTGTCTGGCTCTGCGATGGCTGGTTGCCCAGGATCCTCAGAGTCTCACAAGCCCCTTTCGGGATAGTTACTCATAATTTCAAGACGCGCTCGCTCTATTCAGAAATGATCACTGACCACAGAGTGTGCTGCTTCCGGCCTCTTCGCGAGCAGGCTCGCTCCCACAGGAGCTAGGAGACATACACAATTTCGGTGGAGACCCAGCTCAACTGTGGGAGCGAGCCTGCTCGCGAAAGCGCCAGCCGCCTTCACACCGTCAGCGGCTCAACCTTACGCGTAAGCAATTCGACAAACGCCTTGGCCATTGGCGATTTCTGGTCTTTGCGCTGCACCAGCCACACCGCCGAAATCGCTTCCGGATCGAGCAGCGGGCGGTAGACCACGCCGTCGATGCGCATCCGCTGATAGGACGCCGGCAGCACTGACACACCCAATCCCGCCGCCACCAGACCGATAATGGTCATCGCCTCGCCAGCCTCTTGGGCAAAATGCGGGCTGAAGCCGGCGTCCCGGGCCAGGCTCAACAGTTGTGCATAGAGCCCGCTGCCATAGCTGCGCGGGAAAAACACGAACGGCTCCAGCGCCAGCGCCGAGAGAAACAGGCCTTCATCGCTACCTTGGGCCAGTGGATGCTTGGAACTGAGCACCGCCACTAACGGTTCGCGCATCAACTCCACAACACTCAGTGAATCTGGCAATCCGAGCGGGCGCATGATGCCGACTTCGATCGACTCGTCCACCAAGGCATCGGCGACCATGGTGCTGCTCATTTCGCGCAGGTTCAGATGCACCGCCGGAAAGCGCTGACGAAAGGAAAAAATCGCCTGCGGAATGGTCGAGTTGAACGGTGCCGACGAGGTGAAGCCAATCTTCAACTCACCCAGCTCACCAAGTTGCGCACGGCGGGCGACATCCGCTGCCTTGTCGACTTGTGCCAGCACCAGCCGCGCCTCCTGCAGAAACAGCCTGCCCGCTTCGCTCAACTCAACCCGACGATTGGTGCGCTCGAACAGGCGTGCGCCAAGCTGCTGTTCCAGCGCCTGGATTTGTTGGCTCAATGGCGGCTGGGAGATACCCAGCACCTGAGCGGCCCGGCCGAAGTGCAGTTCTTCAGCGACGGCAATGAAATAACGCAAATGACGCAGTTCCATAGGATTTCCATTAGGTCGCTGAAGCTATCAAACAGGTCGAACAATATATTGGATAGAAACATTAGCCAGCTATATTATTTTTTCATTGCCTGCCCGGCTGTGCTTTCCGAGGTCTGAAGTGAAAACTGCTGTCGCGCCCCTTGCCCACGAAGTCCCGCCCTCTGCCGGCGACAATGCCCTCGCCGAGCTGCAGGAGATCTACATCGAAAAAGGCACGCCGGCGTTCATGCGCACCGTGCTGGCGCTGTTCTGTGGCGGCTTTGCGACGTTTGCCCTGCTCTACTGCGTGCAGCCGATGATGCCGCTGCTGTCCCACGAATACGGGATCAACGCGGCGCAGAGCAGTCTGATCCTCTCGGTGGCGACCGGCATGTTGGCCTTCGGTCTGCTGATCACCGGGCCGATTTCCGACCGCATCGGCCGCAAGCCGGTGATGGTCGCAGCATTGTTCGCTGCGGCGTTGTGCACCATCGCCAGTTCGATGATGCCGAGCTGGCACGGCGTATTGATCATGCGCGCGCTGATCGGCCTGTCGTTGAGCGGTCTGGCCGCGGTAGCGATGACCTATCTGAGCGAAGAAATCCATCCACAACACATCGGCCTGGCGATGGGTTTGTACATCGGCGGCAACGCGATCGGCGGGATGAGCGGACGCTTGATCACAGGCGTGCTCATCGACTTCGTCAGCTGGCACACGGCGATGCTGGTGATTGGCGGTCTGGCGCTGGTCGCAGCGGCGGTGTTCTGGAAGATTCTGCCGGAGTCGCGCAACTTCCGCGCCCGCTCGTTGCACCCGCGCAGCCTGCTCGACGGCTTCACCATGCACTTTCGCGACGCCGGCCTGCCGCTGCTGTTTCTCGAAGCGTTTGTGCTGATGGGCGCATTTGTCACGCTGTTCAACTACATCGGCTACCGCTTGCTGGCTGCGCCGTACAACCTCGATCAGGTGTTCGTCGGTTTGCTCTCGGTGGTCTACCTGTCCGGTATCTACAGCTCGGCCAAGATCGGCTCACTGGCGGACAAACTGGGGCGGCGCAAAGTGCTGTGGGCGACCATTGCCTTGATGTTCGCCGGACTGGCTCTGACCATGTTCACCTCGTTGTTGCTGGTGATCGTCGGCATGCTGGTGTTCACCTTCGGCTTCTTCGCCGCGCACTCGGTGGCGAGCAGCTGGATCGGTCGGCGCGCGTTGACGGCCAAGGGGCAGGCGTCGTCGCTGTATCTGTTCAGTTATTACGCCGGGTCGAGCATTGCTGGGACGGCGGGCGGGGTGTTCTGGCATTTGGGCGGGTGGAATGGCATCGGCCTGTTTATTGGTGCGTTGTTGCTGATTGCCCTGCTGGTGGCGTTGAAGCTGGCGAGGTTGCCACCGTTGCCCGGCGCAGCACAGGTTTAGCCACAACTGCGCCCTAGCGGTAATCGCGCGCCAAGGTACACTGACGGCATTCGTCTGCTTTGGTAAAGGGAAGCCAGAATGCGCCTGGACCGTCTCCACATTCAAAATTTTCGTTGCTACGAAGATGCCACTTTTGACTTCCAGCCCGGGTTCAATCTGGTGGTTGGGGTCAATGGCAGCGGTAAGACGTCATTACTCCAGGCCATCGCTGTTTCCTTCATCGAGTTCGGCAACGCGGTAAAGCCGAGTCAGATCTCGATAAAAGATGAGGATATTCGCTTCGTCATTGACCGCTTTGAAAACAGAAGTCGTTTCGAACGTCAGTACCCGCTGCTGGTACAAGGGACGGGCCTTTTCTTTGGCGCAGCCGAATGGATTCTGCAACGCGACGGAGATAGCTTCCCTCCACTCGTGAATTCAGCTTTCGAGGCTGAGTTGGTCAAGCTCAAGCAGAAGATCAACCTGGCCATGCCGGTCGATTTACCGGTACTGGCGTTCTATCGCTCCAATCGTCGCTGGCAAGGCGCAGGCGTATCAGCAGAGTTTGCAGCCAAACAACGCCTGTCGCGTTTTGATGGTTATGCAAACTGGTTCGATGCGGTGGCAGATCTCAGTGATTTCGAGAGCTGGTTGATCGGCAGAACACTGGAACGAATGCAGGATCTTCTGGATGCCAATCAACATTCTGCAGATTTCAATGACGAACTGGTTTGGGTCAATAGCGCCATAGCTTGCGCAATCCCACGTGCACAAAATCTGCGCTATGACCTCAGGTTGCAAAGCTTGCTGATCGACATCGACCAAAAAACCATTCCCTTCAATGAACTCAGTGACGGACAGCGCGGCATGATCGCGCTCTTCACCGACATTGCCCGCCGCATGTGCATCCTCAACCCTCATATGGGCAAGGACGTCCTGAAGAATACTTCAGGGGTGATCGTCATTGATGAACTGGATATCCATCTGCATCCCGCGTGGCAACGCAGCATAGTTCCGGCATTGACGAAAGCATTCCCCAAAGTCCAGTTCATCGCTGCCAGTCACTCCCCGCAAATCATCGGCAGCTTGAAGCCCGAAGAGGTGATCGTCCTGCACGACGGCGAATCCTCCCACCCTCGCGTCACCTATGGTCTGGATTCCAGCAGCGTGCTCGAAGAAGTCATGGGCGTCGTCCAGCGCGAACCCGAGATTGATACCCTCCTGTCAGAGCTCTTTTCAACCTTGGAAGACAACGACCTGAAAAGGGCGAAATCGCAGCTTGAGGCCTTGAAGAAGAAGGCTCCGGATCTTCCGGAGTTTGCCGGTGCGGAGGCACTACTCAGGCGCAAGGAGATTCTAGGTAAATGAAGCGAGTGCTCAAAGGAACTGAACCCGCCTCATTCACAGACTGGAAAAGCTCGGCAAACGATGAATGGGTTCCAACCTATCCCGTTCTGCAAAACCCGCAAAAGCGAGAGCTACACGCGGCCTTGTTAGAGGAACAAGGATCACTGTGCTGTTATTGCGGCAGAGAGATAGAGGCGGCTACCAGTCACATAGAACATTTTCGCCCTCAAGAGCACTTTGCAGCGCTCGCGCTGGACTACGAAAATCTTTTCGCATCTTGTCTGCGCGAAACCAGGCCCGGCAATCCACTGCATTGTGGACACCGCAAAAGCAACTGGTTTGAAGAAGCGTTGCACATATCTCCAATGGATGAGCAATGCGAACTGCGCTTCCGATATCTGCAAAATGGCGGAATTCAGCCCGCAGACTCTGAAGACCTGCCAGCCGCCAAAATGATTGAAGTTCTAGCGCTCGATATTGCCTACCTGAACAACCGGCGCCGAGACACGATCCGTCGACTGTTTGATGATGAATTCATCGCGAGCGTCAGCAATGAAGACCTTGAACGCCTCGTCACTGTGATTCGAGCGGCCAAAGCCTCCGATCAAAAGCCTTTCGACCACATCATCGCCCGCTACGCCGAGCAACTGCTCGGTCGTTAAGGTTTGTTCAAACAAAAACGCCCGGCATTGGCCGGGCGTTTTTTATTGTGCGCTGATCACTCGTGATACTGCGCCGACAGCTCATGCACCGCACGCAGGAACGCGCCGGCATGTTCCGGGTCGACTTCCGGGGTGATGCCATGACCAAGGTTGAACACATGGCCGCTGCCCTTGCCGTAGCTGGCCAGAATGCGCCCGACTTCAGTGCGGATCGCTTCCGGTTTGGCGTAGAGCACGGTCGGGTCCATGTTGCCTTGCAGCGCGACCTTGTCGCCGACGCGGGCGCGGGCGTTGCCGATGTCGCAGGTCCAGTCCAGACCGAGGGCGTCGGCGCCGGCTTCGGCGATGCTTTCCAGCCACAGGCCGCCGTTCTTGGTGAAGAGGATCACCGGCACTTTGCGCCCGTCGTTCTCGCGGATCAGGCCGCTGACGATTTTCTTCATGTAGGCCAGGGAGAATTCCTGATACGCCGCCGCCGACAGGTTGCCGCCCCAGGTATCGAAGATCTGTACCGCTTGCGCACCGGCCATGATCTGGCCGTTGAGGTACGAGGTCACCGACTGCGCCAGCTTGTCGAGCAGCAGGTGCATGGCTTGCGGATTGTCGTAGAGCATGGCCTTGGTCTTGCGGAAGTCTTTCGACGAGCCGCCTTCAACCATGTAGGTCGCCAGTGTCCACGGGCTGCCGGAGAAGCCGATCAGCGGTACGCGGCCGTTGAGTTCACGGCGGATGGTGCTGACCGCATCCATGACGTAGCCGAGGTCTTTGTGCGGGTCGGGGATCGGCAGGGCTTCGATGTCAGCGAGGGTGCTGACGACTTTCTTGAAGCGTGGGCCTTCACCGGTCTCGAAGTACAGGCCCTGGCCCATGGCATCGGGGATGGTGAGGATGTCGGAAAACAGGATCGCCGCGTCCAGTTGTGGATAGCGGTCGAGCGGTTGCATCGTGACTTCGCAGGCGAACTCCGGGTTCATGCACAGGCTCATGAAGTCGCCGGCGTGGGCGCGGCTGGCGCGGTACTCCGGCAGGTAGCGACCGGCCTGGCGCATCATCCACACAGGGGTGACGTCAACGGGTTGCTTGAGCAGGGCGCGGAGGAAACGGTCGTTCTTCAGGGCAGTCATGTCGGCATCCGGAAAAAAAGTGCGGGCATTTTCTCAGAGCGCGACGCAAAAGGC
>Ga0182006_1001001_pt1 | contig 18491 bp, 16 predicted proteins | sample Sormic07211104_1_FD_123022 | JGI IMG/M metagenome (GOLD analysis project Ga0182006, IMG submission 123022) | Rhizosphere microbial communities from Sorghum bicolor, Mead, Nebraska, USA - 072115-104_1 MetaG | ecosystem: Host-associated > Plants > Roots > Rhizosphere | place: USA: Nebraska...
ATTTAAAGCTTATGGATAATAAAAACAGAGCATCTACACTGATGCGAAAAACGCTAATGGCAGTTACGGGGTTGTTTCTGTGTTTTTTTCTTGTCATTCATTTGCTTGGAAATCTGCAGTTATTATTACCTGCCGAACAAGCAAAAGCCAGCTTTAACAGTTATTCTCAGCTGCTATCCGGCAATATTTTTATAAAGATCATTTCTTATGTTCTCTATGCATCTATTGTAATTCATTGCCTGGATGCATTGATAATTACGCTTAAAAATAAAAAAACAGCAGGCAGGTATGCCGTGGATAACAGGGGCAAAGCCAGCAAATGGTATTCAAGAAATATGGGGATACTTGGCACACTAATTCTGATATTTTTGGTATTTCATTTCAGGGATTTTTGGTATCAGTACAAGTTCGGAAGCTTACCGAAAGATGAAAGTGGGCATAAAGACCTATACGCAATAGTGGTGGCTGCCTATCACGACTGGTGGTATGTACTTTTCTATGTGCTGTCTATGTTCGCGCTGGGTTATCATCTGCTGCATGGCTTTTATAGTGCAGCCAGATCACTGGGTTTGTATCATCCTAAATATGTTTCGTGGGTAAGGACTTTTGGTACAGGCTATAGCTATATCATCACTATCGGTTTCGCTATTATTCCAATTTATATTTACTTAACTCAACATGTTTTATGGAACTGAACGCTAAAATACCACCGGGACCATTAAAAGATAAATGGAGTTTCTATAAAGACCATGCTAAGCTGGTTAATCCCGCCAACCGAAAAAAAATGGACGTTATTGTTATTGGTACCGGACTGGCAGGTAGTGCTGCTGCGGCATCATTGGCCGAGATGGGATACAATGTTAAATCTTTCTGTTTTCAGGATTCAGCAAGACGTGCACACTCAGTAGCTGCACAAGGTGGAGTAAATGCGGCCAAGAATTACAAGAATGATGGAGATAGTGTTTATCGTATGTTCTATGATACCATTAAAGGCGGCGATTTCCGGTCACGCGAAGCAAACGTTTATAGGCTTGCAGAATGTTCGGCTCAGTTAATAGATCAGGCAGTTGCCCAAGGTGTGCCTTTTGGCAGAGAATATGGCGGGTATCTGAATAATCGATCTTTTGGAGGTGTACAGGTTAGCCGGACTTTTTATGCAAGGGGACAAACCGGACAACAGTTGCTTTTAGGATCTTATCAGGCTTTAATGCGTCAGGTTGCTGCCAAAACTGTTAAGCTTTACACAAGGCATGAAATGTTGGATGTAGTAGTTATCGATGGAAAAGCAAGAGGCGTTATTGTAAGAAATCTTGATACAGGAGAGATAGAAACGCATAGTGCTCATACCGTAATTTTGGCCACCGGGGGCTTTGGTAAAATCTATTATTTATCAACCCTTGCAATGGGATGCAATGCATCTGCCATATGGCGTGCACACAAGAAGGGTGCATTAATGGCATGTCCAAGCTGGACCCAGGTACACCCAACATCCTTACCACAATCGGGCGATTACCAATCTAAGCTCACACTTATGTCTGAGTCGCTGCGGAATGATGGGCGAATTTGGGTGCCTTTAAAACCTTCTGAAAACCGGAAACCTAATGATATTCCTGAATCAGAACGTGATTACTACCTGGAAAGACGTTACCCTGCCTTCGGTAATCTTGCCCCACGCGATATTTCCTCGAGAGCGGCAAAGGAACGCATAGACGCAGGATTTGGAGTAGGGCCGCAAAGGAATGCCGTTTATCTGGATTTTTCCAAGGCGATTAAGGAGCAGGGAAAAGGGCGTATTAAAGAGAAGTATGGCAACCTGTTTGACATGTACCGCAAAATTACGGCTACCGACGCCTATGTAGAGCCTATGATGATATCTCCTGCGGCTCACTTCTCAATGGGCGGACTATGGGTTGATTATGAACTGATGACGACCATACCAGGATTGTTTGCCCTTGGTGAAGCTAACTTTGCTGATCATGGAGCCAACAGGTTAGGTGCAAATTCTTTATTACAGGCATGTGTAGACGGTTATTTTATTGCACCATATACGGTTTCAAATTATCTGGCCGGAGAAATTAAATCAGAAAGGGTGCCGATAGATCATCAGGCATTTATCGATGCCGAAGTTCAGGTAAGAGCGCAACTAAGTAAACTGCTGGAAATAAATGGCACTAAAACGGCCGATTATTTCCATAAGACTTTAGGCAAGTTATTATACGATTATTGTGGTTTATCAAGAAGCAAAGAAGGATTAATCCACGCCATAAACGAAATAAAAAAGCTAAGGGCTGATTTTTATAAAGACCTTAAAGTTCCTGGCGATGAAGATGAGATGAACGGAGAATTGGAAAAGGCAGGTCGTATTGGTGATTATCTCGAAGTGGCAGAGTTGATGTGCCTGGATGCTTTAACTCGAGACGAATCATGTGGTGCCCATTTTAGAGAAGAATATCAAACTCCGGAAGGAGAGGCTTTAAGGAATGATGAAAAGTTCTGTTTCGTATCTGCCTGGAAATGGCGGGGAGAAGGACAGGAAGAATTGCTGATCCCTGAACCATTACACTTTGAAAATGTTGAACTGGCAGTAAGAAGCTATAAATAAATAGGCTGATGAAGTTATATCTAAAAATTTGGAGACAAAGTGATGCTGCCAGCGAGGGTAAGCTGGTAGATTACGAACTGGATAATGTGATCCCTCATATGTCTTTTCTGGAGATGATGGATACCTTAAATGAGCAGCTGGTTTTAAAAGGCGACCGCCCTGTTGAATTTGACCTTGATTGCAGGGAAGGAATATGCGGGCAGTGTGGAATGATGATTAACGGACAAGCACATGGCCCCATAGCAAATCTTACTACCTGCCAGCTTCATATGCGTGAGCTTAAAGATGGCGACACCATTTATGTTGAACCATTCAGAGCTTTGGCATTTCCTATAAAAAGGGATCTAAGGGTTGATAGGTCAGCATTTGACAGGATTATTATGGCTGGTGGGTTTGTTTCTGTAAATACTGGTCAGGCACCTGAAGCAAATGGAATACCCATTACACATGAACAGGCCGAATCTGCTTTTGACTCTGCTGCTTGCATAGGATGCGGCGCTTGTGTTGCTACTTGTAAAAACTCAAGTGCGGCCTTATTTACATCAGCCAAAATCTCCCACCTGGCAAAATTGCCTCAAGGAAAAATGGAGTCGCGGAAAAGGGTGCTTTCTATGGTAAAACAAATGGATGAAGAGAATTTCGGACACTGCAGTAATACAGAGGCCTGCGAGGTAGAATGCCCCCAACAGATTTCAGTTCTTAATATTGCAAGAATGAACTGGGAATATTCATTGAGTAGCGTTTTGAAAAAATAAGAAGAGGGGGCAGTTTACTGCCCCCTCTTCTTTGTACTTTCGTCATCCTGAGAGCTCGGTCGTCATGCTGAATTTATTTCAGCATCCCTCAAGGGAAAGTTTGCCTGGAAAAAGCGAGATACCGCTCTTCAGCGGTATGACGAATGCTTTAGCAAATATTACCTTAACAAGTTTTTCCAGCTTGTTTTGCTTTCAATTAATGTTTGAAGATCTTTAATGTCAATACGTTGTTGCTCCATTGTATCACGATGACGAATGGTTACCGTATCATCTTCCAGTGTCTGATGGTCAATTGTTAAGCAGAAAGGAGTACCAATAGCATCTTGTCTGCGGTAACGCTTACCAATGGCATCTTTTTCTTCATATACACAGTTGAAATCCAGCTTTAAGCTGTTCATAATTTCTCTTGCTTTTTCCGGTAAACCATCTTTTTTAGTAAGTGGGAATATCGCTACTTTAACAGGAGCAAGGCAAGGGTGTAAACGCAATAAGGTCCTGCTATCTTGTTTTTCTCCATCACTAAGGTCCTGCTCTTCAAAAGCATTGATCATGGTTAAAAGGAACATACGATCTAAACCTATAGAAGTTTCTATCACATAAGGTACATAGTTGCCATATGGTTTTCCCTCTTCATTAAGATCATTGTCGAAATATTGCATTTTCTTGCCAGAGAATTCCTGGTGCTGAGAAAGATCGAAATCTGTACGGCTATGAATACCTTCTACTTCTTTAAACCCAAACGGGAATTCAAATTCAATATCGGTAGCTGCATTCGCATAGTGAGCAAGTTTAACATGATCGTGGTATCTGTATTTTTCGGCAGAGGTGCCTAAAGCCAAATGCCATTTTAAACGAGCCTCTTTCCAGTATGCAAACCATTTTTTGTCTTCACCCGGGCGTACAAAGAACTGCATTTCCATTTGTTCAAACTCACGCATACGCATAATGAACTGACGGGCAATTACCTCGTTTCTAAAAGCTTTTCCTATCTGTGCAATACCAAAAGGAATTTTCATCCTTCCCGATTTCTGAACATTAAGGAAGTTTACAAAAATACCCTGAGCAGTTTCAGGACGTAAGTATATTTCTTCTGCCCCCTCGGCCATAGCACCAAACTGGGTACTAAACATCAGGTTAAACTGACGTACTTCTGTCCAGTTTTTTGTGCCGCTTACCGGGCATGCTATTTCGTGTTCTTCAATTAATGTTTTTAATTGCTGTAGGTTTTCAGATTTTAAAGCCTCATCCATATCAGCTTGTAGCTTTGCAGCTTTATCTGTTTTGCCGTCTTTTTCGTAACGTGCAATTTTATCTTCTAATAACTGATCAGCACGGTAGCGTTTTTTCGAATCTTTATTATCGATCATAGGATCGTTAAATCCGTCAACGTGACCACTTGCTTTCCATATTTTTGGATGCATAAATATTGCAGAATCAATGCCTACAATATTTTCATGCATTTGTACCATGGCTTTCCACCAATAAGTTTTGATGTTGTTTTTTAATTCTGCCCCTAACTGCCCGTAATCGTATACAGCACTTAGTCCATCATATATTTCGCTGCTTTGGAATACAAAACCATATTCCTTGGCGTGTGATATTACATTTTTAAATTGCTCGTCGTTAGTGTTTTTTGCCATAATGATGCAAACTTAGATAAAATATTTTAATGGTTTTCATGAATGCAGTGGTGTTTTTTCTACTTTTGAAAATGAGCACTCCGGTAAACCTAAAAATTAAATAAATTGAGCATCAAAGTACAGTATTTGTCTAAGTATTACGATAAGCAAAAGGCTGTCGATGAAGTTAGTTTTGAGGTTAAACCCGGAAAGATATTAGGTTTCCTTGGGCCAAACGGTGCCGGAAAATCTACCACGATGCGCATGCTTACCGGTTATCTGAAGCCAACCTCCGGCTCCGCTGAGTTGTGCGGCTTCGATTCGCAAACCCAGAGTTTGGATGTTAGACGTATTATTGGTTACCTGCCAGAAAACACGCCTTTATATACAGATATGTATGTAAAAGAGTTTTTATTGTTTGTTGCCAATACCTATAAGCTTCAGCACCCCGAGCAAAAAGTTAAGGAGACAATAGATGCCGTTGGCTTAGGGGCCGAGCAGCACAAAAAAATAAATATGCTTTCTAAAGGCTACAAGCAGAGGGTAGGATTGGCTCAGGCAATTATTCATAATCCCGAGATCTTAATACTTGATGAACCTACATCAGGTTTAGATCCAAATCAGCTTACCGACATTCGGGAACTGATTAAGAAGCTGGGAAAGGACAAAACGGTTATCCTATCAACACATATTATGCAAGAAGTAGAGGCAGTTTGCGACGAGGTCATCATCCTCAATAAAGGAAAGATTGTAGCAAATGCCGAAATCAATGAACTTAAAAAGCAACACCAATCTTCGTCTATTGAAGAGATTTTTAGAAAACTGACTTCTCAATAAAATAAGTCAATTGTGCGTTTGTTAATAATTATTTACTGTAGAGTTTTATTTTTTGTAACGATTGGCCAAGTTTTTGTATCTAAGGATTATAATTACACAATTTAAATTAAACAGAAATGAAAAAAGTATTTTTACTAACAGCAATTGCAGGTCTTTTTGCATTCTCGAGCGTTAAGGCTCAAAAAGATGTTGCTATGACAGGTCCAAAGTTAGGTATTGGAGCTGAGTTTGCATTTCCAATGGGTGACTTTGGTGATGTTTATAAATTAGGTTATGGTGGTTCACTATTGTATCAACATCCGGTAGCAACTAATTTAAATTTAACAGGTAGCGCAGGCTATTTGAGTTTTAAGGCTAAGGATGAATTTGGTGGCGGTAGTTATGGTTCAATTCCTGTTAAAGCAGGTGCAAGATACTTTGTGGCTGAGAATTTTTATATAGGTGGTGAGCTTGGTGCTGCTTTCTCTACTGAATCAGGTGGAAAAACTGCTTTTGCTTATTCTCCTGGCATTGGTATAGAGTTTCCTGTTTCTGATGGCGGTGCTATCGAATTAGGTGGACGTTATGAAGGATGGTCAGCCAATTCAACTACAAGTTCTTTCATCGGACTTAGATTAGCATATAATTTCGGTTTGTAATCAAAAACCAAAAGGTTCGTTTAAACGAATAAAAAAGCCGCTTGATTAAGTTCAAGCGGCTTTTTCATTATCCATTATATCGTTTTGAGGCTACATAAACTGTGACCCTGAAAATTCTCGCTGCTCTACTCATTGGAATTAAGAAAGATAATACTACACCTGACATGCGGTTATTACCACACTAATAATGAAAATATGATAACCACAATATAAGTACAAGTAAAGTATGTTATTAACATACTATTGCCGTACTATTGAAAGGGTATTTCCAACTGTGTTTTCATTATGTTCTTAATATAGGGTTATTCTGTAAGTTCGTTTAGCAAAATATAAGTTGAATGTTTTCTTAAAAGCATCTTTGACTATACTAGGGGTGTTCTCATGTTAGAAAAGAAGACAACCTGGTAATCATCCAAAGCTTTGTTATACTAGCTATATTTTATAATATTGCAGCTCATTAAAATTTAACTAATGAAAAAAATATTTTTCTTAATTCTTACTGCGGGATTTTTCCAGTTGGTTGATGTTAAGGCACAATCTAGCGCTCAAATTGCAGAACCAAGATTGGGAATTGGATTTGACGTAGGCTTACCTATGGGCGATTTTGGAGACTTTGCAAATTATGGAACAGGGGGTTCTCTACTTTATCAGCATCCGGTATCAAAGTCATTAAACATTACCGGAAATGTAGGCTATATCAGATTCAATGGCAAAGAAACTATTGGTACCTTGAAATACAGGCAAAGTTTTATTCCGATTAAAGTTGGAGCAAGATATTTCATCACCGAAAATATTTACGGAACAGCTGAAGTGGGGTCGTCTATCGCGACAGCTAATGGCAGTGGAGTTTCTTTTATTTATACACCTGGTTTGGGCGTTGAAATTCCTGTTTCACGTACAGGTTCTTTAGACATTGGAGCCAGATATGAAGGGTGGACAAAAAATACGGGAACTTTATCATTTATTGGTTTAAGAGCCGGATACAATTTTTAAAAGCAAATGAATGTACGCAGTTTTTAAAAGGGAATTATTCAGTTTGTTAAATTCATTAATGGCTTATATTACCATTGGTGTGTTTTTAGTAACCTCAGGTTTGCTGCTTTGGTTCTTTCCTGATACCTCGATATTGGAGTATGGATATGCTGAACTCACCGGGTTCTTTAGTTTGGTGCCATTCCTATTCATGTTTCTGATCCCTGCAATAACCATGCGTTCGTTTGCTGAAGAGAGGAGAGAAGGTACTTATATTTTACTGGCATCAAGGCCATTAACAGATTGGCAAATTATTCTGGCAAAGTATTTTGCATGTTTGGTACTGGTGTTGTTTTCATTGGTGCCTACTATAATTTATTATTATTCTATTTACAAGCTGGGTTTGCCAGCCGGGAATATTGATACTGGCGCGGTAATTGGTTCTTATCTGGGTTTATTGCTACTGGGAAGTGCTTTTGTTGGCATTGGCATATTTGCGTCATCTATTACTAAAAATCAGGTTATTGCCTTTGCAGTTGCAGTATTTATCTGCTTTGTAGCGTACAGCGGTTTTGATGCATTGAGCAAAATTTTTTCGATGCGTTACCTGGAAAGTATTTTTTTAGGATTAAGTGTAAATGAGCACTATCAATCTATAAGCAGAGGAGTTTTGGATACTCGTGATCTTGTTTATTTTATAAGTTTTGTATTCTTCTTTTTAGGAATTACCAAGCTGGTAATAGGAGGGAGAAAATGGTAAAGTTGAAGAACAGCAAGAGTGCCGGATTAATAGGTCTTTTGGCAGGGCTAATATTATTGAATGTTGTATCACAGTATGTTTATACCCGGATAGACTTTACAAAAGAGAAGCGTTTTACGTTAACACCAAAATCTAAAACGATTTTAAAAGAAGTTAAGAAACCAATAACAATTACTATTTTTCTGGAGGGCGATTTACCAGCGGCTTTTAAGCGTTTGAGAAATGCTGCAAAAGATCTGTTAACTGACTACAAAGCCTATGCAGGTACTGATATTAACGTTGAATTTGTTGATCCGATATCCGGGCTGTCTGCAGCCGAGCAGGACACAGTTATTAATCACCTATATCAGGTAGGAATAGAGCCTACCACCTTAAATATTAAGAACGATAACGGGTTTGCTCAAAAAACCATATTTCCAATGGCAATGGTTGAAGGGAATGGAAATCAGCTGGCTTTAAAATTATTGCAAAACCTGGATGCCTCAGGCAACTATGAAGAAAACATCAATAATTCTATACAAAACCTGGAATATGTATTTACATCAGCCATTCAAAAGGTATTGAGCGGACAGCATCCAAGAATTGGTTTTACGGAAGGAAATGGTGAGCTCTCTGATTTGCTGTTGAATGATGCGATAAAAAGCTTGTCGGATAGTTATGACGTGGGTAGGGTAAACCTTAACCAAATTGATAAGGCGGGTTTAGATAAATTAAAGCTATTGATAATTGCAAAACCCGAAAAGGAATTTACAGAAGCCGAAAAATACAAGATCAATTATTTTGTAATGAACGGTGGCAGGGTAGTTTGGAGTATAGATCAGGTGAGCGCCAGCTTAGATAGTTTAAGGGGGGCAGGAGAACAACTGGCTTTTAACAAAAAGCTGAATCTTGATGATATGCTGTTTATATATGGCGCAAGAATTAACTATGATCTTATAGCTGATGCCAACTGTGCAGAAATTCCTTTAAGCATGGGTGGACAGCAGGGACAGATTCAAATGGCACCATGGGTGTTTTATCCAATACTGATGCCTGATACAGCTAATAGCCTCGTAAAAAATATGGATGGAATAAGGAGTGAATTTGTTAGCACTGTTGATACTATTGGAGTAAAAGGAGTTAATAAAAAGGTGATTTTACAAAGCTCAGCTTATAATAAGGTGCATCATCCACCAAAGATGCTTTCGCTGCAAATGGTTGCGGAACAGCCAGATCCGCGCGAGTATGCCAGCGTGCAGCGAACTGTTGGCGTACTCTTGGAGGGCAAATTTCAATCTGTGTTTCTAAACAGGTCGGCTCCTGCCGGAATTACTGAACAATACAGTGTGCCTGCAGAGAGTAAAGCCACAAAAATGATAGTGATTGGAGATGGAGATGTCTTCAAAAATCAAATAAGTGCCAGAGACGGATCTGTTTTTCCATTGGGTTTTGACAGATATACAGAAAGAAACTATGGAAATAAGGCATTGTTATTAAATATTGCCGACTTTTTATCTAATGATGATAATTTGATCTCTTTACGCAATAAAGAAGTTAAGATCAGGTTGTTGGACAAGGTGCGTTTGCGTACCGAAAAGCTACAATGGCAGCTTATTAATGTCGTTTTTCCTTTACTATTGTTAATATCGTTCGCAATTTTTCAACATTATTACCGCAAACATAAGTATGCAAGGTAATTTTTATATTTTTGAGAACTGACAAGATCATACTATGAGATTTATTGTATCCACATCAACGTTATTAAAACATTTGCAAACAGTAAATGGTGCATCAAGCAGCAGTACTGTTTTGCCTATACTGGAAAATTTCTTATTTGAAATTAAAGACGGAAATTTAACGATATCTGCAACGGACTTACAAACCAGCATGACCACTTCTTTGGCTGTTGAATCTAAAGAAGGCGGTAAAGTAGCTGTGCCGGCAAGAATACTGTTAGATACCTTAAAGACTTTACCAGATCAACCTATTTCTTTTAATATTGACGATGCATCATTCTCTATTGAGATTAGTGCAGGAGACGGTAAATATAAACTGAGCGGTGAAAATGGAGATGATTTTCCAAAAATACCGGTTGTAGAAAATGCTTCATCTGTAAACTTACCAGCGTCTGTACTGACCGAGGCCATTACCAAAACTATTTTTGCGGTAAGTAATGATGAGTTAAGACCGGCCATGACTGGTGTTTTTTGTCAATTATCTGAAGAACACATCACTTTTGTAGCAACTGATGCACATAAATTAGTAAGATACAGACGTATGGATAGTAAAGCAGATAAAACATCTTCTTTCATCCTTCCTAAAAAAGCTTTAACTTTATTGAAAGCGGCATTACCATCAACTGATGTGAATGTTTCTGTTGATTATAATGCAACAAGCGCTTTCTTTAAATTTGAGAATATAAACCTGGTTTGTCGTTTGATTGATGAGCGTTATCCGGATTATGAAGCGGTAATACCTGCTAATAACCCGAATAAGTTAGTGATTGACAGGGCTTTGTTTTTGAATACACTACGCAGGGTAGTTATTTTTGCTAATAAAACCACTCACCAGGTAAGACTAAAAATCAATGGAAGTGAATTAAACATTTCTTCTGAGGATTTAGATTTTGCGAATGAAGCGCATGAGCGTTTAAGTTGCCAGTACGAAGGTGAAGATCTGGAAATAGGATTTAATGCACGTTTCTTAATTGAGATGTTAAGCAATTTGAGTGGAGAGGAAGTTACCTTGGAGCTTTCTACGCCAAATCGCGCTGGATTGTTAATTCCTCAGACTAATGATGAAAATGAAGATGTTTTAATGTTGGTTATGCCAGTAATGTTGAATAATTATAATTAATACTCATTTAAATATTTTGGATGGCTTGGTTTTTGACCAGGTCATCGTTGTTTAGTGTAATTTTAATAATACTACTATGAAAAAATCATTCTTTTTATGCTTAGCTCTGGGTGTTATACTCCTGAGCTCTTGTTTTAAAGAACCCAAACCAGAGCCTGTTGGAGACGCATATGTTAATGCTGTTAACGCAGTGAGAGGGTCGAGTCCGCAGGAATTTTATTTAAATGGAAGCAAGAAAAATTCTATTCCTATTCCGTATGGTGCATCCAGTGGCTATATTACTGTTACTTCAGGAAATAGTCAGTTTGCCTTTGGTAATATAAGTTCAGATACAGCTAATGCTGCTACACCGGTTGTAGGTGTTCCAATAGGAATTAACGCAACCGTTTTCTATTATACCGAATCAAAGAGTCAGACCACCCAGAAGGAATTGCACATGGCAACAATCATCAATGATGATATGAAACCTTCGGCAGTTGCGGGTAAAGCTAAAGTGAGGTTCATTAATTTGAATTACTTATTAGCTAATACGATTTCGGTTTTATCTGGAACTACCAAGATCTCAGAAAAAATACCTTTTAAAAGTGCATCGTCTTATATCGATCTTGACCCGGGTACTAAATTTAAGTTTGTTGCGGATATAGTAGATTCACCAGTTTCGGCTGAACTTGATGCGAATTTGCAAGCCAATAAAAATTATACCATTTGGGTTGATGGGGTTACAGCAACGGAATTAACAGGACACGTTATAGCACACTAATTAATTAAATGACATTTCTAAGTTTAAAAATATCATGGTAATAAGCATGATATTTTTATTTTTGGGCTTAATTTATAAAACTTGGAATTTTTCACTTTTTTAATAGACTTTCTTCTTCATATTGATAAGCATTTGGAGGAGATCATCAGAGATTATCAGAATTGGACATATGCCATTCTTTTTTTAATCATTTTTGCCGAGACAGGTTTTGTAGTTACTCCCTTTTTACCTGGCGATTCTTTGTTGTTCGCCATGGGAACTTTAATTGCCGGAGAAAATACAGGTTTAAGTATTTGGGTGATGCTGATCCTCTTAATTGTGGCGGCTATATTAGGTAATTCATTAAATTATAAATTAGGTAGTTATTTTGGTGTTCGGGTGTTTAAAGAGAACAACAGAATACTAAAACTCGAATATTATAATCAATCGCACATGTTTTTTGAAAAGCATGGTGGTAAAGCCATTATTTTTAGTCGCTTCTTACCTATCTTCAGAACAATAGCTCCATTCGTTGCGGGTGTTGCGAAGATGCCGTTTGGAAGATTTACTCTTTTTAATGTTATTGGAGGGGTTGCCTGGATAACAAGTTTACTTATGGCGGGATACTTATTGGGGCAGATTCCTGTGGTTAAAAAGAACTTTGACATAGTAATTGTAGTGATTGCTGTTGTTACTTTTTTCCCCGCAATATTTGCAGCTTTAAGATCTAAGTTTAAAAAGAAAGAGGTAAAAGAGTAGATTAGCAGCAGGGGTAACCCGCATCAACCCATGCTGGGTACCAGGATGATCCTATGGTTAATATCGCTGATTTCGTCTGCCTGTCTACCACACTGTTCATCGAAGTATGAGATGCTTTGGTATTATTCTATGGAGTATTGCTTATGCACTTGATTGTTTCTTTCAGAAAAGCTACACTTTCTATGACCGGGAAATATTTGTTCAAATTAGCTTCTCAGCAGCGACCTAGGTGGTTCATATAATCAACGTCAAGGTAGTACCAAGGTGCGCTACAGTATCTGTAATCGACGTTTGTCTGTGGTCATCCACATGGTCAGCACAACGTTTTATGTCGCTTTGAAGAATCTATTAATGCCGGAAGGAAGCGTGAAAACTGCCAGGTAGTTAATTCTCATGTGAGCAAAGAAGCCCCTGGCGCTAAACAGAATAATTGTTGTAACAAGCATTACGGAAATAAAAGGATATTTCATTTCCCTAAAACTATATGAAGAAACCTTTAATGTGGTTATTTATCGATGCTTTTCCCCTTCATTGCCGAAGAAACAGCTACATCCATAACCCTTTCGGCAAATGGGCGTGTAAATTCATTTAGTTCGTCGGCTTTCTTAAGGATTTCATCTTTCTCTGCTTTAGCAAGTGCTTCCTTGAGTGCCAGGATATGGATGTTGGTGTTTTCGATTTCATCTGCGGTAAGGAAAGTTCCATGTTTTTCGATAAAGCGTTCGGCCGTGTAAACTAATTGTTCGCCTTCACTTCTGGCTTCAATCAGCATCCTTTGTTCTACATCACTTTTTGCATGAGTAATGCTATCGATCAGCATTTTTTCGACAGTTTCATCGGTTAAACCGTAACTAGGAGTAATGTCTATTTCCTGTTTTACACCAGAGCGTAGTTCAACAGCCTGGACAGTTAAAATCCCATCGGCGTTTAAAAGGAAGTTGATATCTACTTTTGGTAGCCCAGCCGGCATAGATGGGATTCCCTTAAGATCAAATTCTGCTAATTTTCTGTTTTCCTGAACCAGATCGCGTTCGCCCTGGAATACAGATATTTTCATGTTTACTTGTCCATCCACTGAGGTAGTGTATTGCCTGCCAGCCTTGGTGGGAACTTTTGCATTTCTTGGAATAATGACATCCATTAAACCACCCATAGTTTCAATTCCTAGTGATAAAGGGGTCACGTCTAATAAAAGGATATCTGACCTGTTTCCAGCAAGGATATCTGCTTGTATGGCTGCTCCTAAAGCAACTACCTCATCAGGGTTAATCTGATCGTGAGGAGTGCGGCCAAAGAAATCTGCAACTTGTTTTTTAACATAAGGGGTACGTGTAGACCCGCCAACTAAAACCACCTCATCAATATTTTCAATGTCTAATTTAGCATCAGTTAAGGCCTGTTTACAAGAGTTTATGGTTTCCTGAACTTTGGGAGCAATTAGTTGTTCAAAAGTTTGTTTATCTATTGAGCACCAGATTTCGCCAAGCCTCTCATTAAATAAATTTTGAGTGGTTAAAGCTTTTTTTGCTTCTTCGGCTTTTAACCTTAAAGCTTGCATTAAACCTGAATCTGCAGCAAGGTCTTGTTTGTTTAGTTTGTTTTTGTCTATCCAATAATGAACGATGGCGCGATCAAAATCATCTCCGCCTAAAAAAGTATTGCCATTAGTTGATAATACTTCAAATATCCCGTTTTGAATTGAAAGTACAGATACATCAAAAGTGCCTCCACCAAGATCATAAACGGCTATTGTCTTTTGTTGAGTAGGATCCAGGCCCAGTCCATAGGCCAAACTAGCAGCTGTAGGCTCGTTTACAATCCTTAAAACATCAAGCCCGGCTAGTTTTCCTGCATCACGGGTTGCTTGTCGCTGACTGTCGTTGAAATAAGCGGGAACAGTTATTACTGCTCTGTTCACAGGGGTTTTAAGTGCGTGCTCTGCTCTGGCTTTAAGCTCTTTTAGTATTTCAGCTGATAATTCAATTGGTGTATAGAACTTATCGCCGGCTTTAATTTTGACCAGGGAATCGTTCTCATCATCAATTATTTTATAAGAGAAGGTATCCTGATGACTGGCTACATCTTTGTATGACCTTCCCAGTAGGCGCTTAACAGAAAATATGGTGTTTGAAGGATCGGTGATTAAAAATTCTTTGGCTTCATTTCCAACCAAAGCATCACCTTGCCCATTGAAATGTACAATAGAAGGAACCAATAAGCCTTTACCAGTGTCGTTTATCACTTTGGGGTTTTTGTCCGGATCGATAAAGGCAACCAAACTATTTGTTGTCCCTAGATCAATCCCAACGATGATTTCTTCTTGCTGGAATGAGCCTGTTGCCAGGTTGATGGATATTTTTGCCATAGTTCGGCAAATTTAGGAATGTTTAGCTGTTTTTTTGTTTTAAGGTTGTAATGTTTTTCAGATCCTGGGAATTAATTTGTTCTATTACGAGGTTTAAAATAAAGTAACGGGATTAAGCTTCAAAAACTCTTCTGTGCTCAGTCCGCTTTTTCCGATGAGTAATATCTTCTCAGGTTTGAATTGTTTTTGGAATTCATTTAAACCGGATATACTTAAATCTTGGCCACTTTTTACTTCGAGCCCTATGACTTTTCCCCGACGCTCCAATACAAAATCTACCTCATTGTTGCGCTCGCGCCAATAATATACCTTAAAGCCTTCGGTAAGCGCTGAATTAACCAAATGAGCTCCTATGGCAGATTCTGCCATTCTACCCCATTCTTTTGGATCTTGCCTAACTTCATCGAAAAGCTCATTGCGCATGATTAACTAATGTGGTTTTTCCTACCTGACGTGGGCCAATTACTACTTGGAAGTGTTTTCTTGTCTCTAAGATTCTAGATGTAAGTTCTTTAATATGAGGTCTTTGGGACATGATTTACGAATTACTCAATACATTGAGTAATTCGTAATTTCTAAAGAAATATTTTAATTGAACGGCTGATTTTTAAAGGTCAAGCTCCTTTTTATGAATATTATAAAGCCAAAGTACAATATCCTGATAACTGTCTGTTCCCTTATCCTGATTGTTTAGTTTTAGAAATCTGTCGAAAGCAACATCCATGTATCCAAACATCTCACTGTTATACTTGCGCCAAAAATCACGGTCGTTTTTAAAGTCTTGTATTGTACCAGGATTAATGGTAATATACAAAGCATCATAATCTTTCTGAGACTTGATCCTGATCTCGAACAGTATGCTTTTTAACATGGCATAGGATGCGGAATACTGAAAATTAGGATCAGCACTATTTGCGGCTACAAGATAACCAATAAGGTTTGCCTCATCTTCGCGACCAATGCCTAGCTGATGGGCTATTTCGTGACAGGTAACAAAGGGTAGGGCTATGGCCGGTAATCTCATATTTACATTTGCTTCTCCCGAGATTGGATTGTAATATCCTTCGATGCCAATTTTAGTAACTATCCAACTATTTAATACCGGTTTTACCGCAGGGCTGCGGTATTTGAAAATGGAATTTCTTTGTTCCATCAAGTCATAACCAGCTTTAGCTCTAATCGCTAATTCCTTAATGTTGTATCTTGTTTTCTTTACTTTTTGGAGATGGTTTAGTTTACTGATGAAAAATTTACCCAGTAAAACCAGCTCAGGTGTGTTGTATTTTTCATTGTTGATGCCCAGCTGTTTTGAAACTGAAGGACGTGAATAGTTTAAACCCCAAAGAATTTTAAAAATTAAATAAAGAATAAGAATAAAGTTAATTACCTGTAAGGGCACCTTTACCCGATCAGCTTTTTTTAATGATTTATGGGTTATCTTTTTATAGAATAGAAATAAGCTTCTGATTACAAAAAGTATGAGCAGCAGATAAAGAAAGTCTCCAAGGGCAAAAGGAACTAATGAGCTTATAAAACGCTGGATAACAGAACTGACCTGATAAAGTCCCTCTGAATAAATGTTTTCAATGAACCGGCTGAAAAAGCCGGCTAAAAATACAATTACTGAAAGTGATAAGAGGATAACAAATTTCCGTATTTCAGGTTTATAAGCTGCATTCATTACCTGTTAAAGGTTAATCTTTTCCCGTTTTCTCTTGTTGTAAATCGTCCTTTCTGATAGGCAAGATTGCCCGATACAAAGGTGTGTGTTACTTCGGCCTGGAATGTTTGACCCTCAAAAGGAGACCATCCACATTTATAAAGCACATTTTGCCGGGTCACTTTAAACGGATCATTCAGGTTTACCAATACCAGATCTGCCCAATACCCTTCTCTAATAAATCCTCTTCTGTCGATATTGAAACAAATAGCCACATTATGTGCAGTTTTTTCGGCAATCTTTTCTAAAGTGATCTTCTTTTGATGATACATTTCAAATAAAGCAGGCAATGCATGCTGTACCAATGGCCCACCAGAAGGGGCCTTCAGGTAAGGCTGTTCCTTTTCTGCTATGGTATGCGGAGCATGATCTGTAGCTATAATATCTAAATGGTTGTCTAGTACTCCTTTTAAAATGGCATCCTTATCTTCTGCGGTTTTTACGGCGGGGTTCCATTTTATCCAGTTTCCTTTGGTAGCATAGTCCCTGTCGTCAAACCAAAGGTGATGAACGCAGGCCTCTGCTGTGATCTTTTTATCTTTTAAAGGAGTTATATTGTCGAACAATGCAACTTCCTTAGCAGTGGATATGTGTAATATGTGTAAGCGGGTTCCGTGTTTTTTAGCAAGCTCTATAGCCATTGATGAAGAAATATAACAAGCTTCTGCACTTCTGATAAGTGGGTGCATATCAATGGTTATGTTCTCGCCATATTTTTCTTTATATATGGCCATGTTGGCTCTTATGGTTTGCTCATCTTCGCAATGAGTTGCTACCAGCATGGGTGCTTCTTTGAAGATGTTTTCTAAAACTTTTTCATTATCAACCAACATATTTCCTGTTGATGAACCCATGAAAACTTTAATTCCACAAACGTTTTTAGGGTCTGTTTTTAGTACTTCTTCAATATTGGTATTTGATGCACCCATAAAGAAAGAGTAGTTGGCAAGAGACATTTCAGCCGCAATCTGATACTTATCTGCAAGTAATTCCTGCGTTAGTGTATTAGGTATTGTATTGGGCATTTCCATAAAAGAGGTAATGCCACCTGCAACTGCTGCCATACTTTCAGAAAAGATATCGGCCTTGTCTGTAAGTCCAGGCTCTCTGAAATGTACCTGGTCATCAATCATTCCAGGGAAAAGATGTAATCCTTCCGCATTGATTTCCTGATCTGCAGGCTCATCAATGTTTGGTGCAATTTTTTCAATAAACCCAGCCTTGATGAGTACGTCGGCGACTACTATTTGGCCTTCATTTACAATTGAAGCAGCTTTTATAAGTATGGTATTCATGGTGTCAAACTTAAATAAAATATTCTTTTCAGCTTACGTCATCCTGAATTTATTTCAGGGCCCTGCACCTGCAATGCCTCCTTTCTCTTTGGAGGCCCTGAAATAAATTCAGGATGACGTGGAGGATAAATACAAGGGCTAGGAAATAAATTTTGACTACTTTTGCCGAATGGCCAAGAATTTCGAAGAGTTTAACCTAAATCGACAGATTTTAAATGCTGTAGCTGATGCAGGCTTTACTGTTGCTACTCCTATACAAGAAAAAGCAATAGCCCCTGTATTATCGGGTCAGGATATATTCGGTATTGCCGAAACCGGAACAGGTAAAACTGCAGCTTATGTTTTGCCCATTCTAATGCAGTTGAAATATGCGCAGGGAGACTCAGCACGTGCATTAATATTAGCCCCAACAAGAGAGTTGGCCATGCAAATTACCGAGCATATCCAGATTTTCTCTAAATACACGGATCTGCGTACTGTTGTGGTTTATGGTGGACTTGGACCTAAAACTCAGATTGAACAGATTAAAGCCGGTGTTGATATTATTGTAGCTACACCTGGAAGATTTTTAGATATTTATTTAGCCGGCCATATC
>Ga0182006_1001003_pt1 | contig 18489 bp, 14 predicted proteins | sample Sormic07211104_1_FD_123022 | JGI IMG/M metagenome (GOLD analysis project Ga0182006, IMG submission 123022) | Rhizosphere microbial communities from Sorghum bicolor, Mead, Nebraska, USA - 072115-104_1 MetaG | ecosystem: Host-associated > Plants > Roots > Rhizosphere | place: USA: Nebraska...
AGCCTGATTCCAAAAACCTTGCGAGAAAACAACGTGAAGATTGCTCCGCACGCCTGGAGCATCAACGATCTGCGTGACTTGAATCAGTACATGAGTGAACTCATTACCCGGAAAAGATGAGCAAAGCGGACAACGTAGGAGCAGGCCGGGCCGGTCGCGTAACGCCGGTAGGTGACAAATCAATATAAACGCATGCACACACTATGTTTAACTTGTGGGCGATGTCAGATGTTCATAAGCCGCTCTCAAGCCAATTGCACTTGGTTCAACACACTTAAAATGAATGTGCTTGTTCATCGATTCATGTTCATGGACTAGGCTTCCCGCTCGTCTGGTCGATCCTACCTCTTGCCGCTACTCCAGCGGTGAGGATGCTGCGGTAGATGGGCAGGCATTCGCGTTGGGGGGATTGATACTGGCCGATGGTGGCAACCGAGCGAGCCGTTTGGTACAGCCATTTAGACCGGGCATTCCCAATGACTCAGCTATCGGATCGCCACCACCGCGCCGCCGAACCGCGCCCAGAACTTTCATCATTTCGGAAATGCGCTGCAAGCTGTCGTGAACCGAGCCCGCATCGCGGGTCTCGGCCCTGTGGGCTTTCATCCTGCACGCCTTCGACCGGGGCGGCCTGCGCGCTCCGCTTGCTTTCGCATACTCAAAAGTTAGTAAAGGTCTTCCTTTTTTTGCCTATCAAGTGACATGTCTATCTGATTCCAAAGACGATTCAAGGTTTCTACGGTTTTTGAGAATGAGGCGGGGAGTCGGCCATTGCTTAATGCAATCATTCTATGAATAAGTAAAATGGCCTCTTCATTAGCGGCATGCTGTTCTAAAGATTTTGGACTGTCTATTGATAACCATGCGCCCCCCCGAACTGTCTATAAAACTTTGAAGTGAGTTCATTGTGGTTTTGGCTAGGGAGGCGAGGACGTTGTTGCCATCAGCGGCGATTTTTTCGAGCTTTAATTTTGAAGCTTTGGTTAGTCTGTCGGTGGTGCGATCTAGTTCTATTTTTGCTCCTTTGGGCGTGTCATAGTTGAAGTCTGCATCTATGACTTTCCAAAGGATTTCTTCGCTTTCTACATTTACTGCGCATAATATTACTGGTGTTGTTATTTTTTTCCAATATTCAATGTGCTCTCGATCTGGGTATATGGTGTTTGCCCCATCTTTGAAAGGAGTGTTAGTGGATTTTATTTGAACTTTGACGATTTTTCCTGAGGAGGAGTTGTCCTCGAGCATTACCTCGAATTCAGCGTCTATCCCTAAATCAATTTCCTGGCCACGGCACGGCCATTTGAAAAGCTTTATGAATTCCTTCTTTACAATTAACTCGCCCATGTCACCGATTTGCTGATTATCGGAGTAATGCATTTTGTTCCCTTGAGGTGGTCAGTTAAGCTCAACGAGCATAGCGAGATGATGAAAGAAGCAAGCACCTTATTTTTCTCAGTCGATTGTGTCTGTAGTGGTCTAATGAAACCAGACACCCATTTAGGCGAGAATGCTCGACAGATCGAGGTGTCAGATAACCAAACAACTGCGCTCCTTTACTCCTGAACTCAAGCGCGAGGCCGCCGACCTCGTGCTCAAACAAAACTGCAGCTACATCGAAGCCAGCCGTTCACTCGGCATTGGAGGGCTATCGAACTGCGCGAGATCAGCCATTTTTTGATGCATCGCTACAACTGGATTCGGCCTCACCAATTCAACGAGGGGTTGGCACCAGCGCGGTCCGAGGAAAAACTTAACGTCGTGTCCGGGATTAGTGACCACTACAACTCACCTACATCAGTTGTACAGAGTTTGCCAGGCGCCTCTCATTTCCGAAAAGCGTTGTGTAAAAGCGTTGCTCGATGCCGTAGATCAGCAGCTTTAACTGATGATCGCTGCCAATATCGAAGACGCCTTTGGCTTTGTCGAAATCAAGGTGGCCGGCGCAGTAGTCGTCGATGTAGCTGACCATCGCAGCTCGCTGGCTAGACGGAAGCGCTGCAAGGGTCGCCATCGCCAATCCAATGCGCTTCCTGTTCGGTGTAGACACACGTGCCGCCTCAAAATTGTTTGAAAGCTCAATAAAGGGCTCATCAAGGAATTTTTCCACTTCCTCATGAGTTGCTTCTTTGAACAGCTGGCCGATCCCTTTAAAAATGCTAGAGATCGTGGCCAGACTCTTGAAAACCAGCGAATCTGTTTTGGGCAGGTAAATAGCGTCCGGCGTTGCGTTAATCACAATTCGCAACTGTCCGTCGTCTAGCTCCGCGACCTCTCCGAAAGTGATGCTTTTTCGGGACACTAGCAGAGACGGTGTCACTTTTTGAAAGTAGAAGGAGTCATTCTGGACACTACACAGCCATGTGATTTTATCAAACTGGTTTTTCTTGAGTTCGACATGATTTTTGCTGTCGAACGGCTCTTTCAGAAAATCGATGCAGAACGGCTGCCCTGAAAAACCAGGAATCACAAACCAGGAGTCTTCATCCAGATTATGGTCAGGCTCATAAGGTACGCAGGCTGCCGCGTCGATAACGATTTCTGCATAAAGTTTACTGTCCGAAAGAACCTTTACGATGGCATTCTTTTGGAGACGTTTGATTTTAGCGAGGACAAAGTCCATTTTCAGCCTCTATCGATTAGAGTGTAGTCATTAATGCGGTACACCTTGTCAATCACGACCTCCTTAGGAGTCCGAAAGCTTTCCTTGCTAATCAAGAAAAGCGTGACATGAGACGAGGTGCTCACGTTGTAAAACTCATATCCGTATAGCAAGAATAGAGGATTGAAATACAGCGCTTGTGATCGGTATGTGAAGATAAATAGTATCAAATACACAAACACTAGAGTCTGAAAGCTATTGATGCTGAGCGCCACGAAGAAATACCCCAAATAGCTTGGCAAAAAGCTATTATTCGCATGCTCAATGCTCACAACCTGCCCAGATTGAAAGGTGTCACTTCCCAGTCGTCTGCTTAGTCTTAAGCTGAGGCCTGTCAGTACGATAGGAATGGCAAGATACAGGACATAGGAGAGTCCACTAATGGCAGTTTTCAACCCGGGCAAGCTCGGATCTGCGATAAACCCACCAAACGTGATTTCACGCTGAACCAGATACACAATCACCAGCAGGGACGTCGCGTTGAAGGTCAGCAGTAATCTGAATAGCGTGTTGAAGTCCACTCAAAAATCATCCGTAATCATTTTCATCCTCTGATGGCAGGATGCTACCAAGAAGCGTCGGGGCTCGCCAGTTCTGGCCTATGACTGTCCATTAGCTTTTTTACACCCTTTATCTAAGCCCGAGATGCCCTGCATGAGCGGACACGTGCGTTGAGATGATAGGTTCCAGGCGCGCAGGCCTACCAGATTGAAGACGCACGGGAAGGTGAGCACGTCCGCGTGCTTGTCGCGGATTCAGCTGAGTAAATCAATCAGGTACCCGCAAGATGCCGGATGTGAAGGAGATCGTCGCGGTGCTTGCAGCACAGTTCATCCATGACCCCGGACTCCAGATTCGGGTCAATGGTACGCCTCTGACCCTGGCCAAGCTTGAGCAGCATGCTCGAACGCACACCCTGAATCTGAGTGAGGGTAGGCTCACAAAAGTCATCGTCATCAATTCAACGCAGCAGAACCATTCATCTATCTGACTATACGCTCATGGGCGTTGCTCATATGTCCTTGAGCGTGTAATCAATTGGATGGGCTCGACCATGCTGGGCCATTTACGATCGGATTGACATCAGGTGCTGGGTTACTGAATAAATGCGTCGAGCAACCAGCGATGAATCGGGGAGGGCAGCGATCCATTGAGTGCATTTGGCAAATTCTCGAGGCCTCCTGGTAACCGCCGGCCATTGCAATGCAATGGCTGGGCGCCGATCTGTGGTAGTGCCAAGTAGAATTTTAGTTCTCCCTCAAGCCTGGCGGTGCGAAACCTCGACACATCGCATCTTCCAGCACCCGCTGCAGTTACTCACTCACTAGCCAGTAAGCTTTTGCCGAGCCCTGACGTGCGTAGCCTATGCAGAACGCCATCAAATCGCTCATGCGCTCATCAACCATAGTGCGCCGAATACCAGGTTGAACGCCTACCACCGTGAAGGTAAGAGCTGTTGCAGGTGTTGACCGCAGCAACTCGTAGGTTTCATCCCTGTCCCCCCTGACAAAGTACGAAGGAGATGTGTGTCTGCGATGCATGCGATCTTCCATATGATGCAGCAAGGTCGCGACGTTGCAGAAGTAAGCTGACTTTACCAGCTGTCCCGCAACCTCATACACATCACCAACTCGCCCTCCATTAGCTAGCCCTCCTGCACCTTTACAGTGATAGAGGGTTACGTTCACTTCATGGGCTGCATTGACAGTAACGCAGATGTAGTCGGCGGCCTCGCCTGAGCGATGGTCGTAATACAAACACCGGAGATCTGGAAGCGTGAGAAGGTATTGCTCCAAGTGCTCTTGCACAGTTGCTTGGCCATCGAGCTCTGCACGTCGCGCCAGTGTGCGAGGCTCCTGATTGTTCGGCAGGAACTCCACCTCGATCGCGCAACCTGTCCAATCGATTGACTCCGCATCACCTGGAGCAAGCGCGAGGGATCTGAGAAGAGGGGCAGCGATTTTGTTTAGCCCTTCAAACGAAGACTTATCTGTTGCATAGAAAATAGGAGGGTACTCACTAAGCCAATCGGCCAATGGCATCCAGCCATCCTGGCTAGACTCGATCGTCATTGTGGCATCTGGTTCCAGGCAGCGAATCAGTTGGCCACCCTCAAGACTCAGGCGCATACGGATCTGCCCCTCAGCATGAACGATCGAAAAATCCAAGTGCCCGGCATGTGGATCGCACTCAAAGTCCTGGATATCCCACTCCACAAGCCTGGAGGTTTGTAATTCTTGTTCCTGCGTAGCCCTGAAGTGAATACGAGGATTGCGAGTGAGGCCTTGCCGCGACCAGTTGGCTGCCATCACCGCTTCTGGTAGCTCCCTAAGAGTCGTAGTGGTTCTGACCAAGTCGAGGTGTGTTTGGCTAAACGCAGCATCTCCTACGATGCGCCCATGAAGCGTCTGCACCCAGGCAAAGAAGTCAGGAACGGATAGGCGCTGATTGCTCCAGATTCTAGAGCTGCTACTGGCTCCGATGGTTTCACGCACCTGGCCGTTCATGCCACTCCCGAAGTAGTGACCCTGAGCGTAAGCGCGGCTGTCACCGGCAGTGACCGCGCGCTCGGCTTGAGGGCCAGTTAGGGTTCGATAAGTTTCGACTTGCGAATTGAAGGTCGTGTTCTGCAAGCCAACAGCAAAAAACCTCATCCCCTCCAGTCCGGCCCTCGCTCGGCTCGTTTCTTCATAGCTCAACCCTCGGCTGCCGGCACGGCAAACGATATCCATGATGGTCAGGTACAGCTTCTCTGTCCTGAGGGTTGAGCCGATGAAGCAGTAGCTCGATTCAGGAAAATACATCAGCAAGAAGGCCTCGTGCCGAATATCAGTGAGCGTGTTTGAGGTCGACCAGTTCGGAGGTGCTTCATCTGCTGTCAATACGAGAGACAGATTGCCATCTGGCGTTCCCCACTGCTTCACAATCCGAAGCACTCGACCGACCTTTTCTCCCAGCAAGTCGAAATCCGGCCTGCGACTGCAGTGAAACCCTCGGACGTGCGCGTACAAATTGAAGGACAACGCAGACACGGATTCATAGTCAGATTCAGTCATCCGACGCACCGGCAAGCTTTCGATGAATTCTTGGGCTTCAACTGCGCCCTGGATCTCAGCAAGCGCGGCATCATCAATCATCTGAGCCAGATCGACTCCCTCTCTGAGCAGAGTCGCGGTCGCCTCACGCACTCTGAATGCCGGTGCAATGAGGGTTGGGCGTCCCGTGGCGTTGTCGATCCTAGCGAACCTGCCGATGAACTGGATTGTGGGTACCAGTGATTTGTGGGGTGCGTGCAACGCGGCGACCTTGAGTTTTGGGAAGTCATAGCCTTCGCCAAACATGTCTACGCAGATGATGGCCTTCAATTCACCAGAAATGAGCTTGGCTTCAATTAAGTCCTGTTGTCGTTTGGTCAGTCGGCTGCTTATGGCGGCGACGGAAACGCCCAATTGCTCGTAGATCGGGACGAGCGCTTGCGCGGAAGATATGGTCGAGGCGCGTACGAAAAGCCTATGATCAAAACCGTTAGCAATATCTTCTTCGAGCTGTGCCACTGCAGTTTGGGCAATCACCCGATCAACATGCTCATCATCAAGCTCGTTATCTATTGGGGCCTCCCGGAAGACGATAGGGTCGAACGCCCCTTCAGATACGGCTCTCATCACAGGATATCGGTAGACTAGCTTGCCCGGAATAACGCGGTCATCGCGCCGGAAGGGTGTTGCTGTCAAGAATATAAATCGAGCGGTCGAGTAGTGATCAAGATACGCTGCCCAGGAGTCCGCCGGCGCATGGTGAGCTTCATCGAAAATTATCACGTCGAAGAGGTCGGGCGCAGCGCCCGGGGCAATCATTGGCGAAGAACTACCGGGGGTTGAGATCACGACGTCGAACTCCCGCAGCTGTTCCCAAGCCTCGGGTGTTATCGGCCGCCCCGAATGCAAGTGAGCGGAAGGTAGCGGCCCGTCTTCAGGTAGCGCACCGATGCGCCTGAGTGTCGAAAGGGTGGAAAAATGCGAGTGCACCTGTTTGCGCAGAGCACTTGATGGCTCGACGACGAGGATCCGGGTTGCTCCAAGTAGAAGCGGTAGCGACATCATCAATGATGTCTTTCCATAGCCAGTGGGCAGGCAGATGATCGCGGGGTCGTCTTGCACAGAGAAATGGGCCAATGTTGCATGAATTGCGCCAAGCTGGCCCGGCCGAAAGCCGCTATTAGGTGCGTCAGCTTGCTGAAAAAGCTTTAGTGATCCCGCCTGCTCTACGAAAAACTCAGCCATTTCGACCGTCCTTGGATATTTCTAACCAATCCTAATGTGCGACGGGCTTTAAACAAGTGGTGAAGGTGCAAGTTTCTTTCAGCATTCCCTGGCTTCTGCTTGCTTCAGCAGGAGAATGAGGTGCTGGGACCCGAGTAACTCTCAATGGCTCCCCTGAGCGCGGCCCGTTCGTTGCAATTAGTATAGGTGTTGCTACTGCAGTCGCCGGCGCTCTTTGTTCCGCAAAAGGACTCCCTCATGGCGTTGCCACTCTGGGTTTGATGCGGTGATCAGGCAAGCAAGCTCATGCCTCCTCTGTCGAGGGAGTGTTTGTATCCTACGCAGCGAGCCTCGTGCTGCCCTCCAATTTACTGAGCCAGTCTTCGGCTCCATCCATAAGTGGCGTAATCAAGGGGCACAATGGCTGCGGCTTCGTGTCCTTGGTCGTGTCCCCGTAATCGCTGATGTCGCGAACGACCAAGACAAGCACGTTCTGCCTGTCACAAGCGTCGAATACTCCGTAAGCCACCACCTCTGCGACAATAGCTTTGCCGTGAAGACCCTGGAATCCTTCGAAAAGTTTCCAATCTCGAATCAGTAGTTCGCCGGAAGCAATGGTCGCTGGTGACACCATCAACCTGGCAGCAACTTCGCCTGCTTTGGACTCTGGCGGCATTGCAAAACCGAGTCTGTTCGCATGCTCTAGCAGGCGATCGGGTAGGGAGCCGGTCGCGAAGTAAGCATTGAGGTCTTGCTGGATGGAAAGCCCAGGTCGCGGCAACTCCGATCGCGCTGCAACCTTGCCACCGGCGAGTGCTGCAGCCCCTTCGTAGTACACGACGCGTTCGGACAAAATGACTTCACTGAGGCTCAGTTTTTTACGGCGGCCCGCTGCAACCCCCATCATCAGAACTTTTTCAGGTTTAAGCTCAGACAGGAGAAGCGTTGTGATGGCGGTTGCATTGACGTTGTCAGTCTTCAGGCTTTTTGAAGCCTGGTGCCAGCACGGCGTTCCTTACGCCATACAACACCCGCCAATTCTTCATCCACAGACGGTGCTCGTGGCCTCTCAGGCTGTGGTCGGGCGAACAGTCGACGCTCCACTTTCGGAGGGTATAGCCGACGGTTGCCGCCCTGAGATTCACTTTCAGATAGCCGTTGACCATGCCGTAGTCCAAGACAGTGACCTCCGGCCTGGGCTGATCGGGGTGAGGCACCAGGATGATCTCTACGATATGCACCCACTCGATGTCCTGGTCGCCGCGTTCGTGATCCAAGACAGGTGCATCCGGTAAAAGCTCGGCCTTGCTGATGCGTGTCAGCACAAAGTCCCTGAACTGATCGGTCTTTCTATCGTGCCCCCGTACGTGCCAGCGCAGACCGTTGTCGATCAGGGCAAAGGGTGAGATGACCCGCGTGCTCGAGCCATTGAGCGATTCATAGCTGATCAAGACAGGGCAGGGCTTGTTAATCGCTTGCGTGACCACGCTGAGAATGTCGATCTTCGGCCACGACAGCTGGTCGGGGAAATCAATCGGTATACCGGGGGCCTGCTGGCGCGGCTCCCCATCCCCCAATCCCGTCATCAGCCAGCTAATGGCCAACGCCGTGGGTGTGTCGAAAAGGGCCTTGAAGGTTTCGCTCGCGACGTAGGTTTTGCTGCTCGTGTCGTAGTCGATGTTGTCCCCGGCCAGCTCCTTGTACAGGGCGATATCTCGCGTCGCCGCGGCAGCCTGGATCTCAAACCGATCAATCAGGTGCTGGCGCCGAAGCTCGCCTAGCAGCCGCAAGCGAAGGTCGATGAAGGCTAGGCGGTCTCTTTGCGGCTGGCTTAGGTTGTGAATCATGCGCGCTGGAAATTCGGTAGTGACGACAGTTGCCATACTACACGATCATCAATAGACTGCGATCATTGTCATCAAAATGATGACCAAATTTAAAACTTGGCACGGACACTAGCCAGCCCTATGAGCGATTTAGCGCTAAATATGCTCGAGGCTCCCTCCAAAGGAGTCATCAGCGAGCTGACCGACCTGAGCTCTCAGCAGCGCAAGATGCTGCTGACCCAGCCCATGAGTCAGCTGTATTTCTCCCGGAATCGGTTCGTCTCCGAGGGTGAAACGCCGCTATTCGATGGGTTGGACACCCAGTACCTGTTTCTGTGGGCTCTGAACTTTATCATGGAAGGTTCGGCCATGGCCGCCGGCTGCACCATGGATGATGTGCGGGATTCCCTGACAGCGACCATTAGCCGGATCCGTCCAGAAAACAGCGATGCGACCTGCCGACAAGCAGCCGATGTAGTGCTTGAGGCCATTCACAACAACCATGAGGAGTTCGCTTCAGGCTATTTCCATGCCCCGAGCATGACCATGCTGACCTTCCGCTTTCGGCTCGTGATCCTGGAGCCAGATATGGAGAGCGTCTACCGGTACCGGCCGAGTAAGGAAGGCTACTTGCTGCTCATCGGTATGCTCGATATCGACGTCGAAGACCAGCAAATTCTGATGGAGCGGATGCTCCAGATTCTGATTGAGCGCGGGCGTATCCAGCAGGCCAAGGAAGTCGCCCGGAACGCGCGGGTCTTGTCCATCGAGTACGCCCAGCAGATCAATGAATTCCTCCTGCAGATGCGCCGCTCGCCGGGCAGCGTTAAATGGGAGCGGGACCTGGCACCGCGCCTCAATTCGGCCCGCTCTCACGTGAGCGAGCGACAGCGTGAAGACCTAAAGCTGAAGATGGCCGTTGAATCGCAGCTAGATGTCGTTGAGACCCAGACCTCTAAAGATGAGCTGATTGAGCTTAAAGAAATCATCAGCGCGTCTAGCGCCGTGCGGGCACGCCTGCAGAAAGACATCACAAGCACCGAAAAGAACTTTTTGGATGCGCAGATTTCAGCCTTCCGGCCCAAGAAGTACTCAGGACTTCCCGATCTGGAAACTACCATCCTCCCGACCGTGCTTAAGGCTCCGATCAAGCACTTCGCCCAGGTTGCCGAGGAGATCTATCTCAGCGTTTTCCCTGCGGTCTTTCCCAAGGTTCATGATCTATCTGATCTTCTGGCGCTGCTGCTTGAGCGCCGGAGCACCAATGAGCCTGCACCTCCCAATGATGATGGGCATATCGAAGCATTCGAGGATTGGCCTGATCCGTTCCCAGAGCAGCTGGTGGCGGAGGTGCTCGCCTGGATCAAGCTGAAACTCATGGACAACCGCCCCTGGAAGCTCGATGAGCTCATTGCCGCCGGGGAGGCGGAAGGTTTTGACCACAAACGCCTGCAGTGCATCGGCATCCTGATGTACCTCAGCTACCCGGACAGCGAGTCCGCATTCTCAGATCGACACGCTGTTGCCGATGGCACCTTTGAAAGCTTTGTGGTGTCCGGGGACAACCTTCGGTTCGACCTTAGATCAGTATCCCAGGAACCTTCTGATGGATAACCACGCCAGTGATGCTTCACGTCTGCTGTACAAGGCCCTGCAGATCAATCTTTCTCCCGCCAATGATGCCGAGTATCGCGAGCTGCTGGCGCGTTACCGAAGCAACCCTGTTTTAAAGCAGGTACTCGCCGAGGTGGCGGAGGGCATGCAGCTGCAGGTTCTGGATGTTTCAGAGCGCGGGCTGATCGTAGCCCCTACTGGCAAAGAGAGTCGCTTCTCCCTGCGCATGAGCGATCTGCGTAAACAACCGATGTCTGAGGAGCAGAAGGTTGCAACGGCCCTATGCATGTTGGCCATCTCGGCGGTTTTCTATCCCACCCAGGAGTTGCTCGACGACGAGTCGCGATTCCCAATTCCGGCGAGGGTACCCAAGTTTCGCGATTCGCTGCTGGTGCTGGCCGAGCGCATGAAGGAGCAGGATGGTGATGACAATCTGGTCATTGAAGAGATGCGGCCAGGCTGGGGTTACATCCTCCAGATAGCCCCTATGCAACCTGAACGACCTAATTCGATTAGCTCAGTCGATGGGCTCATCAGGATGGTCTTGCGACAAATGAAGGAAAGCGGTTTGGTCACCGCCACACGCGGTGAGGACGATGATGATTCGCGGGATTTCACCCCAACGCACCGGTTAAGGATCAATCTGCGCGAGCGCACTCTGCCGCGTCTTTTTGATTACATCCGCGCCCAGGTCAACGCATAAGGAAGGCTTTTCATGAACTGCATCAGCCGCTTCTTCGTCAGCAGTTTCGGTACCAACACTGCGTGGTATGACTCACATGATTTTGATCTGACCGATCCGGTGACGCGCGAGGCAGTCAACGCGATCATCAATCTGGAAAACATGGGTGGTAAAACCTCCCTGTTGTCCTATGTGTTCAGCCTTTTCGACCCGCACAAGTCGAGGTTTATTCAGCACATCCAGCAGTCGAACCACAAGATGCAGGACTACTTCGATCAGGGTGGCGAACTGTCGTTCATCCTCGTGGAGTGGTCGATGCCTTCGCGCCGCCCAGGCGCGCCTAACACAAAGGTGATCATGGGGCAGGCTGTCGCGGTTCAAGAAGGTCTCGACCGCGAAGCCAATTTGCAGCGGGTATTTTTCGCCTTCGAATCACTGGCCGGTCTCTCCTTCGAGGATGTTCCTGCGCCCGGTCTGGGCTTGACCGCTGGTATTAAAACGTTCGCTGAGTTCACCGGTTGGATTCACCAGGCGGCGCGCAGATCCAAGGGCGATTTTTTTCACACGAGGCAAAATAACGACTGGGTCAAGCACCTAACCGAAGTCCGCAATATCGACATTGAGCTGCTTAAGATGCAGGTCAAATTCAACTCCCAGGAGGGTGGTGTCGATGAGGGCTTCCTGGCCTTCAAAGATGAGGCCGATCTGGTCAATAAACTGATGATTCTCTCCCTGCCTTCGGATCGTGTGGCTGACGTCAGGCAGATGGTCGCCAACGTGGCGGACAAGATGAAGAATAAGCCGCAAATGGATCAAACCCTGGCGCTGCTTAATCGGCTGTCGGCTCAGATGCTGCCATTCGGTCATGCCTCGAAATCCTATGTAGCCAAGAAGACTGAGCAACAAGGGCTGCTTAGCCGTGCTTCGGGCCTTGCGTTTGCCATCGAGACTTCGACGGGCGAGGTCTCTAAAGCGTTGGGTGAACTCAAGCTTTCCCTCGAATCGCTAAAGGATACGATCACTGCAAATGAGGGGATGATCAAAAGCTGCCAGGCGCAGTCCCTGACATATAAAGCCCTTGAGCTGTCCCGCATCAGTGAACGCGCCAAATCGGCGTATCTGGCTTCTGCCGCTGACCTTGAACATGGTCGTAAACGCTTGCGCCTGGTACAGGCTGCCACCGCGCACAAGAAGGTGCTCGAGGCTCAGCAAAAGCTGCGTATCGAAGAGGAATCCTTAAAAGAGGAGCAGGAAGATCTTAAGCCAATCAGGGAGAAGGTTGATGAGCAGGGAGCACTTTTGCGCGCCGCCTACGACTATCACCTGGAGCTTGCCACGACTGAGAAAGATGGCTTTGTAGACAAGCGCAAGGCTGCCGAAGCCTCCACCGAGCAAGCCAAACAAGAGATCATCGCGAATGGTTCCGAGCAAAATGTTCTGACGCGGGAGGAAAGCGATCTTGCCGCCTTTATTAAGGGTGAAGCGGCGCAGCAGGAGCGGCTGCGCAATGAAGGGGTCATCGATCCTTATGATCCAGATGCTGAATCGGCCATCACTAGGCACGAAGCTCAGGTAGAAATCCTGCACAGTAACCAGGAGCGTCTTGAGGCTGAGAAGGCCCAGCATGAGGCCAAGGCCAAGGGCTTTTCTGAACAAGCAAAAGACCTGGGCCTTAAAGCTCAGGCTACGGAGTTGGAGGAGCAGGCTGTCGCAGGCCGATTGGATTCTGCCGAGTGTCTAAAAGAGGATCTCGAGCAATCTAGCGTCCTGGCCCGTCTTCAGGAGTTGGATCTTGCCGACCCGGATGCTGAAACGCTGCCGAGGCTGCTTAACGATTACGAGCAGTCACTGACGAATGAAATCCGTCGGTGTGACATCCTCCTGGCTAATCTTGAAGAGGCAAAAAAGTCGATATCGGAAACCGGGTTGGGTGGTTATAGCCATGATGTCGAGGCTGTTGTCCGGTTTCTGACGGAGAATCGGGTGCAATCAGCCCGAGCGGCCAACACTTACCTGGCCGAGCTCGTCCCCGATGCTCAGAAGTCTCGCGATCTGGTGATTTCTGCCCCTGCTCGTTTTCTCGGGGTCTGTGTCGCACAGGGTGAGTGGGATAAGACCCGCAACCTGCTATCGAAGGCGAATCTGAGCCTTGCCGCTCCTGTCGCTGTGGCCGTCGTGACGCTGGATCAAACAGCGACTACCGAGGACCTTCTGGTCATGGGCGCCGCTGATGACGCTGCATACAACTATGAGGCTGCGAAAGGTGTTCTGGAGAATTTCGAACGCAATATCGACCGGGTAGAAGAAGAGCAAGGGGATTATAAGCGCAACCTTTCGGACGCCCGCACGGCCAGCCGAAAGCTTGACCGCTATCTGGAGCTCTACGGCCAAGCCCGTATGGCTGAGATGCGTCGCGAGAAGAATCTCCTCCACGACCAAGTCGAAGCCCTAAGGGAGAGTGAAAAGGAATGCATGGAAGACGCTGCCAAGGAAATGGAGCTCGCTAACCAGCTTAACCTGAAGCTGAGGACAATCCCGGCTGACATCACCAAGATCAATCTGTTGATCACCCGGCTGACCGACTACCGTAACGATTGGGAGCAGCCTCTTGCAGGGAAGGCTGCACGACTTGTTGTTGTGCAGGGCGCGCTGGCGGAATTGTTAGCCCGCAAGCAGGTTTTGGATGATCTGGTCGAGGGCAATGGCGAAATCATCAATGACTCCCAGGAGAATTTTCACCGCCTCAGTGAGCGGATAAAGGCGCTGGAAGCACAGAAGTCTGCGGTTCAGTTCTATACGGAGGGGGAGCCAGGCGGCGCGCTCGAGCCTGGTTTTAGCCTGGAGGTGATGATCAGTACCTACGAGAGCGTCAAGTCGCTTTTCGAGTACGCGGAAAAAGACCGAATTGGAGTCCGCCTGAAGAGTGTTGAATATCATCGCCACGAGGAAGCTGAGGCGCGGAAGGCGTTCGATCAAGACTATGCCGGCGTGGCCAAGTCAGAGGTTGAGCCATTCCTCAGCCTTGAACTTGTGCAGGAGCGAAAAAACCAGGAATCCGAGAATGATCGGCTTGAGGAAGTTAGTCGCGAGCTGAGTGGTCAGTTTGCGGTGGCTGATAGCAACAGCGTGCAGTTCATCCAACTGCACAAACCAGCGCCGGTTTCCGAGGCCATGCTGCAGCTGTCCGATGACGATGTGTATCTGCGAATTGAAGCGCTTGCCGAAGATATTTCGACCCTACAGCGCACTGTCGATGCTGATAGCGTGGAGTACGAAAAAGCCAGTGGAGAGAAGGTAGGGCGAGAACTTCTACTCAAGGATCTGAACGACAACCTCAAGATGCTCCGCAATGCCATGTCGGTCGACACCGTTGCCGGCGAGTACATTGAGCTGATCGACAGCGGCAAAGACCAGGTTGGTGAACTCCTGAAGCACAATCGGGAGATCAGTGCCGCCGTAGAAACAAAAAGGTCGGATGCTAATAGCAAGTACCGGTTGTATCAGGCTATCGCATCACTACCGGAATTCAGGGCACTGGCTCCAGAGCTGTCGGTGAAGCTCTATGAATTCAACTTCGATCAGGCCTGCAACGACTATGACGATCTGCAGGAGCTCGTGGACGAGCGCATTAAGGTCACCGAGTCACAATTGAGTGAAATGGTGCCTGATTTTGACCGCTGCGTAGGCGAGTTGCAGCAGCTGATCGAGCAGGGCGCCTCGGTGCTAAACCGGGCGGCGAAGGTCACGGTGCCTATCGATGCTCCGTATGTCGGCGGGAAGCCCATTATCCGGTTGAAAGAGCAAATCACGGGCATCGTGAAGGAGTCGGGCAAGGTGATTATCGCCGGTTACCTCAACAAGCTGATCGAGGATAACCACATCCCGGAGAATGGCTCGAACCTGGTGTCTGATGGGCTTGTCCTCTTCGCGCCCCAACGTGCGTTCGGGCTGCAGATCCTGCAGATGGAGCAGAACGTCAGCCACCAGTACCAGTTCGCCAACTCATTGAAAATGTCGGGCGGCCAAAGCGTGGTGATCGCCATTTTCCTGTACCTGCTGATCTCGAAGCTCCGCGCTGACTCAAGGGTCTCTTCTGGGGGCGATAGTGGTTGTCCGCTGATCCTCGATAACCCGTTTGCCAAGGTGCAGACCAGAGCCCTGATTGATGTTCAGCTGATGCTGGCTAAAGCCGTCGGTGTTCAACTGATCTTCTTCACGGCGACTAAAGAGGTGAACACACTGGCCGGCTTCCAGAAGGTCATCCGCCTGCGTAAGGGAGGGGTTAACTCGGTCACCAAGCGGACGCAGCTCCAGATGGTCAAGTCGACCGTCAACACGGTAATCCAACAACCTGCCTGGAGTGTTTAACCGTGGAATCTTTTTTTGAGGTGCTTAAGAAGCGTCGCAATAAGCGTGTAGAACTCCTCTACCTGCGCACTCTTTGGCTGGAGTTGCATCCTGAGCAACAGGAACACCCTAACCGCGACAGCCTGATTCTTAAGGCTCTGCACGTAGCCGCAGACCGTGGACTCCTGAAGCTTCCTGCACCCCGCAGCTTCGAGAGCTTTGGCTCCCTGGCGATGCCTAGATTCGTGACGATGAATATCGAAAAAATCACGGCCATCAAAATGGACTGGGCAGCGATCTCCTGGCGCCCTGAGCTCGGGTTTTGGATGAACCTGACCGAATCGGAGAAGGCGACCGCCAAGGTGATCAATGAGTGGCTGATCCAGCGCGATGGATGCTTTCAGATGGTTCCGATGCGGGAGCGCTCCCTGGATATCTTCGGCAACGAGAAATTCCTCGACCTCCGAGTTAAGGGCTCGTCGCTTTTCAGCGGGCGTCTGCCCCTCGCTGTCATAGGTGCTGAGAGGGTCGATATGCCACTTGCGTATCGGCCATCCCCAGGTCGTTCTGGTCGACCTGTGCTGGTGATCGAAAATCACCACACCTTTGCCAGCCTTGGCGCCTGGAACGTCGAAACGGGCCGTTATGCAGCGGTCGTTTACGGCAGTGGGAATGCGTTCACGTCAACGGGAACCGCGTTGGATGAGGTTCTGCTTGAGGTCGAGGGTGCTGGTGCCGAATATTTCGGCGATCTCGATCCGACGGGTATCAACATCCCGCTTCGGTACAACCGCGATCACAGCATCCAGCTAAGGCCTGCTACCTGGCTCTACAGGATGCTTCAGGATTTGGGCCAGGCGAGGCCTTTAGATGTGGTTGTTGGGGCTGGAGCTGAGCGGGTAGAGGACTGGCTCCCTGAACAAGCTCAGGAAATACTGGCGCTCTGGAAGGAAGGGCTTTTCCTGCCTCAGGAAGGCGTTGGCCGTGAGCAAGTGTTCGAGATGAACGGCAGGGCCAAGAGGTTTTGATTGAGGAGGGGCTGCCGATGTTTCAAGGCTCCCCTGTGCAACCTGGGGATCCGCTATGGATGAAAGGCCTATTTGGCGATTAGGTGCATCTCCTGTAGAGGTGGACGCCAGCCTCTTGATCAATGGCTACCTACACCTCATGGATCGAGCGTTGGCAGGCGACATCCTCACAGAGCTACCGTCATTTTTGGCGGCCGAGCACTAAGGAGCGGTAGGTTGATTGAAGTGCTCCCAGCGCATCCATTTCCTCGTTCTCCGTTGCACTTGGTCTATAGGCGGCTTCTTGAACTGGCCTAATGATTTTGGACACTTCAATCGGGCGCTATGATGGCGCCCAAATCTGAGGTGTTGGATATGCGTAAATCTTATTCCCGAGAGTTCAAGCTCAAGGCTGCCAGCTTGGTGCTGGACGAAGGCCAGTCAGTTCCCGAAGTCTGCGCCAGTCTGGATATTGGCCCTACCGCATTGCGCCGTTGGGTTGATCAGGTTCGCCAAGAGCGTTTGGGCACCACTCCGCAGGGGGCCAAGGCAATTACCGCCGAACAGCGAGAGATTCAGCAGCTCAAAGCGCTGCTCAGGCAAAAAGACCTGGACATTGAAATCCTAAAAAAGGCCAGTGCTCTCCTGCTTTTGGACTTCAAAGATCATTCTCGTTGATCAACGAGCTGGATGAGCAGTACGGCGTTAACAATTGCTGTCGGGCGTTTGGAGTCAACCGCAGCAGCTTTTACACCTGGCGTCAGCGCCAAGGCAGGGTGAAACCTGAACGAGAGAGACTTAAAGCCGTGCTGGTCAAACATCACAAGGACTCCAGAGCCTCTGCTGGGTCTCGCACCCTTTCCAAGGAGCTGCAAGCCAAGGGGCATCACGTCGGGCGCCATATGGCCCGCAGTTTGATGCGCGAAGCCGGTATTGCCAGTCATCAGCGGCGTCGGCACAAGTACAAATCTTCCGGCGTGGAAGCGCTGGTGGCGCCGCATGTGCTCAAACGCAAGTTTGATGTCACTGCGATCAACCAAGTGTGGTGCGGCGATGTTACGTACATCAAGGTCGGCAGACGCTGGATGTATTTCGCGGCGGTTTTGGATCTATTTGCTCGTCGGATCGTGGGATGGTCATTTTCAATGATTTCCGACACCACTCTGACCTGCGAAGCGTTGCGGATGGCGGTTCAATTGCGAGGCTGCCCAAAAGAGGTGTTGTTTCATTCTGATCAAGGTTGCCAATACACCAGCCACAAATTCAGGAATGAGGTGCGCAAACATGGGCTTCTGCAAAGCATGAGTCGCAAAGGTGAGTGCTGGGACAATGCCCCGATGGAGCGTTTCTTTGGCAGCCTGAAGTCAGAATGGGTGCCCGAAGCGGGCTACAGCTCGGAGCATGAAGCCCGCGTGGATGTGCAACGTTATGTGATGCGATACAACAACGTCAGGCTCCATAGCTACAACGATTACCGGTCGCCGGTAGCTATGGAGAAACTGGCGGCGTGAAACCTTAACTGGTGTCCAGAATTACTTGACCAGTTCATCTCGCCACCCTTCCGCAGTTGTACGCTCCTACACAGACTTCTGTGCAGAACATTTAACCTGTACAAGGGAGAGACTGAATGACTGACGTACCCGCCGATCACAAGCTGCCCCTGTACTAACTCGGTTTAATCCAAACGCAGGCAATCCCTCCAATACTTAGGGGGGTAATCCACGTAGGCCTCAAGTACTATGGTAACGCCTTAGCCAGGCACTGCTGGGCCAGCTTCAACCTGTTTCGATCCGCCAACACATCGACCGTCGTAGATTAGCGAGAGACGTAGGTGGGGCAGGGGGTACCTTAATTCGAAATCCTGTTAATCCAGTGATGTCCGCTGCCATGGGAGCTGACTTGCGTGGGCTGCATTCTAATGACTAGGCTGAGTTTGAGTCAGGGCTGCAGTGAGGCAGTTTCTCGGGCACAGACTAGGCTCTGTACGAAAAGAGATGTCGCAAACACCGCATGGAGCATGCGAGTGAGACCATGGCGGCATAACTTTTTGCGAGCTTGTCGAAGCGTGTCACGATCCGACGGTTCTCTTTCAGCC
>Ga0182006_1001006_pt1 | contig 18442 bp, 11 predicted proteins | sample Sormic07211104_1_FD_123022 | JGI IMG/M metagenome (GOLD analysis project Ga0182006, IMG submission 123022) | Rhizosphere microbial communities from Sorghum bicolor, Mead, Nebraska, USA - 072115-104_1 MetaG | ecosystem: Host-associated > Plants > Roots > Rhizosphere | place: USA: Nebraska...
CAGTCTTGCCTTGCATGTCTTCTCCAATGCCCCCACCGCTTCTGCCACGCGAGCGTCGGCATCGTCGTCGGTAAGGGTGCGTGAAGCGTCCTGTAAAATCAAGCCCATAGCGAGACTCTTTCGTCCTTCGTCGATCCCCTTGCCGGCATATCGATCGAACAGGCGAATCTCCTTGAGGACCTCGCCAAGCGCACCCCGCACAGCGGCCTCGACGGCGGACCAGGACACCTCTTCCGGCAGTTCGACGGCGATATCGCGACGAACCGCTGGGAAGCGGGCCACGCGGCCTGCGCTGGGAAGACGGCGGGCGAGGATCGACTCCAGCGCCAGCTCCATCACATGGACGTCGGGGCCGAGGTCCAGCGCCTTGGCCAGCGCGGGATGCAGTGCACCGAGAAAGCCGACCGGCTGGCCGTCACGGAGTACGCGTGCGCCACGGCCCGGGTGCAACCAGGACGGTAGCTCGTCGGTGTCGACCGACCAGCGCTGCGGCTCACCCGTATGGGCGATCAAGGCGTCGAGGTCGCCCTTGAGGTCGAAGAAGTCGACCGGACGGGTGGCTTCGCCCCATTGCTCCGCACGGGCCGCACCGCTGGCGACGAGCGCGACGCGCCCCACTTCGTCGGGTGCACCGCCCGTCGCATGGAAGCTGCGAGCCAGCTCGAACAGGCGAACGCGCTCCTGCTGGCGTGCGCGGTTATGACGCAGCGCTTCGATCAGGCCTGGCAACAACGAGGTACGCATCACGGCCAGATCGGCCGAGAGCGGGTTGGCCAACGGCACCCAGCCCTTGTCCACGCCCCAGGTGGTGAGCAGGTCGGCGTTGACGAAGGACAGCGTCACCGCTTCGAAATAGCCGCGCGCGGCGATCTGGTCGCGCAGGGCCATCTCGCTCAGGCGCGCTTCCGGCTCGGACTGAAGAGCAATCTGGCCGGCGGGAATATGGGTAGGGATGCGGTCGTAGCCATGGATGCGCGCAACCTCTTCGATCAGGTCCTCTTCGCGCTCGATGTCGAACCGGCTGCTCGGCGGGGTAATTTCCCAGCCATCCGCAACCTCGTTCACGTGCATGCCCAGGGCGGTGAAGATGCGGGTGACCTCGCTGCCGGCCACGTCGATGCCGAGCAGGCGGCGCAGGCGGGCGTGGCGGAGCATCACCGGCGGATGGTCCGGAAGGTCCTGCAGGCGTTCGGCGACGGTGACCGGACCGGCGCTGCCACCAGCGATCTGGAGCAGCAGCTCGGTCGCGCGCTCGATGGCACGCTGGGGTAGCGCCGGATCCACGCCGCGCTCATAGCGATGCGAGGCGTCCGTGTGCATGCCGAGCTTGCGGGCGCGACCCATGATCGCGGCTGGTGCGAAGTGGGCGGCCTCGAGGAACACGTTGCGCGTGCTGTCGGTCACGCGTGAATCATAGCCACCCATGATGCCGCCGAGGGCGAGCGCCTTCGCTTCGTCCGCAATGACCACAAAGGACGGGTCGAGCTTCACGTCGCGGCCGTCGAGCAGCTTGAGGACTTCACCCTGCCCGGCGTGACGGACGACGACGGCACCGGACAGCGTGTCGTTGTCGAACGCGTGCAGGGGGTGACCGAGCTCGAGCATCACGTACTGGGTGATGTCGACGATCGCGCTGATCGGGCGAATGCCCGCGCGACGAAGGCGCTCGGCCATCCACAGCGGCGACGACAGGCTGGCGTCCACGCCTTCGATGATGCGACCGAGGTAGCGCGGTGCGTCGGCACCGGCTTCCAAGCGCACGTCACGAACGTCGTCGATGGCGACGGGCACGCTCGTCGCGCCGATGGTTTTGACGCGGCTGCCGAAAAGCGCGGCCACGTCGTGCGCCAGGCCGTTCAGGCCGAGCACGTCCGGGCGATTCGGAGTGATCTTCAGTTCGATGCTGGCGTCGGGCAGGCCGAGGTAATCGGCCAGCGGCGTGCCCACCGGCGCATCCGCCGGCAATTCCAGCAGGCCGGACGCATCGGCGTCGATGCCGAGCTCCTTGGCCGAGCAGAGCATGCCGAAGGACTCGACACCGCGCAGTTTGGCCGCCTTGATGTCGATGCCGCCGGGAAGCTTCGCGCCGACCTTGGCCAGCGGAACACGGATGCCCACGCGCGCGTTAGGCGCACCGCAGACGATCTGCAGGAGCTCGCCCTGCCCCGCATCCACCTTGCACACCTGCAGGCGGTCGGCTTCGGGATGCTTCACTGCCTCGACGATCTCAGCGACGACGACGCCGTCGAGATGCTCGCCCAGCGGGGTGACCTCTTCGACTTCCAGGCCAGCCATCGTCAGCGCATGAACCAGTGTCGCGCGATCCGCGTCGACGGCAACCAGTTCACGCAGCCAGTTTTCGGAGAATTTCATGGGAGCGACTCGTTAACGTGGGATCGACGGCTATCAGGCGAACTGGCGGAGGAAGCGCAGGTCGTTCTCGAAGAAGGCGCGAAGGTCGCCCACGCCGTAACGCAGCATGGCGAAGCGCTCTACGCCGAGGCCGAACGCGAAGCCCGTATAGCGCTCCGGGTCGATGCCGCAGTTCTTCAGCACGGTCGGATGGACCATGCCGCAGCCGAGCACTTCGAGCCAACGCTCGCTACCGTCTTCGGCATCCCAACGGATGTCGACTTCGGCCGAGGGCTCGGTGAATGGGAAATAGCTCGGACGGAAACGCATCTCGAAATCGCGCTCGAAGAACGCGCGGATGAATTCGGCCAGCGTGCCCTTCAGGTCGGCGAAGCTCGAGGTCTCGTCGACCAGCAAGCCTTCGATCTGATGGAACATCGGCGAATGGGTCTGGTCCGAATCGCTTCGATACACCTTGCCCGGCGCGATGATGCGGATCGGCGGCTGGCGGCCCTGCATCGAACGGATCTGCACCGGCGAAGTATGGGTACGCAGCAGGCGCCCATCGCCGAAGTAGAAGGTGTCATGCATCGCGCGCGCCGGATGGTGCGGCGGGAAGTTGAGTGCCTCGAAGTTGTGCCAGTCGTCCTCGATCTCGGGACCGTCGGCGCGCTGGTAGCCGAGGCGGCCGAAGATATCGGCGATGCGCTCGAGGGCACGGGTTATCGGGTGTATGCCGCCGTACTCGCCGTCGCGGCCGGGCAGCGTTACGTCGATACGCTCGGAGGCGAGCCGGCGATCCAGTTCGGCCTGCTCCAGGGACGCCTTGCGGGCCGTGATGGCATCAGTGAGTCGCTCCTTGACCCGATTGACCTCAGCGCCGCGCGCCTTGCGCTCGTCGCCGGACAGCTGGCCAAGCGCCTTGAGCGCCGCAGTGACCGCACCATTCTTGCCCAGCAGGCCGACGCGAACGGCGTCGAGTGCTTCGAGCGAGGATGCGGCTTCGATGTCGCGCAGGGACGCGTCGATATGCTCGATCGATTCCATCGGTGTTCCTGACGGGGAAAAAAAATGGGGAGAAGGCCAGGCCTTCTCCCCACGTCATCCATCATCGCGCAGTATCGCTACCGCGCGTGGTAAAGCGGATTACGCAGCCAGATGGGCCTTGGCCTTCTCTGCGATCACGCCAAACGCCTTGATGTCGTGCACGGCGAGGTCAGCGAGGACCTTGCGGTCGACGGCGATCTCAGCCTTGGCCAGGCCGTTGATCAGGCGGCTGTACGACAGACCGAACTGACGAGCGGCGGCATTGATACGGACGATCCACAGGGCGCGGAACTGACGCTTGCGCTGCTTGCGGCCGATGTAGGCGTACTGGCCAGCCTTGATGACGGCCTGGTTAGCTACGCGGAAGACCTTGCGACGGGCGTTGTAATAGCCCTTTGCACGGCCGATGACTTTCTTATGACGACGACGGGCGGTAACGCCACGCTTAACACGAGCCATGGTTCAACCCTCCCTTAAAGATACGGCAGCATGCGAGCCACACTCTTGGTGTCGCAGGCTTTCACGTGATTGGGAGCGCGCAGGCCGCGCTTACGCTTGGTCGACTTCTTCGTCAGGATGTGCGACTTGAAGGCGTGACCAGCCTTGAACTTGCCCGACGCGGTCTTGCGAAAACGCTTCGCTGCCGCCCGGTTGGTCTTGATCTTGGGCATCGGAATGCTCCGTATTCGGGTTGCTGACTGTTCCGGCGGCGAGCCCATAGGGCAACGCACTTTCCTTCCTGCCGGGTACGGTGATTCGGCCCATCCATACGGGCCGAGCCGGCGATGATACCGAAACGTGAAGGCCTGCGCCAGTGGGGCATTGGGGCTGGCGGCTCCTACAGATACCTGGCCCGCTGCCGCGGGATCGCCGATGAATCGGCTCCTACAACGGCAAAAAAGCGGCTTCCCGGTGAGGGAAGCCGCTTTGGGTGGATCAGATCTTCTTCTTCGGGCCGATCATCATGACCATCTGGCGGCCTTCGAGACGGGGGAAGGACTCCACCACACCGTCTTCGCCGATATCGCCCTGGACCCGGCGGGCCAGGTTCTGGCCGAGGTCCTGGTGGGACATCTCGCGGCCGCGGAAGCGGATCGTGACCTTGACCTTGTCGCCTTCCTCAAGGAACTCGCGCATCTTGCGGAGCTTGATCTGGTAGTCGCCTTCGTCGGTGACGGGGCGGAACTTCACTTCCTTGATTTCGACCTGCTTCTGCTTTTTCTTCGCAGCCGAGGCCTTCTTCTGGGCTTCGAACTTGAACTTGCCGTAATCCATGATCTTGCAGACCGGCGGGTCGCCGTTCGGCTGGATTTCGACGAGGTCCATGCCCAGCTCTTCAGCGGCCTTTATGGCGTCACGGGTCTCCATGATGCCCATCTGCTCGCCTTCGGCGCCCAGCACGCGGACCCGCGGAACGCGGATCTCGAGGTTCTTGCGATTGCCCTTGTTATCGGTCGTAGCGATACCGCTATCCTCCAGAAGATTGAACCATGTGCCGGACGCGAGCGATCAGCGCTGCGTCTCGGCCTTCAGCTTTTCGACGAACTGGGCCACCGGCATGCTGCCGAGGTCCTCTCCGCCACGGGTACGTACGGAAATGGCTCCCGTTTCCTTCTCGCGGTCACCGACCACGATGAGATAGGGCACCTTCTGCAACGTATGCTCCCTGATTTTATAGCCGACTTTCTCGTTGCGCAAATCAGCCTCTACCCTGAAGCCTTGTCCGACAAGGGTTTGGGTGACTTCACGCACATAATCGGCCTGAGCGTCGGTGATGCTGAACACTACTGCCTGAATGGGGGCAAGCCAGGGCGGAAGCAAGCCCGCGTGGTGTTCGATCAGGATACCAATGAAACGCTCCATCGAGCCGACGATGGCCCGGTGCAGCATGACAGGATGCTGGCGCTGTGAGTTCTCATCCACGTACTCGGCGCCAAGGCGCTCGGGCATCATGAAGTCGACCTGCATGGTTCCGACCTGCCAGGCACGGCCGATCGAGTCCTTCATGTGGTACTCGATCTTGGGACCGTAGAAGGCGCCCTCACCCGGCAGCTCCTCCCACTCCACACCGGCCACCGACAGGGCGGCGCGCAAGGCGTGCTCGGCCTTGTCCCAGACATCGTCCGTGCCGATGCGCTTTTCGGGGCGCAGGGCGATCTTCAGGGCGATGTCGTCAAAACCGAAGTCGGCATAAACCTTCATGGCCTGGGTGTGGAACGCCGCGACCTCGCCTTCGATCTGCGCCGGGGTGCAGAAGATGTGCCCGTCGTCCTGGGTAAACGCCCGCACGCGCATGATGCCGTGCAGCGCGCCCGAGGGCTCATTGCGATGGCAGCCGCCGAACTCGCCGTAGCGAATCGGCAGGTCGCGGTAGCTGTGCAAGTGGGTGTTGAAGATCTGGATATGGCCCGGGCAATTCATCGGCTTGAGCGCGTAGGTGCGCTTCTCCGACTCCGTGAAGAACATGTTCTCCTGGTAGTTATCCCAGTGACCGGACTTCTTCCACAGGCTCACGTCCATGATCTGCGGACCACGGACTTCCTTGTAGCCGCTGCTGCGGTAGACACCGCGCACGTACTGCTCCACGGCCTGCCAGATAGCCCAGCCCTTGGGGTGCCAGAACACCATGCCCGGCGCTTCTTCCTGCATGTGGAACAGGTCGAGCTGCTTGCCGATGCGACGGTGATCGCGCTTTTCGGCTTCTTCCAGCTGCAGCAGGTAGGCCTTGAGGTCCTTGTCGTTCAGCCACGAAGTGCCGTAGATGCGGGTCAGCATCTCGTTGTTGGAATCGCCACGCCAATAGGCGCCGGCCACCTTCATCAGCTTGAACGCGCGCAGCTTGCCTGTGTTGGACACGTGCGGCCCGCGGCACAGATCGGTGAATTCGCCCTGGGTGTAGAGCGAAAGCTCCTCGTTCGCCGGGATGCCCTCGATGATCTGGGCCTTGTATTCCTCGCCGATGCCGCGGAAGAAGGTGATCGCGTCGTCGCGACTCTTCACCGAGCGCGTGACCGGAATCTGCTCCTTGACGATCTTCTCCATCTCGGCCTCGATGGCGACGAGATCGTCCGGCGTGAAGGGCCGCTCGTAAGCGAAGTCGTAGAAGAAGCCGTTGTCGATCACCGGACCGATGGTCACCTGCGCACCCGGGAACAGGCGCTGCACAGCCTGGCCGAGCAGGTGCGCCGTGGAGTGACGAAGGATATCCAGAGCCTCGGGGCTCTTCTCGGTGACGATTTCGAGGGCGGCGTCATGGTCGATCGTGTAGCTGGCGTCGACCAGCTTGCCGTCGACCTTGCCGGCCAGGGTGGCCTTGGCGAGGCCGGCGCCGATCGACGCGGCGACGTCCTGCACGGAAACGGGATGTTCGAACGGGCGCTGGCTGCCGTCGGGTAGCGTGATCTGGATCATGGTTGCAAATTCCGGACAAACAAAAAGGGCGCCATACGCCCTTCGGTGACGACGAAGACGTGGCGTGGGATCAGGTTGGGAGGCGCGTAGTCCGCATGTCGCACTCTCGGCCAGCGTTGCCGCGGGCCACCTTGGTCGCGTGGATATCGGGCAAAAGCTAGATCAGCCGTGCTGCCGTGTCAAATCGGCCGTCCGTTAGACTAGGCGAATCGCTCCACTGGCAGATCTTTCCATGCGCATTCTGGTTACCGGCAGCGCCGGCTTCGTCGGCTCCCATCTCACCGAGCGCCTGCTCGCGCGGGGCGACACCGTGCTGGGCTTCGACAACCACAACGACTACTACGACCAGGCCCTCAAAGAGGCCCGTGTGGCGCGTTTCCTGGACCACCCCCACTACACGCACGTACGGGCCGACCTGGCGGCCCAGGCCGCTGTCGACGCCGCATTCGACGCCTTCCAGCCTGAGCGTGTCGTGCATCTCGCAGCCCAGGCCGGCGTGCGCTATTCGCTTACCCACCCTCACGCCTACGTACAGAGCAACCTGGTGGGCTTCGTGAACGTCCTCGAGGCCTGTCGCCGCCATGCCGTGGGACATCTCGTTTACGCGTCGTCGAGCTCCGTCTACGGAGCCAATCGCAAGATGCCGTTCGCCGTCGAGGACGCCGTGGACCATCCGGTGAGCCTGTACGCGGCCACGAAGAAATCCAACGAGCTGATGGCCCACACCTACAGCCACCTGTTCGGCCTGCCGACGACGGGGCTACGTTTCTTCACGGTGTACGGGCCCTGGGGCCGGCCGGACATGTCGCCGATCCTGTTCGCCAGCCGCATCGTGAAGGGCGAGGCTATCGACGTGTACAACCACGGCAACCACAGCCGTGACTTCACCTACGTGGACGATGTGGTCGAAGGCGTGATCCGTACACTCGACAGCGCCGCCCAGCCGGACCCCTCGTACGACCCGGTCGCGCCGAATCCCGGCAGCTCGTCTGCGCCCTACCGCGTGTACAACATCGGCAACGACGAGCCGGTGCAGCTACTGGACTTCATTGGCCTGCTGGAAAAGCACCTCGGCCGCACGGTGGAGAAACGCCTGTTGCCGATGCAACCGGGCGACGTTCCGGACACCTGGGCGGATGTGTCGGCGTTGCGGCGTGATGTGGGGTATGCGCCTTCGACGTCGATCGATGAGGGGCTGGGGAAGTTTGCGGCCTGGTACAAGGATTATTACGGGGTTGATTAATGGGTGCTCGCGTCACAGCAACCGACGCAGCAACCCAGATGCCCGCCGCGTCTTCCGCGACACCGCATACCCGAGGATGTCCGGCGCAGCCAGGAGCGTGAAGTGGCTTCGCGCACGAGTGACGCCCGTATAGACCAGCTCCCGGGTCAGTACCGGTGATGGCTCTGGCGGTAGCGCCAGGGCTGTGTGCTCGAACTCCGAGCCCTGTGACTTGTGCACGGTCATCGCATAGACCGTGTCCACCGCGGACAGCCGGCTGGGCACGACGAAGCGCACGCGCTCGCCGCCCTGCTCGTCCATCACCGCGAAGGCAACACGCAGGGCCATCCCGCCCTGCCCGTCCGGGACCCAGAGCGTAACGCCGACATCGCCGTTCATCAGGCCCAACGCGTAGTCGTTGCGCGTGACCATGACCGGGCGCCCCTCATACCATCCGGCCACGGCATCGATCAGTCCCCGATCGAGCAAGCCCTGGGCAATACGTTCGTTCTGCTTGTCGACGCCGGCGTCGCCATGACGCGTGGCACAGAGCAGCTGGAACCGCGCGTAGGCCGTGAGCGCGCCTGCGCCCCAGCGCTCGAATGCATTGAAGGACGCATCGATGGCCGGACGCTCGCGCTCGATCCAGTCGAGGAAGTGGCGATGGCCCGGCGCGCCCTCGCGTCCATCGATCGCCAGCGCGGTAATGGATCCAGCCGACGGTGCGACCACGGCGATGTCGCCCCGCGTGACCGAGAAGGCTCGGGTTACCGACGCGGCATCCCCCGCGTTGATCGCGTGCGCCAGGGCGCCGATGCCACTGTCGGCACCAAAGCGGCGGCTTCGACGCAGCATGACCACACGCTGGTCTAGCGGCCGCGCATCGACTGGATCCGTCCAGTCGCTTACGTCGACGCCGCAGACGGCGGCGAGCCAGTCACGCGTGGCGACGTTGTAGTGACCAGCGTCCGCGCGCGCGCAAAGGTCACCAAGGACAGCGCCAGCTTCGACCGACGACAGCTGGTCCTTGTCGCCGAGCAAGATCAGTCGTGCGTCGCGCGGCAGTGCATCGAGCGTGGCTGCCATCATCTCGAGGTCGATCATCGACGCCTCATCGATGACGAGAACGTCGAGGTGCAGGGGATTGTCCCGATCGTGACGAAAAGCCCGTGTATCCGGACGGCTGCCGAGCAACCGATGCAGCGTGGTGACTTCGGCGGGAATTGCCTGCTTCACGGCGACGTCCACATCGAGTCTTTCGATCTGGCCGGCAATCGACGCGTTCAGGCGCGCTGCCGCCTTGCCCGTCGGCGCGGCGAGCCGGATGCGCAGGCGAGGCTCGTTACGCTTGTGCGCCAGGGTCTGCAACAGACCGAGCAAGCGCACCACCGTGGTCGTCTTGCCCGTGCCTGGGCCACCGGTGATAACGGCGAAAGATCCGCGCGCCGCCACGGCACACGCCACCTTCTGCCAGTTGAGGCCATCGGCCTCAGCGGGAAAGAGGCGGTCCAGTTCCAGCGCCAGATCGGCGGGTATCTCGGTGGAATTCAGTCGCGACACGATCGCATCGGCCACGCGGGCTTCGTCGCGCCAGAAACGACGCAGGTAGAGCAAGCCGGCATCGAGCACGAGTGGCGTGCCCGGGTCGCCGTGAGCCGAGCCCACCAGTGGCGACGTCGACAGCCAGGCTTCCGCGTCGGACAGCATCGGCTCGGTGGCGGCGAGTCCCTCGACATCGACGCAGATGTGCCCCTCACCCAGTTCACGACTGACCAGCGCCGCCGCCATCAGCACGCGTGCGTCGCCGCCCTCGTCGAGACTGGCGAGAAAGCGCGCGAAGGCGCGATCGACCGACCGCAATCTCGCCTCGAGCACGCCGCGATCGAGCCAGGCCAACACCTGCGGGTTCATGCGGCGACTCCCTCGAAAAGCGCATCGAGCGCGTCGATCATCGCGCGCGAGGGTCGCTCGACATGCACGCCATGACCAAGGCCGTCGACGCCACGCAGATAGATATAGATCGCACCACCCACGTGCGTGTCGTAGTCGTAGGCATCGCCCAGGCGCGTGCGCAACTGGCGATGCAGGGCAAGAAGGTAAAGGGCGTACTGGAGTTCGTAACGGGAATCGAGGATCGAACGGCGCATCGCTGCCGGCGTATAGGCCAGCTCGTCCGTACCGAGCCAGTTCGATTTGTAGTCGGCCACATACCAGCGCCCTTCATGCTCGACGATAAGGTCGATGAACCCCTTGAGCATGCCGTTGATGCGATCCGCCGTGAGGGCCGGACGCTGCGCACCATCGAGCGTGTACTCGCGAACGATGCGGTCGAGTGCCAGCGTGTCCACGCGACGCGCCTCGAAAAGGAACTCCAGCTCAGCGCGATAACGCGAGGGGTCGGCTAGAGAGCCCAACGTGAACGCGCCTCCATCGGGCAAGGGCAGCGGTGTGCGCAGCAGCACCTGCAACCAATCCGTGAGCAGGTCGATGGATGCGTTCCATCCGCGACGTTCGCAGCGCCGGGCCACGGTATCGCGCAGGCGGGCGGGATCGGCGGCGATCGACGCGAAACCTTCCTCCGCCATCCATTCGAGCAGATCGTGGAGGAAGGTACCGGCCTCCGCACCTCGCTCGAAGGCGTGAATCGTCGCGGCCTCGACCGGCGCCGCGACGAGTTCGCTTGCGTACTCGATGATGACATCGTCCGTCGCTGTCTCCGGCGCGACTGCCTCGCTATCCGCGTAGCGCAAGGCGCTGTAGCTCGCGATCCACCAGGGCTCAGCCTTCGCCAGATGGGCCTCACGCGCGGGCAGCGGCCGCTCGTCGCGCAATGGCGCCACGTAACCCAGGTCGTCGGGTGCCGGCATGTAATCGACACTGATGGCCGGCTCCCCTTGCGCCATTGCGCGTAGCAGGCCTTCGATGGCGCCGTTGTCGATATCCTGGCCACCGCTCAGCAGGTGCCCAAAGGCGGAGCGGTGCACTTGAGGCTTCTTCGCAGCGTTGTAGCAGACCGGGGCCACACCCAGCCAGCTGGCGTGCCGCGCGCGCGTCATGGCCACGTAGAGCAGACGCAGGTCCTCCTGCAGGGACGCCCGCTCTGCGGCGTCCTTTGCCTCACGCACCGATTCGCCAGCCGCTTCGTGGCCGGACGAGAGCAGTTCGAGCTGCGCGCCGATGCCGTCGTGGTAACGATAGCCCTGCCCTGGCCGGGTACCGCCGCTGGCGCAGACGAAAGGCAGGAAGACCAGGGGGTATTCCAGACCCTTCGACTTGTGAATGGTCACGACCTTGACCAGGTCGTCGTCGCTTTCCAGACGAACGACCTGGTCTTCGCCGGTATGGCTCGCCGTATCGGCAATGCGCTCGGCGAGGTGGCGGATCAGGGCTTGCTCGCCTTCGATGGTCGAGGCGGCCTGTTGCAGCAGTTCGGCAAGGTGAAGCAGGTTGGTCAGCGCACGTTCGCCGCCAGCCTGCACGAGGAGGCGCGCCGGCAGGTCGAAGACATGCAGGAAGCGGTGCAGCATCGCCAGCACGCCGGCGCGACGCCAGGTCTCACGCAGCTCGAAGAGCTGTTGGCCACGGCGCTCCCAGTGCTGCTCATCGACATTCAGTCGCTCCAGTTCGCCGTAGCCCAGGAAAAGCGTACGCGTGGCGAGCGCCGCGCGCATGGCGGTATCCGACGACGGCTCAGCAACCGCACGCAGCCAGAGCAGCACATCGTGCGCTTCAATGCTCTCGAGCACCGAATCCCGATCGGAGAGGAACACGCTGCGCACGCGACGCGCCGACAATGCCGAGCGGATCTCCGATGCCTCGTTATGACTACGCACGAGCACGGCGATGTCGGCAGGCTTCAGTGGGGTGACGATGCCATCCCGGGAGAATCCCGTGCGGCCATTTTTTGCTGCCTCGAGCAGGTGGACGATCTCCGTCGCACAGGCCTCCGCCATCTGCTCACGGTAAGCGCGAACACCGACCGGCCCCTCGTCGTCGAGCAGCCAGATGCGCAAGGCAGGCTGATCGGCCCCGTCCACGACGAAGTGTTCGGGACGTCCACGCGCTTGCACCCGGTTGAACGGCAAGCCCCGGTCGGCGAAGTGGAACGCGCCGGTCGGATGCGCTTCCGCATGGGCGAACATCGCATTGACCGCCGCGACCATCCCCTCACTCGACCGGTGATTGGTATCGAGGCTGTACTGCGGTGCTTCGGCTTCGCTGCGCGCGAAAAGGTAAGTATGGATATCCGCGCCGCGAAACGCATAGATCGCCTGCTTCGGATCGCCGATGAGGAGCAGGCCGACATCCGGGCTGTTCGCATACACCGCACGGAAGATGCGGTACTGCAGCGGATCGGTGTCCTGGAATTCGTCGATCAGCGCGAGTGGATACTGTCGACGGATGGTTTCCGCAAGCTCGTCGCCCGACGCCGATGCGAGCGCGCGATCGAGCCGCGCCAGCAGGTCGTCGAAACCGATCTGAGCCCGCCGGCGCTTCTGTGCGGCGAAGCGTTCACGCACACGCTCCACGGCGTCGGCCAGGATCGCAAAACGGATCGCCGGCTTGCCGGCCTGCCAATCGCTCCAATGCTCGACGGCCCCGAACGCAGGATGCTCGGGTCGGGTGTTGCCCTTGCTGACCGCCCCGTCCAGCCGGGACGAGCCATAGCGAGCGACGTCGACGGGGCCTTTCTCCCCGGTCTCGAGCCAATGGCGCACGCCGGCAAGATTCCGCTCGAGCGAGGCCGGCTGATGGATATTGTTCTTCAGGGCCTTGCTGGCAACGGCGTCGCGCAACAGGGTCTCGATGCGTTCGACATCGCCCATCCATGCTTCGCGCACCGCGGCCAGCCGGCGGACGTCCTCGTCCTCCCAGTCGCGCAAACGGTCGAACAAGGTGCCGACATCGGTGGTGTCCAGCGCCTCACCGTTCACCCGCAAGGTGGTCTCGCCGCCGAAGAGCAGCGGTCGCAGGGTCTGGATCAGGGCATCGGGTGTCTTCCACTCCGCGAGCACCGCGGCCACCTGGCGCGTGTCCAGCGGATAGAACGCCTGGCGCCAGTAGTCACGTACGCAATCGGCGAGCAGCTCACTTTCGTCAGGCTCAAGCGTCTGGACGAAGGCGTGGCCACTACCGAACGCGTGCTGGGTCAGCATGCGCTGGCTCCAGCCATGGATCGTGTAGATGGCCGCCTCGTCCATCCATTGCGCTGCCAACTCAACGCGACGCGCGCATGCGGCGTGCGCGGAAGCCGGGTAGGCGGCGAGCAACTCGGCGAGGAAGCTGTCGCTCGATTCGCCGGCACGGAATGAACGCGCCGCATCGACTAGGCGCGCGCGAATCCGCTCGCGCAGCTCCTGCGTCGCCGCCTCGGTAAAAGTCACAACCAGGATATTCGGCGGCAGCAGCGACTGGGCCACGCCGTGACCGAGCACGGCGCGCACATAGAGCGCTGCGATGGTCCAGGTCTTCCCGGTGCCCGCGCTCGCCTCGATCAGGCGGGTACCGGAGAGCGGCATCGCCAGCGGCCGCAGCGGCTCGACCGCCATGCTCATGCGACCTCCACGCGCAAGGCACCGAGGAAGTCACGGTAAGGCACGAGACATTCGGCGAAACCGGCCTCGATCAACGAGGCGAAATCCGGGAAGGCGCGAAGCAGATAGGGGTCGCCATCGAGTTCGCCGTGCGCCCTTTCGTGCGTGGCTTCATAGGCGGCACGCGCGGCGTGCGGTGCTTCTTCGGGTGAGCGCGCGCGGAGCCAGGCGAGCGCCGTTTTCACCGCCACCGGCCTCGGCTTATCCATGCCCTCGCGCCATGCACGCACCAGGGCGGCCAACATGCTCATGGCGTCATCCGCCGCAAGCGGTTCGAGAACGATCGTGGCATCCGGACCGATGTAACGCGTCACCACGCCCAGACCTGCCGCCTGGGCCACGAGGTGATCGACCCACGGCATGACCAGGCGATGCGCGCGGGGAATGCCTTCGGCGTCAAGCACGTTGGACGGCGACAGGAGGAACGCGGCCAGTCGTCCCTCATCGTCGGCGCGCAAGTCGGCGAGCCAGTCTTCGATCGTGACGCCATCGAGTTCGATGTGAACTTCACGCTTGCCGGCCGCGTGTGGCCACGTGCGCCGCTCGGTGACGAAGCGCCCATAAACCGCGCTCGCCACGGCTTCAATATCGACCCGCACCGGCGCTGCGAATCCGCCCATCGGCAACACGCCGCTACGCTGCAGCTTTGCCGCCGCATCGTCGATCGCCTGGCTAGCGCCGCCCTCGCTACGTAGCGCGGCGCGCAACAGCGTATCCGCCATCGCGAAGCGGCCCAGGCTGTCCACCGCGAACGGCTCGCGTTCATCGCCGCCGGCATCCGCGACGTCGAAGCGCACACCCAGTCGTGCCTGGAAGAACTCGCGCACAGGATGACGCAGAAAACGCCGCAGGACGCCGAGGCCGATAGGGCGATCCACGACGATCGGCGTCAGGTCAACATCGGCGACGCGCTCGACGCCGTTGTGCGCCAGCCGCCACTCGCTCGCGTAGGTGAACAGGCGTGCATCGTCGGCGCGGAAATACGCCTGACTGAATGGCTGCAGGGGGTGTTCGACCGTTAGTCCATGCAGCAAGTCGGCGCCGCCCTGCCCTTGCCAGGCGGCGGCGAGGTAGTCGCGCAATTGGCCCACGAGTACCGAGGGCGCGCGCTCGGCGTTATCGCGGGCACTTCGCCCGACCCAACCGATATGCAGCGCGTCGCGCGCCGAAAGCAAGGCCTCGAGAAACAGGTAACGATCGTCTTCGCGACGGGAGCGATCGCCAGGACGCCACGCACCCGGCCTAGACATCAGGTCGAAGTCCATCGGCGGGCGGGCGCGCGGGTAATCGCCGTCGTTCATGCCAAGCAGGCAGACCAGTCGGAACGGAATGGCGCGCATAGGCATCAACGTGCCGAAACTTACCGCGCCAGCCAGGAACCGCTTTGAAAGACCACCCTGGTCGAACTGGCCCAGCCACGCTTCACGCACGACTTCGATCGGAATGGCGTCATCGAAGGCAGCCTCCACGCAGGCGCGCTCCCAGGCATCGAGCGCATCGAGCAGACGCTCGATGCGCATGCCGTCGTCGGCTTCCGCCGCCTCGAAGAAGTCGCGTAGCAGGCGGCGCAACCGCACGCCCCACTCCGTCGCCGAAGCGGGCTCGCGCATGGCATGCCAGTACTCACCGAGGCGCTCGAGCAGGTCGGCCAGCGGTCCGACCAGGCTTGCGTCCAGCCCGCCCACCTCCGGGTAAGGCTCGATCTCGCCCCAGGCCTCGCCCGCTCCGACGGCGTAGCCCAAAAGCATGCGACGTAATCCGAATGCCCAGGTGTTCTGTTCCAGCGCCGGCAGATCGAGCGAAGCGCGCTGCGCCGCGTCGAGGCCCCAGCGAATACCCGCCCCTTCCACCCAGCGATGCAGCAGGGGCAGATCGTCTTCGGCTAGCCCGAAGCGCGCGCGCACGGCCGGCACATCGAGCAGATCGGCCATCTCGCCCGCACCAAAGCGCGACTCCGTCATGCCAAGCAGGACATCGAGCGCCATGACGACCGGCACCGTGCCACGGGCGGCGCGGTCGGCCACGCTGTAAGGAATAAACCGGGGATCGTCGCGCGATACGCGGCCGAACACGGCGTCGATATGTGGCCCGTAGGTTTCGATGTCCGGCACCATCACGATGACATCGCGCGGCAGGATGGGATCGCCTCCCCGCGCGGAGGCCTCGAATCGGGCCAGCAACTGATCGTGCAGGATCTCGACTTCGCGCTGCGGCCCATGGGCCACGTGGAATGCGATCGACATGTCGCCATGGTCGATCGGCTGGGGTGTGGCCGGCAGGGGCTCGAGGTCCAGGATGGCCGATTGAACGCGCCCAAGTAACTGGGTCGACGCGGGCTCGGCAAACAAATCGATGCGCTGGTCCCAGGCGTTGAAACGGTCGCGATAACTCTCGGGGTGATCGAACTCGTCAAGGAGACGGATGTAGTCGCGCCCCTGCTTACCCCACGCTGCAAGCAACGGATTGGCGTGCAGATGCATGTCGTCGTCGGACAACTCGGCCGGCATTCCCGGCTTCGCTGCCTGTCGCCGACGCTCGGCGCGGAGCAGTTCGCGGTCGTCGACGATGTCCGCCCAGTAATGCCGACAGGGGTTCATCACCACCAGCACCACTTGCGACCAACGCGCCAGCGCGGACAAGGCCTCCAGGGTCTGCCGGGGCAGCGACGACATGCCGAAGACGACGATGCGACGCGGCAGCGCCGTCGGGCGCTCGGTGGCGTCGGTCACGGCACGCAGGAAACGCGCATGGACGGCGGCGCGGTGCCCATCGGCTTCGTCGGCGCCGACATCGTCCAGCAGACGCCGCCAGAGCGCAGCCTGCCAACGATCTGTCGCAGTCATGGCCGGAGCGCCGCCTCGAGCGTCACGCAGCACGTCGCGGCCTTCGGCCCAGTCATCGAGCCAGTCCGCGCGATACACCTGGTATTGGTCGTAGAGGTCGGCCAGGCGCTCAGCCAGTTGGTGGCATTTGCGCGCGTCGCCATCCGTCCCGAGAAAGGCGGCGAGCGGCTCGAAGACGGGTTCGCGGGCGACGGAGGGCAACAGTCGCATCAAGCGCCAGACCAGGCGGGATTTGTCGAACGGCGACTCGGGCGGCACTGCATCGCGACCGAGGACAGCGCGGTAAGCCACCCACAGGAAGCGGCCGGGCAATTCGACGTTAACCGCGGCAGCGATCCCCAGCCCGCCGTCCTCGACGGCGCGCGCAAGTGCCAGCCGGAACCACTGCGCGATACCGTTGGACTGGACCAGCACCCATTCGTCCTCGAGCGGCTTCAGCGGCGCCCGACGCAACCAGGCGACAAGGACGTCCCGCAGCTCCTCGAGCCGGTTGCCGTGCAGCACCATGAGGCCTGGCGCGATGTCGTTCCCGTCGCTCAACCGGCATTTCCTGCGTTCGTGAGGTCAGCGTCGATCATGGACGAACCGGGTCGCACGGGGCGAGACCTCAGAACGGCTTGGCGACGACGAGATAGACGATAGCCAACAGCACCAGCACGGGTAGTTCGTTGAAGATGCGCAGCATTTTCGGCGAAGGCAGCGCCCCGCCCGCCATGCTGCGCTTTAGCTGCCGGCCCGACCAGATGAAGTAGGCGAGCATCACCGCCACCAGGGCCAGCTTCGCATGCAGCCAGCCGCCACTGATATGGAAGTAAAACCAGAGGATGAGCCCGAAGATGAGGGCCACGCCGAACATGTTATGGCCGAACTTGTAGAGCCGGCGACCCATCAGTTCGAGCCGTGCCTTGACGGCCGGTTCGTTTCCCGCCTCGGCGATATTCACCAGGATGCGCGGCAGGTAGAACACGGTCGCCATCCAGGCGATGACGAAGACGATGTGCAGGGATTTGATCAGGAAGTAGGCCACGCACGCCGCTCCGTCGGGAAAGGCTTGAGTGTAGCCGTTCGGGGCGCTCGCGGCTTGTCGCCTGAGGGCCCTGCGGGAAGGCTTACAGCGAATGCAGACCCAGCATCTTGATGATGTTGATGGCGAAGGCCAGTATCGCCGCGAAGGCACCACAGGCAACGATGACGCCAAAGACCCGTTCTTTCCAAAGGGTCAGAACGTGAACGTCTATGGCAATCTCTTTGATGCGAGTTTCGACTCGGTCGAATCGGTCGTCCACCTTGTCGAATCGGTCGTCCACCTTGTCGAATCGGTCGTCCACCTTGTCGAACCGGTCGTCCATCTTGTCGAACCGGCCGTCCATCTTGTCGAATCGATCGTCCATCGTGTCGAACCGGTCGTCCATCCTGTCGAGGCGCGCGTCGATGCGCGTCAGCTGAACCTGCATGTCGATCAGCACCGTAGCGACGGCGTCGTTCGGGGCGATAACTGCTGGGGGCCTGGGCGCCGGGATCGCTCGGCGTGGACGATAAGGCGGTTGTCCGCTGCGTTTGCTCATTGCCTGCTCCATGAAGTCGATTCCTGCCGGGTTGGAGAAACGCGGGCGGGATGACAGCCAGCGTGCGGCATGCCGGCGAACGGAGTCATGAGAATCCTGACCGATTTCGGCGGCGTGCATCGACAGCTTGCCGATCGATGCAGAACCCTGGCATCCGCTCAGGGACCGTCTTCATGTGGGCGCCGTCCGAACATCATTCGCCCAGCGTAGGCTTTGAGTCGCAAAACGAAAAAAGGAACCATCTCTGGCTCCTTCTCTGCTTCTTCGAATCACGATCCCGATTGAGGGAAAGTGGTGGGCGGTACAAGGATCGAACTTGTGACCCCTACCATGTCAAGGTCGGGTGACATCAGGGAATACAGCAACTTAGCGATTCTCAGGATCGCTTTTGACGACGTAGGAATGCGG
>Ga0182006_1001007_pt1 | contig 18434 bp, 16 predicted proteins | sample Sormic07211104_1_FD_123022 | JGI IMG/M metagenome (GOLD analysis project Ga0182006, IMG submission 123022) | Rhizosphere microbial communities from Sorghum bicolor, Mead, Nebraska, USA - 072115-104_1 MetaG | ecosystem: Host-associated > Plants > Roots > Rhizosphere | place: USA: Nebraska...
CTCCACGGTTTTACCCGCTAGTACCTGAAACTAGTGCGTCTACCAATTCCGCCACCTGGGCAGGTGTCTCGAAACAGCTTCGCTGTCCCGTGAGCCGCGTAGATTAGGTAGGTCGAGGAAACTTGTCAACGATTTTGCATCCAGGATGTGAAACTATTTCACGTCCCCCTTCAAAGGTCCTTACGTGACGAAGAAACAGAAAGGTTCGGGAGCCGACCGCGGCCCCCGTAAACCCAAGGCCAGGCCGGCCGTGGTCGATCCCCATGCCGACCGCGAGGCCCAGCGCTACGACCAGCCGATCCCCAGCCGCGAGGCCATCCTGGCCCTGCTGGAGGATCGCGGCGAACTGCTGATGGCCGAAGATATCGCCCGTTCCCTCCGCCTGTTCACCGATTACGAGATCAACGCGCTGGACCGCCGCCTGGGCGCCATGGTCCGCGACGGCCAGCTGCTGCGGAACCGCCGCGGCAGCTATGCCCCGGCGGAGAAGCTCAGCCTGATTCCCGGCCGGGTCATCGCCAATGCCGAGGGCTACGGCTTCCTGCGTCCGGACGAGGGTGGGGAAGACCTCTATCTCTCGCCGTCGCAGATGCGCAGCGTGCTGCACGGCGACCGCGTGCTTGCCAGCGTGGTCGGCATCGACCGCCGTGGCCGCCGCCAGGGCGCCATCGTGGAAGTGCTGGAGCGGCGTTCGCCGCGCCTCGTCGGCCGGGTCGTCGTCGAGAACGGCGTGACCCTGGTCGAGCCGGACGACCGCCGACTGCACCAGAACATCATGATCCCCGCCGGCCGCGATGCCGGTGCCCGCTCCGGTGAGATCGTGGTGGTTGAGATTACCGACCCCCCGACACCGCACCGCGGCCCCATGGGCACGATCCGTGCCGTGCTGGGCGAGCGCCTCCAGCCCTCGCTGGTGGTGGAAATGGCGATCGCCAGCCACGACCTGCCGCATGAATGGCCGGCCCAGGTCGTCCGCCAGGCGGAGGAAGTGGAGCCCAAGGTCACCGCCGAGGAGCGCAAGGGCCGCGTCGATATCCGCAAGCTGCCGCTGGTCACGATCGACGGCGAGGACGCCCGCGACTTCGACGACGCCGTCTATGCCGAAGCGCTGAAGGGCGGCGGTTTCCGCCTGATCGTCGCCATCGCCGACGTGTCGCACTACGTGCCCGTGGGCACGCCGCTCGACGTCGAAGCGTACGACCGCAGCACCTCCACCTATTTCCCCGGATTCGTCGTGCCGATGTTGCCGGAGACGCTGTCCAACGGCATCTGCTCGCTCAATCCCAAGGTCGACCGCCTGTGCATGGTCTGCGACATGGAGATCGACGAGGAAGGCGAGGTGGTCCGGTCGAAGTTCTACGACGCGGTGATGTATTCGCATGCGCGGCTCACCTATAACAAGGTGTGGCAGGCCGTGGGCGAGCGCAACGCCGATGTGCGCGATGAAATCGCGGACGTGCTTCCGCAGGTCGAAACCCTGCATCGTCTCTATAAGGCGATGGCGAAGGCGCGCAAGCGTCGCGGCGCCATCGACTTCGAGACACCGGAAGTGAAGTTCCGTCTGGCTCCGTCGGGCGATGTCGTCTCCATGGGGGCGAGCGATCGCAACGATGCGCATAAGCTCATCGAGGAATGCATGATCGCCGCGAACGTGCAGGCGGCAAGGTATCTGTCGAAGCGGAAGATTCCAGCTCTCTACCGCGTGCACGCGCCGCCGCCGGCCGAGAAGTACGACGATCTCCTGCAGTTCCTGCGCGAGTTCAAGCTGAAGATGCCGCCGGCCGACGAGGTCACGCCCGCCGACTTCTCCGCCTTGCTCAAGAAGGTGCACGATCGTCCCGAAGCGGAACTGATCCAGTCGGTGCTCCTGCGCGCGCAGAGCATGGCCGTGTACCACCCGGAGAACCAGGGCCACTTCGGCCTGGCGCTGGATGCGTACGCGCACTTCACCTCACCGATCCGCCGTTATCCCGACCTGCTCGTGCATCGCGCCATCCGTTACGCGTTGACCAAGGGCAAGCCGGCCGACTACACGTACAGCGAAGGCCAGATGGCCTCGATGGCCGTGCATTGCTCGCAGCGCGAGCGCCGTGCGGAAGAAGCCGAGCGCGATGTCGACGAGCGCTTCAAGTGCGCCTGGATGGAGAAGCATGTCGGCGAGGAATTCGCCGGCACGATCACGGGTGTCACGTCGTTCGGCTTGTTCGTCGAACTGTCGGCGTCGCGCGTGTCCGGACTCGTCCATGTCTCGCAGTTGCCGAACGATTACTACAAGTTCGATCCGGTCCGTCACTTGCTGTCCGGCGAGCGCACGGGAGCCAGCTATCGCCTCGGCGATTACGTGAGCGTGCAGGTGCTGCGCGCGAGCCTGGAAGATCGCAAGATCGATTTCCGTCTCGTGGCGCGCCTGGCCGCGCTGCCGAAGCCGCCCCCGCCGGTCGTCGCCGCACCCGCGCCGGCGTCTCGCTCGGGTATGGCGGAAGCCGGAAAGGCGTTCGGCCGTGCCGCGAAGAAGGCAGTGGGGCGGATCTTCGGGAAGAAGACGAAGGCGCCGGTCGCTGCCGAGCCGGTGGCGGAGCATCATGCGCGGCCTGCTCGTCAGGCGGTTGGTGAGATCGAGGGTGCGGGTGTCGCGCGCAAGCGCGCTTCCCACCAGGGGCGGGATGTTGCGCCGTCGAAGGATGGGGCTCGTTCTGGTGGTGGGAATCGGTCGAGGGGTCGGCAGGGCGCGGAGAGCGAGAGGCCGGCGTCCAGGAAGGGCGATGCGCCGCGCAACGACATGGTGAAGGGGCGTGGAACGAAGAGCCCCCAACCCGCCGCGAAGCAAGCCGCAACCAAGACGGCGGCCAAGCCGGCGCCGGTGAAGAGCGCACCCGCGAAGACCGCGGCCAAGAGCGCACGACGTAGACCCAGGAGCAAGCCGCAAGCATGAGCGAGTCGTGGATCGTTGGCATCAATCCGGTCGAAGGCGCGCTAGCCAACGATCCGGATCGTGTCCGTGAAGTATTGATCGAGCAGAATTCGAAGAACGCGCGCGTGAACGAGATCGCCGCGCAGGCGCGCAAGCTCGGCTTGCCGGTGAAGCCGGTGGGCAAGGAGCAACTCGAGAAGCTCGGTGGTGAAGCACGTCACCAGGGTGTGATCGCCCGTTATGAGACACCGCCGCTTCGTGGGGAGAACGATCTTCCCGCGTTGCTCGACGCAGCGGGTTCCAACGCCTTGGTATTGGTGCTCGACGGGGTCACCGATCCGCACAACCTCGGTGCTTGCCTGCGCAGCGCCGCGGCCGCGAACGTGACCGCGGTTGTCGTGCCGAAGGACCGCGCCGTCGGCATCACGCCGACGGTTCGCCGTGCGTCGGCGGGTGGTGCCGACCTCGTGCCGGTGATCGCCGCGACCAACCTTGCCCGCGCCATGCGCCTGCTCAAGGATGCCGGCGTGTGGATCACGGGGCTGGACGGCGACACCGACCAGTCCATCTACGACATCGATCTCAAGGGACCGGTGGCCGTGGTGATGGGCAGCGAGGGCGATGGCATGCGCCGTCTCACCCGCGACACCTGCGACTTCGTCGCGAAGATCCCGATGCCCGGTGGCATGGAAAGCCTCAACGTGTCGGTGGCCACGGGTATCGTCTTGTTCGAAGCGTTGCGTCAGCGAGGAGGCAAGCGATGAATCTGTTCTGGCACGACTGGGCCGGCCTGATCGGTGTCGCCCTGGTCCTGGTGGCGTTCTTCCTGCTCCAGGCGCACAAGCTGTCGGGGCAGGGTTATCCATACCAGGTGATGAACCTGGTCGGCGCCTTCGGCATTCTTCTCTCGTTGATCTTCGGTACCTTCAACCTCTCCGCGTTCCTGCAGGAGATGGCATGGTTCCTGATCAGCGTGTACGGCATCGTGCGCGGCGTGAAGGCGAAGAAGGCAGCCGCGGCACCCATCCTGTAGCTGAGAGATCCTTGTGGAAGCCGACCCGGTGGGAGCCGACCCTGTCGGCGATGGGTACTTGCCTCAGACCCCTGTGGGAGCCGACTTCGTCGGCGATGGGTGCTTGCCATGACCCGGCCCGCTGCCGCGGGATCGCCGACAAGGTCGGCTCCCGCAAGATGATCGCTAGACCGGGTCAGCAAAGGGTTACACCAGGTGATCGCCAGCCCGGGTCAGCGGGGGGTTACCCGGGGTGTGTAGAATGTTCGGCGGATCGGCGCAATGCCGGTCCGCATGCGGGGACGGCCCCGCGCTGCGCATCATCTCCGCGGGGACGACCCCGCCTGTGCGGAGTCGCTTCTCATGTATTGGTCCATCCTTGTACTCGCCGGTCTCTTCGAGATCGCCTGGGCCGTCGGCCTGAAATATACCGAAGGCTTCACCCGCCTCGTGCCGAGTCTGCTGACCGGTACCGCGATGGTGATAAGCATCGTGTTGCTTGCCATCGCCACCAAGAAATTGCCGCTGGGCACGGCTTACGCGGTGTGGACCGGCATCGGCGCCGTGGGCGCGGTCACGTTGGGCATCGTGCTGTTCGGTGAATCGGCGCAGCCATTGCGGCTGCTGTGCGTCGGGTTGATCGTGGTGGGGATTCTGGGGCTCAAGCTGACTTCGGCCACCTGAATCGCTGGGCCGGCCAGTTGAGGGTTTCAGGAATCCCTTATCGCCGCTGAAGCGGCTCCCACAAAGGCCCCGGGTCGCATTGCCTTTGTGGGAGCCGCTTCAGCGGCGATGCTCTCAGGGCTTATCGAAATCCGGGCTAGCGGTCGTGTCGCGCTTCGTGCGTGGGGCCACCAGCGGTTCGCCGTGGACCACGAACCACACGTTCTCGGCGATGTTCGTCGCATGATCGCCGATGCGCTCGATGTTCTTGGCCATGAACAGCAGGTGCGTGCACGGCGTGATGTTGCGCGGATCTTCCATCATGTAGGTGAGGAGGGCGCGGAACACCACCGTATAGGCCTCGTCGAGGTCCGCATCCGACTTCCACACTTCATAGGCCGCCTCGGCATCCTGCTCGTCATACGCCTTGAGCACGTTGCGCAGCTGGTCGGCGGCGAGTTCGGCGAGGTTGGCCAGGCCGCCGGCGGCGGTGATCGGCGCCACGCGGCTCAGCGGAATGGAACGCTTGGCCACGTTGGCGGCATAGTCGCCGATGCGCTCGATGTCCGCCGCGATGCGAAGGGCGGCGAAGACGTTGCGCAGGTCGCCGGCGATCGGCGCGCGCAGGGCGAGCAGGCGGACCACGTCCTGGCTCACTTCCTGTTCGAGTGCGTCCAGCGCGTCGTCGTTGTCGACCACGCGCTGGGCGGCGCGCTCGTCGCGGCGCTCGACCACGTCGATGGCCGCTTCGAGCTGCGCGAGCGCCAGTTCGCCCATCCTGACGATCTCGCCGGTGAGGCGCTTCAGTTCGCTGTCGTAGCTCTTGATGATGTGTTCGTGCGGATTGTTCATCGCGGGACCTCGGAGTAGGGGGCGCTTAGCCGAAACGGCCGGTGATGTAGTCTTCGGTCTGCTTCTTGTCCGGCTTGGTGAAGATCTTCTCCGTCCGGTCGAATTCGATCAGCTCGCCCATGTACATGAAGGCGGTCATGTCCGAGCAGCGCGCCGCCTGCTGCATGTTGTGCGTCACGATGACGATCGTGAAATCCTTCTTGAGCTCTTCGACCAGCTGCTCGATGCGGCTGGTGGCGATCGGGTCGAGTGCCGAGGTCGGCTCGTCGAGCAGCAGCACCTCGGGCTTCAGCGCGATGCCGCGGGCGATGCACAGGCGCTGCTGCTGGCCACCGGAAAGACCGAGCGCGCTCTGCTTGAGCTTGTCCTTCACCTCGTCCCACAGCGCCGCGCCACGCAAGGCCTGCTCCACGCGGCTTTCCATCTCCGAACGCGAGAGCTTTTCATGGTGACGGATGCCATAGGCGACATTCTCGAAGATGGTCATCGGGAACGGCACCGGCTTCTGGAACACCATGCCCACCTTGCTACGCAGGCGGTTGAGCGAATACTTCGGATCGAGGATGTTCTCGCCATCCAGGATGATCTCGCCGCTGGCGCGCAGGTTCGGGTAGATCGCATAGATGCGGTTGAAGATGCGCAGCAGGGTGGACTTGCCGCAACCGGACGGCCCGATGATCGCGGTGACTTTCTTCTCCGGCACGTCCATGGCGATGCTCTTGATCGCGTGGAAGTCGCCGTAATGGAAGTTCACGTCGCGCACGGTCATCTTCGCCGGTACCTGGCCAAGATCGACGCCCGAGGCGTGTGGCGACGTGCCGAAGCCCGGCTGGGAGGCGACTTCGTTCATGTTAGTCATGGGACACCTTGGAGCGCGAGAAGACGAAGCGGGCGACCAGGCTGAGCGCCAGCACGAACATGGTCAACACGAAGGCACCGGCCCAGGCCAGGGTATTGATGTCCGGGCTGGGGTCCTTGGTGTACTCGTAGATGATCTGCGGCAGGCTCGGCATCTTGTCGATCGGGTTGAAGGTCATGAAATTGTTGCCGAAGGCCGTGAACAGCAGCGGGGCGGTCTCGCCGCTGATGCGGGCCAACGCCAGCAACACGCCGGTGACGATACCCGAGCGCGCGGCGCGGATCAGGATCTGCATCGTCAGCTTCCACTGCGGCACGCCGAGCGAGAGCGCGGCCTCGCGCAGCGTGCCGGGCACCAGGCGCAGCATTTCATCGGTGGTACGCACGATGACGGGCAGGGCGATCAGGGCCAGGGCGATACCACCCGCGATACCCGAGAAGGTCACGTCGCCGTTCGTCAGCCACTTCGACGGCAGCACGATCACGGTATAGACGAAGAGGCCCAGCACGATCGACGGCGCGGAAAGCAGGATGTCGTTGAGGAAGCGGATGGTCGGGCCCAGTCGCGAACGCAGCGAGTATTCCGCGAGCCAGGTGCCGGCGGCGACGCCGATCGGCGTGGCGATCAGGATGCCGAGCACGTTGAGGATCAGGCTGCCGACCATGGCATTGGCCAGGCCACCTTCCTCGCGATAGGCCGTGATCTTCGTGAAGAGTTGCGGTTTCAGGCCGGCGATGCCCTGGCTCAGCGTTTCCCAGAGGATCCAGGCCAGGAACAGCAGGCCGATGGCGGTGGCCAGGATGCTGAAGGCCATCGCCGCGATGTTCTTGATGCGGCGCGTCGTATAGAGCGAGGCGGACATTACCTGCCCTCCTTCGTGGCGAGCCGGCGGAGCATGAGGCGCGCGATGAGCAGCACGATGAAGGTCACCACGAAGAGCAGGAAGGCCAGCGCCATCAGGGCCGACTTCTGCAGGCCCTCGGCTTCGCCGAACTGGTTGGCGATGGTCGAGGCGATGGAGCTGCCGGTCTCGAGGATCGACGGGGTGAACTTGAACGTGTTGCCGAGCACGAAGGCCACGGCCATGGTCTCGCCGAGGGCGCGGCCCAGGCCGAGGAAGATGCCGCCGATCACGGCGGTGCGGGTGTAGGGCACCACGATGTCCCAGACCACTTCCCACGTGCTCGAACCCAGCGCATAGGCCGACTCCTTCAGGCGCGTCGGCACCGTCTGGAACACCTCGCGCATCACCGAGGAGATGAAGGGGATGATCATCACCGCCAGGACCAGGCCCGCGGTGAGCACGCCCGCGCCGAAGAACGGGTATTCGCTGGAGAAGAACTTCGCGATCCAGGGCACGTGCTGGACCAGCCACGAGACCTGGCCGTCCGGCGGATCGGCGCTGAAGTTGTTCATCAGCCAGGGCTTGATGTGCTCGGCGACGAACGGGGCGAAGATGAAGAGGCCCCACATGCCGTAGATGATCGACGGAATGCCGGCCAGCAGTTCGATGGCCGAGCTGACCGGACCGCGTAGCCAGCCGGGCGCGATCTCGGTGAGGAAGAGGGCGATGCCGAAACTCACCGGCACGGCGAATATCAGGGCGATGACCGCGGTGGTGATGGTGCCCATCACCGGCACCAGGGCACCGAACTGGTTGTTGCCCGGGTCCCAGGCATCGCTAGTGAGGAAGCCCCAACCGAAGGTGGCGAAGGCGTCCCGGCCGAGCCAGAGAGTGGACAGCGCGGCACCGATCAGGGTGATCAGGACGAGCAGCGCACAGGCCTTGAGCACCCAGCCGAAGAGCCGGTCGTTGCGTGCGTCGGTTGCGTTTCGGCCCGCCTCGATCGCGCGATCGGCGTTCGTGGCGGCGTTGCTGACGGTGGCATGCATGATGGTTCGGGTTCCCGGGCCTATGCAAACGTGTGGGTCGCCGCCCCTGTCGGGACGGCGACCCCCTTGGACGATACTCTGGGCCCGCTATATGTCAGCCGGACTGTCGAGATCGGGTCAGTTCTTGAACTCCGAAGCCCAGTAGGCTTCGATCTGCTGGACCAGCGGCGCCGGGAGGGCGACGTAGTCGAGCGAGGCGGCCTGCGCCTGGCCCTTTTCCAGCGACCACTTGAAGAAGTCGAAGGCGACCTTGGCGTGCGAAGCGTTCTTGGCCTTCTTGTACATGATCACCCAGGTCGTCGCCGTGATCGGCCACGCCTGCGCGCCCGGGGCGTTGGTCATGATCAGGTTGAAGTCCTTGGCGCTCTTCCAGTCGGCCGTGGCGGCCGCGGCGGCGAAGCTGTCGGCGTTCGGCTGTACCCACTGGCCGGCGGCGTTCTGCATCTGCGCGTAGGAAAGCTTGTTCTTGGTGGCGTAGGCGTATTCGACGTAACCGATCGAGCCCGGGATCTGGCGCACGTACTGCGCGACGCCCTCGTTACCCTTACCACCCACGCCCGCCGGCCACTCGACGGCCGTACCGAACTTCACTTTCGACGCCCACTCCGGGCTGACCTTGGACAGGTAGTTGGTGAAGTTGAACGAGGTGCCCGAGCCGTCCGAGCGATGCACGACGGTGATCTTGACGTCGGGAATCTTCACGCCCGGGTTCAGCGCGGCGACGGCCGGATCGTTCCAGCGGGCGATCTTGCCCAGGTAGATGTCGGCGAGCAGCTTGCCGTCGATCTTGATCTGGCCCGGGGCGATGCCCTGCAGGTTGACGATGGGCACGATGCCACCGACGACGACCGGGAACTGGCCGAGGCCGAACTTGGTCAGGTCTTCCGCGCTCATCGGGGCGTCGGAGGCGCCGAAATCGATCGTGCCTTCCTTGATCTGGGCGATGCCCGCACCCGAGCCGACCGACTGGTAGTTCAGCTTGTTGCCGGTGTTCTCAGCGTACGTCGCCGACCACTTCGACAGGACCGGGTAGACGAAGCTCGAGCCGGCGCCCGTGATATCGGTAGCCTGGGCGGACATGCCGAAAAGGGAGGCGGCGACGAGCGCTGCAATACGGAGTTTGTGTGTGAACACGGAGCTTTCCTCGGGTGAATGAGTGTCGGGCGAGGCCCGCCCGGGGCTGTATTCCAGCCCTGCCGTGTTGCAATGAGACGTACTGAATGTTTCAACGATATGACACGCGCCTTTTTGGTGTCATATTCAGGAACTTACGAAACGTCTCAGACGGCGAGCGGAGCCGCCATCTCGCGCTCGGCCAGCTCCAGCCGGCGCCAGCGGTTGACGATTTCGCAGAAAAGCTCCGCCGTGCGCTCGGCGTCGTAGATGGCCGAGTGGGCCTCTCGCGTATCGAACGACAGCCCCGCGGCCAGCACCGCCTTGCTCAGCACCGTCTGCCCGTAGGCGAGGCCACCGAGCGTGGCGGTGTCGAAGCAGCTGAAGGGATGGAACGGATTGCGCTTGTGGCCCGTGCGGCGCACGGCCGCGTTGAGGAAGGCCAGGTCGAAGGCGGCGTTATGGCCCACCAGCACCGCCCGCTGGCACTCGGCGGCCTTCACGGCATCGCGAATCGCATTGAACACATGATCGAGTGCCTGGCGCTCGGGCAGGGCACCGCGAAAGGGGTGGTCCGGATCGATTCCCGTGATTTCCAGCGAACGCGGGTCGATGTTGGCGCCGGGGAACGGCTCGACGTTCGCCGAGACCGCCGCCTGGGGCACCAGGAAGCCCGAGGCCTCCATGGCGATGGGCACCACGGCGATCTCCAGCAGGGCGTCACGTTCGGCATCGAAGCCCCCGGTCTCGACATCGACGATGACCGGCAGGAATCCCCTGAACCGCCCGGCCATGCTCGAAGCGGTGCTGTTACTCGTCGTATCCATCCTTAAAGGATATCAGCCCGGGACCCGCACGGGCACGCGCCCTGGCGGACCTGGGCGTTAAGGGAGTGTGCGCGTGTCTCGGATCTGTAACAAAAAAGGCATGGAACGGTAAAGGCGACGGCTCATCCTTCGCGCCGTTGGGCCCTTTGAGGATTTTCGGACAGAAAAGTCTCAGGAGGGGTCAGGGGTTCCACACACATCCATCCTTAAGCGGAGAAATCCCATGCGTTCCAAGTTGCTCACGGTGGCCATCGCTGCCGGTCTGGGCGTGACCAGCTTCTCGGCCCTTGCCGCGACGCCCAAGTCGCAGCAGCCGGCCCGGGTCACGGTCGACGCCGCCACCCTTCAGCAGCTGCAGGCGCAGCTCGCCGCGCTCCAGGCCAAGGTCTCCGAGCTGGAGAGCAAGCAGGAAGCGCAGGCCGACGCGCAGATTGAAACGGCCAAGGCCGTCAACGACGTGCAGGTCGCTGCCACCAAGCCGACCGAAGACCTTTCCAAGAAGCTCGATGCGCTGAACAAGCTGGTCGACAATACCCACGTCGGCGGCACGATGTTCTTCGACGTGTCGAACATGAGCCACAGCGAAAAGATCGGCACCAACCCGAGCAACCACAAGGACGGCCACGGCGCCACCAATGGCACGGGCTTCGACGTCAAGCGCTTCTACCTGACCGTCGACCACAAGTTCGACGACGTCTGGTCGGCGAACCTGACCACCGACTTCAACTACCAGTCGACGCTGTCGCAGACCAGCCTCTTCGTGAAGAAGGCCTACGTGCAGGGCAAGTTCGACCCGCTCTTCACCGTCCGCTTCGGTGCGGCCGACATGCCGTGGATTCCGTTCGTCGAGAAGTGGTATGGCTACCGCTACGTCGAGAACACGATCACCGACCGTTCGTTCGAGGGTGGTCGTAGCGGTGGCACCGCGACCGCCGGCGGCGTCGGCGCGTTCGGCAACTCGTCCGACTGGGGTGTCCATGCCCTGGGCGCGACCACCGGTGACAACTCGATCAACTACCAGGTGTCGGTCGTCAACGGCCGCGGCTATCGCAACCTGAGCCGTTCGAAGAGCGTCGACGCCGAAGCACGCTTCGGTTATTCGCCGATCGAGCAGATGGTCATCGCCCTGGGCGGTTACTCCGGCAAGCGCGGCAACGACGTCGAGGACGGCGTGCCGACCCGCACCGCCAGCCGTGGCGATGCCATGGTGGCCTGGCGCGACAAGACCTGGGGCGCCGGCGCGGAGTACTTCCACTCCGAGAACTGGGACGACATCCTGAAGTATCAGGGTACCGGTCCGGGCGTCGGGGTTGCGCAGGGCACCGTCAAGGACAAGGCCGACGGTTACTCCGTGTGGGCCGACTGGCACTTCTACGACCAGTTCGCCGTGTTCGCCCGCTACGACCACGTGAGCTACAAGTACACGACGCTGACTGACGTCGAGCGCGAGCTGAAGGACAAGTACTACAACGCCGGTATCTCGTACGACGTGTTGAAGAACCTGAAGCTGGCCCTCGTCTACAAGCACAACCAGCTGGACGGCCCGTTCGCCACCCCGTACCACTACAAGACGAACGAAGTGGGCTTCTGGGGCATGCTGAGCTTCTAAAGAGCATCGGAAAGGAGTTCCACTCAGGGACGAACGAACGGCGGGCGCAAGCCCGCCGTTTTTTGTCGGGAAAAGAAAACCCCTGGCGGGAGCCGAACCCGGTGGGAGCCCACCCTGTCGGCGATGCCCTCGCCCTCGCCCTTGCCCCAGTGGGAGCCGACTTTGTCGGCGATCCCGCGGCAGCGGGCCAGGTTGCCGCAAGCACCCATCGCCGACAAAGTCGGCTCCCACCAGAGCCTCTCCGAGCGACGGTGCGGCTGGCCCCGCGAAGAGCTTTCCTTCCCGGGTTGCGAATCGTCTCAGGAATGTGACAGCCATCCGGACGTCCAAATACATAGCGCCGAATCACTTCGATTGGCGCGAAACCGCCAGAAACCCTTGCTACATCACGTTTTCGAAGCAAAAACGCGGTTCATCCTGAATTTGGTGCGACGCCGCACTTGCATCCGTCACATTCGCTGGGTAGGTTCGGGTGCATGAACCTCCTTCCGACCGCCACCCTGCGCCGCATCGCGAGCACGTTTCTCGTGCTTCTCGCGCTGTTCGTCGTGTGTGCCGGCGTGCAGGCGATGCCGTGCGAACGGCATGCGTCTTCGGTCGTGGAGCAGCAATACGCGTCGCCCTCGGGTGGCGCCATCGACGATGTCGTGGACCTGGCCGACCAGGACCCCGTGCCCTCGATCGAAGATAACGGCGGCGGTCTCGACGACACCTTCGATGTGCCGCCGCAGCACGTGGTGACCGTGCCGCATCTGGTCGAGGCCCGTCCGCAAGGCATCCTGCCTGCGCCTCGCCCGCACCATCCCAGCCTCGATCTGCGCCCTCCCATCGGCTGATCGCGCCGGCGCCGTTCCGCGCGCCAGGCTTTGCTACACCCCCGTAATCCGTTGACCCGTGCGTGCCGGCCAAGCCGGCCGCCAGCGAGCGTGCGCGCTCGCCCCCATTCTCCCCAAAGAGGAACACCGCCATGGAACGTCTCATCCAGGGTTTTCATCACTTTCGCCGCCACATGACCGCCGAACAGCGCGAACTCTTCGCACGACTGGCTTCGGGACAGACACCGCACACGATGTTCATCACCTGCGCCGATTCGCGCGTGATGCCGGAACTGATGTTCGCGGCCCAGCCGGGCGACATCTTCGTCTATCGCAACGTGGGCAACATCGTTCCGCCGTATGCGCAGCACGTCAGCGGCGTGATGGCGGCCATCGAGTACGCCGTCGCGGCGCTCAAGGTGCAGCACATCGTCATCTGCGGACACTCCGACTGCGGCGCGATGAAGGCGCTGCAGAACCCGGCCCTGTTGCAGGGCAAGCCGTCGGTGGAGCAATGGCTCAAGCATGCCGACGTGGCGCGCTACGTGGTAGCCGAGAACCGTCCGACCATCCATGGCGAGGAAGGCCTGCGCTACCTCACCGAGGAAAACGTGGTCGGCCAGCTGGAGCACCTGCGTACGCTACCCGCCGTGGCCGCCGCCATGGCCAACGGAAGCCTGCGCATCCACGGCTGGATCTACGACATCGCCAAGACGGAGATCACCGCCTTCGATCCGGTGGAAGGCCGCTTCCGTCCGCTGCTCGCCGGGGACACCAACGTGCCGGACGCCACGCCGCACGCTCGTTTCTCCACGCCGCCGCCGGTCGCGTCCGCCGCTTAAAGGAACGTTCGCCATGCGTGCTTATTTCTCCCAGGGCCTGTTTGGCCGCGACCTCCTAGGATCGGTGGTCGTTTTTCTTGTCGCATTGCCGCTGTGCATGGGTATCGCGATCGCGTCGGGCATGCCGCCCAGCGCGGGACTCATCACCGGTATCGTCGGCGGTATCGTCGTGGGCGCCATCGCCGGTTCGCCGCTGCAGGTCAGCGGCCCGGCGGCGGGCCTCGCGGTCCTGGTGTTCGAACTGGTGCGCGAGCACGGCGTGGCCGCCCTCGGTCCCGTCGTGCTCCTTGCCGGCCTGATCCAGATCGCCGCCGGCCTTTGCCGGGTGGGCGTCTGGTTTCGCATGACCTCGCCCGCGGTGGTCGCCGGCATGCTTTCGGGCATCGGCATCCTCATCGTCGCTTCGCAGTCGCACGTGCTGCTCGATGCGGTTCCCAAGGCCCGTGGCCTGGAGAACTTCGCCGCGCTGCCGGGTGCCGTCTGGGAATCGGTGACGGGTGCCGGCGAAGGGCAGGCGCCCGCCGCGCTGATGATCGGCCTCGGCACGATCGCGATCATGCTCGCGTGGGAAAAGCTCCGCCCGGCAAGACTGCGTTTCGTGCCGGGAGCCCTGCTCGCGGTGGTCGCGATGACCGCCGCGGCGCAGCTCGGGGCATTCGACGTGAAGCGCGTGGACGTGCCGTCGAACCTGTTCTCGGCGGTGACCTTGCCGAGCCTGGGCAGCCTGTTCGGTGTGTTCGACGCGACCTTGCTGGTGGCCGCGGCGACCTTCGCCTTCATCGCCAGCGCGGAGACCTTGCTCTCGGCCGCCGCCGTGGATCGCATGCACGATGGTGAACGAACGAACTACGACCGTGAACTGACGGCGCAAGGCGTGGGTAACCTCATTTGCGGTTTCCTGGGCGCGTTGCCGATGACGGGCGTGATCGTGCGAAGCGCGGCCAATGTGCAGGCCGGTTCGGCCACGCGCATGGCGGCGATCATGCATGGCGGCTGGCTGCTGGCCTTCGTGATGCTGTTGCCGTGGCTGATGCGGATGACACCGGTTTCTTGCCTCGCGGGCATCCTGGTGTTCACCGGCGTAAAGATGGTCAACCCGAAGCAGATCAAGAGCCTCGCCGCTTATGGCAAGGGTACGGCCGCGGTCTATGTCGCGACCACGCTGGCCATCGTCGCCACGGACCTGTTGACGGGTGTCATCGTCGGCTTCGGATTGTCGCTGCTGCGTCTGGCGCTGCTCTCGTCCAAGCTGAAGATGGACGTGACGCATCATGACGAGCCGGGCATGGCGACGCTGCACCTGGAAGGATCGGCCACGTTCCTGAAGGTGCCGTCGATGGCGCGTACCCTCGAACGCATCCCACCGAACACGCGGCTGTCGGTGATGATGGACCGTCTGCATCATGTGGACCAGGCGTCGCTGGAACTGCTGCGCGAGTGGGGCAGCAATGCTTCCAAGCGCGGTTGCGAGTTGATCGTCGACTGGCAGGAGCTTGGGCGGCGGGTGGAGGGTTCCAGGCAGGTTGCTTAGCACCTGAATCGCCGAATCGCCGACAAGTCGGCTTCCCACCAGATTATCGCAACCTGGTGGGAAGCCGACTTGTCGGCGATGCCTTGGCTCCGGTGGGAGCCGACCCCGCTGGCGATGCCTTGGCTCTGGTGGGAGCCGACCCTGTCGGCGATGCCTTGGCTTCAGTGTGGGAGCCGACTCCGTCGGCGATGCTCTTAGCCGGGCGCCTTCGTCTTGTGCTTATAAGCACACAAGTCGACGATCGGACAGACAGGACACTCCGGCTTCCGCGCCTTGCACACGTAGCGCCCGTGCAGGATCAGCCAGTGGTGCGCGTCCTGGAGGAACTCCTTCGGGATCACCTTGACCAGCTTGTCCTCGACCTTGCGCACGTCCGGTCCCGGGGCCAGGCCCGTGCGGTTGGCGACGCGGAAGATATGCGTGTCCACCGCTAGCGTGGGCTCGCCGAACGCGGTGTTGAGCACGACGTTGGCCGTCTTCCGGCCGACGCCCGGCAATTCCTCCAGCGCTTCGCGTGACCGTGGCACCTCGCCTGCATAACGGTCGACGAGGATCTGGCTCATGGCGATGAGGTTCTTCGCCTTGTTGTTGTAGAGGCCGATGGTGCTGATGTAGCCCTTCAGCTTTTCCAGGCCGAGATCGAGGATTTTCTGTGGCGTGTTCGCCACGGGAAACAGTTTGCGCGTGGCCTTGTTGACGCCGACATCGGTCGCTTGCGCGGACAACGCCACGGCGGCCAGCAGTTCGAAAGGCGTGGTGTATTCCAGTTCGGTCTTGGGGTGTGGATTCAGCTCGCGCAGGCGGCTGAACATCTCGACCACGTCGGCCTTCTTCACGGATGATCCTTTTTCTTCGCCTTGGCCCTGGCCAGGGCCTCCAGCACGGGGTTTCGCGCCGTGGCCGCGGCGACATCCGCCTTGCTGGCGGCGAGCTTGCGTTCGCGGGCGTCGCGTTCGCGGGCGAGGCGACGTTCACGGCGCTGGAAGCGCGAGCGGGCAGCATCGGCATGCGCGCGGTCGTCCGCCTGCGCCAGTGGCATCGGGTCGAGCGTGATGCAGTCCACCGGGCAGGCGGGTACGCAGAGTTCGCAGCCGGTGCAGAGATCGGCGATCACCGTGTGCATCAGCTTCGACGATCCGACGATGGCATCGACAGGGCAGGCCTGGATGCACTTCGTGCAACCGATGCAGTCGGCTTCGACGACGCGCGCCAGCGTGCGCGGCTTCTCCTCGCCATGCGTGGGATCGAGCGGGACGATGGGGCGGTCGAGCAGGGCGGCGAGCCGCGCGATACCGGTGGCCCCACCGGGTGGACAGCGATCGATGCCGGCATCACCGGCGGCGATCGCTTCCGCATAGGGGCGACAGCCGTGGAAACCGCATTGCTCGCACTGCGTCTGCGGCAGCAGGTCGTCGATCCGGTCGGCGAGCGTTGGCGTCATGGCTGGCGCGTGCCGATGGATGACCGTCAGCGGACGGTGGCGCCTGGCGCCGCGCCCTGGTCGGCGTCGAGCAGGAACAGGTCCGCACCACCGTCGCCGGCGGAAAGAATCATGCCCTCGGACAGGCCGAAGCGCATCTTGCGCGGCGCGAGGTTGGCGATGAAGACGACGTTGCGGCCGACGAGTTTTTCCGGCTCGGCATAGGCGGCGCGGATGCCGGAGAAGATCTGGCGCTTGCCCAGCGGGCCGGCATCGAGCTCGAAGCGCAACAGCTTGTCCGAGCCTTCGACGAGCTCGCAGGCCAGCACCTTGCCGACGCGCAGGTCGAGCTTGGCGAAGTCGTCGATGGAAATGGTGGCGGTCTCGGTGGCGGCGTCGGTCATCGGTTTCGGTGCTTCCGTGGTTTTCTTGGCGGGCTTGGCGACCGCGGTGGCGGCCTTGGCCTGTTCCGCGGGCGAGAAGGATTCTTTCGAGGCCTCGATCATCGCTTCGATCTTCTTCGGGTCGAGGCGGCCGAACAGCGGCGAGAAGGCGTTGACGGTATGGCCGTGCAACTCGCGACGGGCATCGTCGAAGTTCGCGATGGGTGCGCCAAGGAAGGTTTCCGCCGCGGCGACGGTGATCGGAAGGATCGGCTTGAGCAGGCCGGACAGCAGGCGGAACGCGTTGATGGCGAACGAGCAGACCTGTTGCAGCTCGTCACGTCGCGATTCGTCGCGGGCGATGACCCAGGGTGCCTTGGCGGCGATGTAGCCGTTCACGGCATCGGCCATGGCCACGAAGCGGCGCGACACCTCGGCGAATTCGTCCGCCTCGTACACGGCTTCGATGCCCTCGTACTGCGCGAGCAGGTCGCGCCACAGCAGCGTGGCCTCGTCGTCGAAGTGGTCGGCGAGCGTGCCGGCGAAGTGGGTATGCAGGAATCCGGCCGTGCGGCTGGCGATGTTCGCCCACTTGCCCACGAGGTGCGAGTTGACCCGGTCCTCGAACGATTTCAGGTCGAGGTCGACGTCCACCGGCTGCGGGCCGAGCATCGTCGCGAAGTAGTAACGCAGCGCCTCGGGATCGAGGCCCGCGTCGAGGTAGGTGCGCGCCTGGATGAAGGTGCCGCGCGACTTGGACATCTTCGCGCCGTTCACCGTCAGGTAGCCGTTCACATGCAACGCCGTGGGCGTGCGCATGCCGGCGCCATGCAACATCGCCGGCCAGAACAGGCCGTGGAAGTTGATGATGTCCTTGCCCAGGAAGTGGTGCATCTCGGCGGTGCTGTCGGCGCCGAGGAAATCGTCGAAGCGCAGGCCCGTCCGCTCGCAAAGCGCCTTGAATGAGGCGAGGTAGCCGACCGGGGCGTCGAGCCAGACATAGAAGAACTTGCCCGGGGCGTCGGGAATCGGGAAGCCGAAATAGGGCGCGTCGCGCGAGATGTCCCAATCGCGCAATCCACCGTCGAGCCATTCGGCGAGCTTCGCCGTCACGCCACTGTTCGCCACCGGCTTGCCACCGGTGAACTTGCCGTCGAACCAGTCGCGCAGCAGGGTCTCGAACTTGCCCAGCTCGAAGAAGAAGTGCTCGGAATCGCGCAGGATCGGCGTCGCGCCGGACATCACCGAATAAGGCTCGATCAGGTCCGTGGGCGCGTAGGTGGCGCCGCAGTTCTCGCAGTTGTCGCCGTACTGGTCGGGCGTGCCGCAGTTGGGGCAGGTGCCCTTGATGTAGCGGTCCGGCAGGAACATGTCGCGCTCGGGGTCGTACAACTGCTGGATGTCGCGGCGGGCGATGTAGCCGCCGTCGCGCAGGCGCGTGTAGATGGCCGTCGCGAGATCCCGGTTCTCCGGCGAATGCGTGGTGTGGTACTGGTCGTAGCTGAAGTGGAAGTCGGTGAAGTCGGCTTCATGCCCGGCGCGAATGCCCGCGATGTAGTCTTCCGGCGATTTCCCGACCTTCTCCGCCGCGAGCATGATCGGCGTGCCGTGGGCGTCCTCGCCGGCGACGTACCAGACCTCGTTGCCCTGCATTCGCTGCGCGCGCGCCCAGATGTCGGCCTGGATATAGCCGAGCATGTGGCC